>JAABUL010006308.1_pt1 | contig 13768 bp, 10 predicted proteins | sample 5559151 | NCBI WGS metagenome assembly JAABUL01 (sample SAMN10711876, study PRJNA513368) | rock metagenome | isolation source: Antarctica rocks | place: Antarctica: Victoria Land, Pudding Butte sud | reverse complement strand
ATCCATCTATCAGGATCTGGCCTCTCAGCATGGATGGATTGGTGGCTTCTCCCGCCGCTACTTAATAATCGGACTCACTTGTGGTCAGGACGAGTAGATGAAGGTATATACCTAGTAACCCTCTAATCTAGACCTTGTCGCTTACTACCGTTATCGCTGTTGCCGCCCTGAGTTATGTACTAGCAGCCCTTAGGAGCCCGGTTACCTTAGGGTCGGTCTCGGGTAAGACGGCCGCTAGCTAGGGCCCTTCGGCGCCGTATACTATTAGTATAGTAAGTACTCTAGGTTGGCTACCGACCCTAGGGTCCTAGATAAGGGCCCTAAGCTTTAGGGACATGAAGGCCGCTGCTAGGCTATGAGTCGCCTAGAGCGCGGGAGCGATATGTATACTAAGGAGGCGCTAGGCCTTATTAAGCTGACATGCCGATATACCGATGGTTAATGCAGATTTTGCGATTTTCTCCCGCAATGCCAAGACCGCCGCATGGATGTTTTTGCATGATAGTCGATGAATTCGAGTAGGTAAGGAGGTAAGGTAGATGTAAACTTACTTATCAAAGCTTACTAACAGTCATTCCGCTAATTGCAGACCGGGAGTGACTAGTTCTAATTCCGAAGCCTTAACCCCGGAGACTTAACTCCCCTGTACTTTATCTTGCCTTTCCCTCTTACCTAGTCACCTTCTTTACAATTCTTCAACATCCTCCTCACTCGACACAACAGACAAGCACCGCAGCCCATCATTATGACTTCCCCAGATGTCGAGCAGCAGGCCACAGAGGAAGTGCAATCTCTGACTGGCCTTATTGCTATCGTCACTGGAGGCAGTGACGATATTGGCTACGAAACGACCTTCCGCCTCGCAATGCAAGGAGCACGCGTTTACATCATGTCTCGATCAACGCAGAAAGCCTCTGATGCGATCACTTCGATGAAAGTCGCCGCCTCTGGCACCGAACTCGATCTGCATTTCCTGCGACTGGATCTCCAAGACCTGGCCAGTGTCACGAAAGCGGCCGAGGGCTGCCGAGGGCTTCACAGGAAAGGAGAACCGTCTTCACATTCTTGTCAACAATGCCGGCGTAAGTCCACCACTATCAAAAAATCAGCGTATCTTCTTATATCGTCAAGTGTGTGGTGAATAGAGCTTCTCAAGTTAACAAATTAAATAAATCAGTCGGAACTCTCTTTTTATTGTTTACAAACATAGCTGATCTCATTGTCATGTGTCTTCCGCACAACAGATCATGGCTGTACCGTACGCGTTAACGAAAGACGGATTCGAGACGCAATGGCAAACCAATTATCTCGGCCCATTCTACTTAACGCAGAAGCTCCTTCCTACCATGCTCCGGACTGCGAGCCAAATGACCGCGCCAAACCGCGTGCGCATCGTCAACGTTTCTAGCCACGCGGCGTTCGTTGGCATCGCGCCTGACATTGATGTCGAGAATCCGAGTCTTGCGTATATCACAGGCATATTGGCCACTTGGTAGGTTCTTTTGGCTCGCGGCGCCTGAGAAGTCCAGCCAGGAAGTCCTACGAGTCACATCTTCACCGCTAAGCACCATGCACACAGGAAGCGCTACTGTCACTCGAAAGTCGCCATCGCGCTTGCCACACATCACTTGGATGCCCTTCTTCAGTCGAAGATCACCGGAATGCAAGCCTACACGGTGGATCCCGGAGTTATTCAAACGAGATTGCAAGCGGGTGACCAAACGATTCTGGGTACGATAGTGAGGTTCGTCGTCAGACTGGGCTTAATGCCGAACACATTGAGCAAATCAGAGGGCGCGAAGACGACTCTCATTTGTGCGACCAGTCATGCGAAGTGGGTTCCTCGTGCAAACCTATTGAAGAAGGAGCAACAGACTGATTACGCTAATTAGGGAGATCCTCGACGGCAGTGGAGCTTTCTTTGGGCCTATAGGAAAGCGGGACAAGAGAGCGGACATCTTGCTTCAGAAATGGCAGCCTAAGGATATGGAGAAGACGCTGTGGGAGGCGAGTGAACGAATGCTGGAAGAGAAAGGGGTTCGAACATTCAGATTTGGTAGCTGATTGAGGAAGTGGAGATGGATCAGCTTTGGTGTTTTATGATTGACTTGTCGAGGATGCTCAGTCTTCTTCGAAAGAAGAATCAATCAGTAACGGCAGAAGATAATCTCAGATACGGTGCTTTACTACTACTATGTCGGCTGGAGTGTTTCATTCACCGCAACTACTAATGTTGTCGGGTAAATATCTCCATATTACTTCCATTTAAATTCCACTGACGCATGATAGGTATCGGACCCCGACGTACGCTTGAAAAATACTCGATTCCCGTGGTGGCCGATCGCTCAAGCGTCGGTAGTAACCTACAAGACCAGCCTACCTTCTCCGTATCCGTGCCAATTAGTCTTCCAGCTGGACAACAGCTCATTCGAGAGTCCGAATCTCTTACGCAACTCCTTCAGGAAGCCGCCGGTCCCCTTTCATCATTCAACGGGCTGATTGCATTTGAGAAGATCCCACAGCCTTTTCGCGGGAACTTCTCGAGAGGGTGTCTTAAGGCCTTGGACAGAGTACCAACTGACTGGCCCGAAGTGGAGTACTTAGCCGCGACACAAGCGGGTCCTGCAGGGTCAAACCTTGGTACAATCCAGGCGGCGCTCGCCGCACCGCTCTCACGCGGTAAGGTCACCATCAGCAGTTCCAGTATTGCAGATCCGCCCATATTCGACATGGGCTGGTACACCGACAAGAACGCCGCCGACATTCAAGTGGCCGTTGTTGCAGTGAGACGGATCCGTCAGGCCCTCAAATTTTTGGCCAATATCACGAATGGTGCTGAGTCGGTACCTGGGCTAAGTGTACAAACTGAGGAGGATATCATTGCATACATACGAAACACGACCATTCCACTATACCATGCTGGAGGCACTTGCGCAATGGGGAATTTCAATGATAGCAATGCCGTTGTAGATGGTCACGCGAGGGTGATTGGCGTGGAGAGGTTGAGAGTTGTGGATCTGTCGGCTGTACCGTTCATTCCACCTGGCCATCCACAGGCGACGGTGTATATGCTAGCAGAGAAGATAGCAGATGACATCTTGAAGGGCTTAGACGGTTGAGGAGGAAGGCATATAGGAAGTTTTAAAGAGATGCATACCTCCACTCATAGTAGTATGCACTCGCTTTCTGGCCAGCTCGTGATCGTACCTACCTTGCCAAAATAACCGCAGGGCATGTGCACATCATCCATCTAGCTACATGCGTGGAGCTGCCACGATAGGTTAGCGCTCCTAACAAATATTATCGTGATGCATACAGCGCTTAGAGATCCATGCCCCGAGCTCTTTAATTAATAGTGCCATCCCCCTCTTTTCACTGCTTTGTCTCTCGTCGCCGTTACCAACATGTTCATTACCTATCTACCCAGCATAGGAATAGCCGGTATCTGTTACGCAATACTTCTTGCCATCTACAATCTGTTCTTCCATCCCCTTGCCAGATTCCCTGGTCCCAAATTGGAGTTCTATTACGACTGTATCAAGCAAGGTGGCGGGCACTATTCGTCCAAGGTTGACCATATGCATGAACGTTATGGTGAGCATGGTTCTGGAAGCCCTATCGATGATGCGATATTTGACGGTAGTGGGATGCCTGGGTCCGATCGTGCGAATTAACCCAGACGAGATCCATGTGAGCGACCCAACTTGGCTTGATACCCTATATCCTGGCCCTGGCCCTGTAAGTATCTGCTTTTGTGCGGAAAATCTCCGCCACTGATAATGGCAACTCCCAAGGTGCACGCGCCAAGTGCCTACATGGCCGGCATACCTGGAGGCAGTGAGCGAAATGACGACCCCCAAACTTCCAGCAATCAAAATCTGCTGCTTTTGCAAGTTCTGACTCTACCCCCCAGTATTCGGCACCGTCGATCACTACGTTCACCGCAAGCGACGCTCAGCAGTCAAATCATTCATCTCCAAGAGGACTGTTCAGTCAATCCAGCCCTCGATATGCGCCACCGCAAGAGCCCTTTGTAGGGAGTTCGATCGATATGCAGAGACTGGGGAGCCTTTCGAAAGCACCATCTTTCTGCTTGCATGGGCTACGGATGGTGCTGCAAAATACTTGGAGAAAGAGTCTCTGGGATTACTTGACAATAAAAAAAAGCGGCAGAATTGACAGCGGACGATCTTGAAGATTGTCGAGTTGACTCCTTTGGCTAAGCAATTCTCTTTCTTTATGCTACTTGTGCTTCGAGTACCTCAATGGGCGATGCGTCTCTTGTCTCCTGATAGGAATCTGGTATTGCAATTACACAAGGTATTCAGGCTTGATGTCTAAACCTGTTGCATTCTCTTTTCCCGTGCTGACTTGCGGATCACTGCGCAGGGGATGCGAGCAACAGCGGAGCGTCACATTAGTCGTCACGTCGTGGAGGAGAGCACCGAAGGAGCAAAGACATTTGAAAACCAGCCTCGGGCCACAGTGGATGCCTACCAAGCGATCGTCAATAGTAATCTGCCCGATTTAGAGAGGCGCCCAGACCATCTGGCTCAAGAAGTCCTGACGCTTCTTCTTGGCGGCTCTGCTACTTCAATGAGGGTCATGTCTAGAGTCATCTATCATGTGGCCTCCTCGCCAGACATACTCGGAAATTTGAAGAGTGAGGTGGACGCCGTCGTGTCCAGGCCAGGAGAAGATCCAAAGCTTGAGGCCCTGGAGCAACAGCGCTACCTGGTGAGTGCGCGTGCCTGCATCTTCCTCGAACTTACGACTTGACCTCTGATCTCTTCAATCGAATTCATTCGCTCACGGCATCCTACACTTTAGACCAGGCTGACATTATTTTCGGGGAAAGGTGGCCGTGGTAAGAGAAGCACTCCGTATCGCCACACCACTTACTTCTCGCCTTCCCTTCATCGTTTGTCATACCTCCAGGCGTGAGTCTCCGGCCATGAGGCCTTTCCATATCTCAATGATGAGGGGCATAGATTGTTTTCGCTCGAATCCTGCAGTCTCTAGATGGCGCGCTGAATTGATCGTTATAAATCAATAGACCCCGGTCAGCATGTCCATCAGCCGTATCCTTATGGATCCTCAGATCTTCACCGAGCCCTACGCTTTCCAACCCGAGAGATGGCTTGGAGCGCCGGAGGAGCAGGCCAGCCTTCTAAGGTGTTTTGTACCGTTCGGACGTGGTGCACGCATGTGCGTCGGGCAAAAGTAAGTCTTTTGAGAATCGTTGCAAATTGAGGGTCGCTTGTACTGATAATGATACTCCTGGTGAAGCTTTGCTTGGGCAGAGCTCTTGATATGCACGGCGATGCTGTTTCGTAGATATATTTTGAGCTCGTTGATGTTAATCGCGCGCGGGATATCGATATTAAGAGGGATTGTTTCCTAGGACAGCCTAGTAAAGAGAGTAGAGGATTGAACATTAGAGTAACTAGGCGAGGGGTATAAAAACTTCTTTAAGGAGGAAAAAAAGAAACATTATCAAGCGATAAAGATAAGATAGGGGGTAATTCTTATTAAACACCTACTATCTACCCTTAAATTAATTACTCTATCTTTCCTAGATTAATTTCAATAATGATATTACTCTAATTACTCTAGATTAATACATTTACACTATAATACTCTATTTTCATTTATTATTAATATACCGAATACGACGCGGAGGAGCTATCATGTTAAGAGACAGAAGGTGTATAAGTGGAGCAGTCTGAGTGATCATCAGGCCCCGTCCGGGGTAGGTCCCAGCCGACCGGCTGGTGAGTTTTACGAACGTGACTACAAGTAGCGCTGGGAATAGTGACCTGGCGCTACGATAGGAGTACACAGACTCATCCACCTGTATACTCCGGTAAATCTCCTTTCCCTCATGGATACAGGCTCTACGAACAATGGTAGTAATTCGCCAATGCAGCTATGTTGACATTGCACACCCAGCACAACAATTTGCTCCGACAACCTGCCTCCGATACCTACAAATGGGCTTGACAGCCACAACAACAACAGATCTTATGGCTGCCTCAGAGGCCATACACACATACACAGCTCCAATTCTCCCAGCAGATTACCTAGTACCGAACACATCGTCAGAGAATTTTTGTATAATAGCCACAACATGTCCCTAGTCTCATAATCGAGTGAGGCTAGGCGGAAGTAGATGTGGCTAGGGTGTACGTTAAGAGTAAAAAGAGATAGGAAGTTTATATTAAGAAGAGTTCAAGATAGATATAAGTTAAATAAATAGATATATTATATATAGGATATATATAGATATAGTAAGTAGTATTATAGAATAGATACTAGTAGTATAATATAATCTAAGTATAAAAAAAGTCTAGGTTTAAGATTTATAGTAATAGTATTAATAAGTAGAAGTTTTTGTCTAGAAGCTTAACTATAAGATTTCTTTTATAATAATAATAACTTAATATAGTTTACTATATATACTACTATATTATATAGTAGAATATTCTTATTAGTATATATATTATAACTATAAGTATATAAATTAATTAGTTAATTATTATTATTATTAAGGATTACTAACTACTACCTACTCTTTCTATTATATAACTAGTTATAAATAAGTTAGATAATATTTACTTTAAGATCCGATTATTTAGGAATTTCAATATTATTAATAATATCCTAAAAGCTTTACTTTAACTATATTATACTTCTAGTATATACCTAGAGTATTTATATTCTAGGTAATTATTCTCTACTTTAATAGCTAGATTTAATAGTAAGTTATAACTTTAAAGCCTAAAATTAGTATATTAAACTACTATATGTATAATATATATATACTTATTTTCACTTAAATTTTAATAGAGCTTATTAATAATAGCTTTATAACTAATAAAATTAAAGTCTTACTTAAATAAATTAATTAATAAAGAGAGTAATAGTATTAATAGTATTATATTTAGCTTTAATAGTATTTTTATAATATAGTTACTTATACTAATATACTATATTATCTAGTATAGTATTAAGATATTATTATTCTTATATACTTCTTTAATAATTACTATATATTAGCTTCTTTAGCTAGACTTTTTAATACTTTAATATCTACTTAAGCTTTAAAATACTATTAAATAGAAGAATCTTAGCTAGAGAGATCTATATATTAGATACTTATTTAGAAGTATTATTAATAAGTACTTTTAGGATTCTAATTATATCCTCTAAATAGCCGCCGCTATTAAGTCTTTATTATATATAATATATATAAAAGGGACTTATCTAAGCTATAAAACCTTAATATAGTAATAGGAAGTTATTATTAACTTTATACCTACTATCGCGCGCAAATTTATATAAGGTCGTTACTCTAGTTAAAACCTTCGATTAAAGTAATTACCGATTCTAGCTAGCGTAAAGCGACCCTGTATCGCCTTTGTAATGATTACTGTGTAAATTATCTACTTTTACTGGATTGGGTGTAGCCTCCCCCCGCCCGACACCTGCACGTTCTCTGATACCAATGCTTTCTTTGGACAATCTTATTAGATTTTGAAAACGAACTATATATCCTTCTTGAGCATGGAGCCTGCAGGTCTTTCTTTTTAGCCATTGCTGGTCTTTTCAACAACGCTGTGGACTGTTTCGAATACGTCCAAATTGGTCGAAGTCTTGGCCAAAGCCACCAGACTGGTCTACTCAAGCTCGACGGTATAAGGTTACGCCTATCACGATGGGGTCAATCCGTCGGCCTAAGTGGTGAACTAAAAGATACCCAGTCTTTACCTCAAGTCTTAGGATCAGCACAGGATGTGGACAAGGCTGAGCAAATTCTGGGCCAAATCCTGGAACTTTTTGCTAATGCAGAGGGCATATCAGCCAAGTTCAAGACCCGAGGTGGACGGTCTGAGCAAGAGTTGCTTCTACATGACACTCGGATGGATCTAGAGCCTACTGCTTTATCTCTATATAATTAAATGCGCAGGAACTCGCCTACACCCCCGTCTGGATTTTCGACATCACCATCAAACCCGGAGGCAAAGTCGCACAGCCCCTGCCCGTCGGCTGGAACGCTTTCGCATACACCCTGAAGGGATCTACAGCCTTTGGTGTGGGCAAAGACCAGACGACCGTGGGGCAATATCACAATGTGGTGTTCCAACGAGAAGGCGACGCGGTCAATGCCGAGGTGGACAAGGACGCAAAGGAAGACGGGCAATTTATACTTGTTGCCGGGCTGCCACTGGATCAGAAAGTCGTGCAGTACGGCCCCTTCGTGGTCAACAGTCAAGAGGAGGTTTACCAGGCTATGCTCGATTACCAGAGCCATGCCAATGGGTTCGAACGCGCCAAGGGGTGGGCGAGGGAGATTGGGAAGACTTTGGTCCACTGAGCTCGCTCGGATTTGCGCTGTGGGGCGTTCTCAGAGCTGCACCTTTGGTGTTGATGACCTGTGGCTGGCATTGTACATAGTTATCGGCATCTGAATGAATCATGAATCACGAATCACGAACCACATCATCCAATTCCACTTCGCTCAGTGAAAGCGCAAACTGTCCACCACGGGCTTGGGCAATTCTGAACGCCATCGTTGCGAGCATTGCATTGTAGGTTTAATAAGTCCCGCAGGTATCTCCATACTCCACACTATATTCTCCAGAAGCCCATGTATTCTTAACCACGAACTCACACGCCCCTCGAGCTCTCCGAGCCGCGACGATTGTCCTAAACCACCTACTCGAGCAGTACTCCCATAGCAAGGTATTCAGGAACCATGACAATGTAGGTATCGATATCGTTCACCCAACCTAGCCCACGACTGCCAGACCTTGATGTCCATGACAGTGCCATCTCAGCTGGACGGCGGCACCCAGACTTTGAAATCGGCAACGGAGCGGATATCAACGCACGATCTGAGAGGGAAGAGATTTAAGTTATCAGAATCAAAGGAATGAAAGATGTACACGAATTTTAAAAGACTTTGCTGTTCTCCGATCGATTATGCGTCGTTTGGGTATACGTCCAGACCCATCATATCCCCTCGCGGAAGGAAGGTTCGAGGATCTGGATCCGGTGCTCGCTCCGCACCTTGATATGGACAGGAAATGGCTACGGCGACCCAGCCACACGATAATGGTCCGGCGTATGGGGATGCGAGGACACTTGTATATCGTTGCCATTTCCTTCTTTGGCAGGGACGATAGTAATGGCTCATAACATGGCTGCCGCGACTAGCAGTATGCTTCTTTCCGGCAAATGCATACCGATGCATCTCGACGACCCTGGGAAAGAATGTGAGCGAGAGATGGGAGGTGGTAGGTGTGGTCCATATATACACATTTAAGGATGTTGTGGTCGCGATCGTCGGCGCTCTTCCCTTGGGTGTAGTCCAACGCGTTCTTCGTAAGACCGTCATATCCTCCGGAATGAAAGTGTGAGCGTCACGATAGTGCGCTATATCGTGATGCATATTCCATATGTTTCCTTACACAACGTTGTTCTCTGGGCTATACTAGCCATTGTAGCTATCTTCCGCGGTGTTCAAATGAGGGATAGCAAGCGTAATGATAGGTCTCGGCCGCATGACTTTCTTGATAAACTGGTTGACATGTTGCATATTCGGCATATCTTCGAATGTATGCAGTCTACCTGACCCAACAGCTGCGTCTATGCAAGCTTGACCCTCTTCTTGTGTAGCTTGGTGGAGCAGCATCGCCAGAGCGAAGTTCATTATGATTATCGCAGTTGTGTCGGCGCTACCCTCCATCATCGTCATCAACTAAAATTGGATGGACTCGTCGTTTGCAAAGTTGTCATAGCGCCCATGCTCACTCAAGTCAATCCTCTGTTTGACCAAAAGGCGAATGAGACACTGGCTGAGGACTGTTCTTTGCATCTTCTACTTTGTTTCTTGAAGCAGGCCACGCATAAAGGGCTACTGCCAGGCAATTTCGTGATGTACCAATATCTCCCAGTACGCTTGGAGAAAAAACGGGCAGCGACCCGGCCTGGCTGCGATTGTTGAATCGGACCAAGCGTCCACCCGTGCGATTTATCTCTCTGGATCAATGCACAAGTACAATGGGCTTCCCCCTCTCCCAGCCATCCAGGCTCTCTTTGATGTTGATCCAGTATCTCAGCTTGACTGCCTCATCCATAGCTCGCTGCACATTATCTTGTCTAAAGGCCTCATCCAGCACTTCCTCGCTCCTCTCGATGTTAGCATCATTATTCTTCTTCATGTCTTCAAGCTCCGTCTCCTCCTGCGCAGCTTCGATAGCCTCCCTTACCTCCAGCACCTCCATGAGCAATTCCGGGTCTTCAACCTTCAATCTTTCATCTTCCGCAACATCTATTCCTCGCAATGATAAGAGGTACTGCGCCCTTCTTAGCGGATCTTGGAGCGTTTTGTAAGCTTCGTTTATTAGCGCAGAGGTACCTTCCGCTTTTGCTTTGTTGGCGCCTGTGTGGCGGTCTGGATGTGCGCGAGCTTGCAACTGTAGAAACTCTCTTTTCAAATGCTGCGTATTCACGATGAAAGGGCCATGGGGTGGTGGGCCTTTGGGGAGTGTTGCGGGAAAGAGGTCGTAGAGGATGGGTGTGTCGGGTTTCTGCTGTTCTGGCGTGTAGACGGCGCAGGTCGATGCATACGTAGCTCTAGAAAAAGGACTAGCGATGCGTAGGTGTTGTGGTGATTGGATTAGGTGGAGGCTTGGGGTGTGGATGTGACCTTTGGAGGCCGCTGCAAGAGACACGTAGCGTTGGAAGGCGGAGAAGAAGAGGCTGCTATTATGGAGGCCGCATATTTTCGACATTGCTGTAGTCGTAGGCAAGAGGCTCCGCCAGACTCGATATGTATTTTTTATCATTGGCGAACTATTTTTTACTACGGACAACGGTTATAATCTTTTAATGGCTAGTTCTAGCCTCGGCTCAGCCCTATCAAGCTGGCTTTCAAACGGTCGAAGTGGCTTCAATGTCTTTCATTGCATCGCTTTCTTATCATGGAAGCATGAAGCGCAAACTCATATGGCTGGCGGCTGCCAGTGTAGCATGCGGAAGCCCTCATGTCTTCAGTGTCACTGACGATCTGCTGGCATACCCCCAGGTAAGCTGTTCGTATCTGAATGCGGACAGCTCATTGATCTTCTGCAGTACGAAGTCATATTTTCAGACACTTTCATATCAGACAAGGATGCCGAGTCGCAGATAGCACTGCTCTTCTCTACCTCATCTACCGACGACCCATCCACCTCCACCGAAGCCCATGATACGTCTTTACAAACAGCTGAGCTGTCCCAGATACGGCCAGGCGCCGATGCCTCAGACTCCTCCAACAGAGGCGCTTCACTTCCTTCGTCATACGAGCACATGATTCTCAACAACAAGCCCTATCTCTGCTCCATCCCTCGCGTCACCACCACACCAACAAACACTACAACACAATCCCGCTTCGCCGCCGAAGAAGCCGCCGAGCTTGCCCGCGCCACAGACCGCGGCTACGACCTACTCAAATCCATGTCCGGCAGTTGTCTCTACTTCATAAGCGGCTGGTGGTCCTACAGCTTTTGCTACAACGCCCACGTAAAGCAGTTTCACCAACTACCTCCTGGAAAAAATACACCCATATTCCCACCAGTAGAGGATCCAGCGACGCCGAGTTATGTGCTGGGGAAGTTTGGAGAGGTCCGGAATCGGGCTGCGGTTGAGGGGGGTGGGAAAGGGGATAGAGAGGCGGGGTTGAGTCCGGAAGAGGGAGAGCAGGGGCGCACGACGGAGATACAGGCGAAAGGCACTTCTTCTTCTCGCTATCTCAGTCAGAAACTGAGCGGAGGCACAACGTGCGATTTGACGGGGAGTCCGAGACGGGTGGAGATACAATTCCACTGCCATCCGCAAAGCGCGGATCGCATTGGGTGGATCAAGGAGGTTAGCACGTGCAGCTATCTCATGGTTGTGTACACGCCGCGTTTGTGCAACGACGTTGCATTTCTTCCACCAAGAGAAGAACGTGCGGAGGCGATCTCGTGCCGTGAGGTGGTCAAAGAGGAAGACGTACCAGCATGGGAAGCTCGCAAGGCACAAGAAGCGCAAATGAAACTCGTTGGTGGCACCACAGAAGGGGCCGGCCGTCCAATTGTTGGTGGCATCGAAGTCGGTGGCATGGCACTCGTCGGGCGCGAAGGCCGACGCCTGGAACTCCCACAGAACATGCAGCCTGGTAGCCACAACCACGGTATGCACGCGGAAGATGCATCGAAAACTATCACGCTAGTGACGCAGGAGCCGAAAGAGAAAGGTGGCAAGATCAAGAGACTCAATGATAAAGAGTTGAGGGCTATGGAGTTGGATCCGGGCGTTGTGGAGGCTGCGAGGAGGGAGTTGGAAGATGTAGCAGCTGGGAAGGAGTGGAGACTGGAGGTATTCGAAACGCAGGGTGGCGGGAGGGAATTGAGGGGGGTTGTCGATGGAGAAGGGGACGAGGAGGGCGATGAGTATAGGGGTGATCCTGATCGTGGGGGATATGAGGGGGATGGCGAAGATGGGGAGGAAGCGGAAGGAAGCCAGGAGGAGTATAGGGATGAGTTATAGGCCACAATGTATCTACGCAATTGAACATTGATATATTCATGTGACTTTTGGGGGCGACCGGGTCCTCCACAAGTTTTTATTGAGACGTCCACCTCCCAAACGTTTGCTCGTCTGTAAGGAAACCCCACATCATACAGCCAGACTTGTTCACATCAACATCAAGTCCCAGATACAGTCTACTTTCGCTGCTCCCAATACCAAGCTTGTATTTACTCCCATTCTCTCGCTGTGGCACCGCTCATACAACCCCAAATCAAGCCGACGACATCTGCAGAACGTTACTTCAAACCCTTCGATCCTCAAGCTTGCCTCCGGCAATAAAGGACTGATTCGGACTGTGTAGATGACCTGAAATAAATGTTCTGCCGGTTATGTGCCTGGCACTGCTGTATCGCCAATCGAACAGGCTTTCAAGAATCTCAAGGTGCAATTCCAGTGCTTGTGGAGTGAACATGCATTGACTGTGGAATGTGGAAAAAGGCAAGTCCCATCTCGTTCGGTAGAAAGACCATGGTGGCACCTTGGCTGAACGAGCACATTCTTCATAAACTTTGTGGGTATCATGAAACGTTACCTCCGCCTACTCACTCAGTTTATCCACTTGCAGCAGTCCTTCAGAAGCGCGCTATTCTCTTCTGCTGGGACTGGATACCAGAACGCCATGCCATGCATATGCTTCGTTCTTCAGATGTTATATCATACCAACAACACAGCATTCAAGCATCCATCCATCTCGGGGTTGTTCTGCGCTCCGTCAGCAAGTGCTAGTCCCTGTGGCTTCAACTACTTCTTACCGTGACCTGAGCCCATTTGCCCCATACGACTTTTCCACCAGCTGTTACCATTCCTAATTCGGAAACATTGACCTGCAGAGGGCGGAATCAGCTGGGCGATCTCGTGTCTCAAAATGGAGAACGGGCCTGGAGGTTTCGAAAGACGTACCTCGATGATGGTACCCTTTGTCAAGACACCGAGCTGAGTATACATCGGGTTCTGGGGATTCTGTGGGTGGTATTAGGTTTGGGATCCACATTCAAGACCAGGAATAAATACCTTCTTGACAGTGATGATTGGCAATTGAACAGTGACCTTAAGCTCCGGATGTGTCACATGCCTGATGGAAGCGTGTCAGCACCCGACACGGTCTCCGGAGATTGGATCATTTGAACATACGCTTTCTTGTACCGCAGCC
>JAABUL010006302.1_pt1 | contig 13787 bp, 17 predicted proteins | sample 5559151 | NCBI WGS metagenome assembly JAABUL01 (sample SAMN10711876, study PRJNA513368) | rock metagenome | isolation source: Antarctica rocks | place: Antarctica: Victoria Land, Pudding Butte sud | reverse complement strand
TTACCCTACGCGCATAACGCGCTCGCAATCCGTAAAATTACGCCCCGCCCGCCCGAAACCTTCATCCGCCGTTTAGCTTTACCGCTCTTCCCTTTTTCGCCCGCCCATGCCTACCCCCCCGCCCACTCCCGAAGCCGACGACGAAGCCCGTAACAACTCGGCGCTGGCCAAATATTCCGGCATCGCCGCCCAGATGTTTGCCATCATCGGCTTCAGCACCTGGGCCGGCGTGTGGCTCGATGGCCACTTCCACACCACTACCCCCTGGTACACCATCGGCCTCACGCTATTCGGCATTTTTGGGGCGCTATACCAGGTCATTCGCAGCGTTACCAGCAAGTAAAAACCGGGAAAAAGTGTAAGTAGGAAAACTTTTTTCTCGCAATTAATGTAGGTACATTAATTGCGTCGTAGCTGTGATGCGTCGCAGTTCTCACCTCACCTCGATTCGTCATGCACACGCACTTTTTCCCGGCCGCCGACCGGGGCCTCAAGGACATCGGCTGGCTCAAAAGCCACCTCACCTTCAGCTTCGGCCCTTATGCCAATCCCGAGCGCAATGGCTTTGGGCTGCTGCGCGTGTTCAACGACGACTTTGTGGCGCCCGGCCAGGGCTTTGGCCTGCACGCCCACGCCAACATGGAAATCATCTCGGTGCTGCTGGCCGGCACCATGAACCACAAAGACTCGCTGGGCTACTCGGAAGTCATTCCGGCCGGCGGTGTGCAGATTATGAGCGCCGGCGCGGGCCTGCGCCACGAGGAATACAACGTGGGCGACGATGAGGTGAATTTCCTGCAGATCTGGATTGAGCCCAAGCTCCAGAACGTGACGCCGCGCTACCAGCGCCGCCAGTTTCCGGAGGCCAGCCGCGCCAACCGCCTCACCACTATCGTGAGCAGCGAGGAAGGCACCGCTCACTGCTGGATAAACCAAAACGCCAAGCTCTCGCTCGGTTATTACACTGAAAGCCAAGGCGTAGAGTATCAACTCGCCCCGGCCAATAAAATGCTCTACGTCTTCGCCATCAGCGGCGAAGTAGAGGTAGAGGGCCAAAATCTGGGCCGCCGCGACGCGCTGGGCCTCTGGGAAACGACCGGCGCGGTGCACCTCGCCTGCGCCGCTGATACGCGTTTTTTAGTGATTGAAGCGCCGATTAATCACTAGCGCAGCCCCCACCCCTACCCCCTTCGGCAGAGGGGAGCCTGGTGATTCCACGGCTGCGCAGCCGTGGCTCCCCTCTCCTGAAGGGGGTAGGAGCCAGGGGGTAGGGGGTTGGGTCTGCGTCAGGTCAACTATACGGGCACCTACCTGGCGGAGTATTTAGCGGGCTTGCAACACGATAACGTGCGGTATTTTCTCAAAACCCCGCGCTTCACCCCGCGTCAGCTCTGGCAACAGGTGCGGGCCGGGTGCGGACGGCAGCTACGCCCGGCGGCTTATGCTGGCGCTGGGAGTGGCGCTCCAACCGGCATGGTCACTACCGCGCCGGTAGCCTGAACATGGAGCTGACCCCAGTCGGCAAGCGCATGAATAACCGGCTGGAGCGTTTGCCCGTGCGAGGTAAGGCGGTATTCGACGCGCGGCGGCACTTCAGCGTAGATGCGCCGCGCTACCAGCCCGGCTTCCTGCAAGTCACGCAGCTGGTGGGTAAGCATCTTCTGCGTGACGCCTGGCAGCAGCTTTTGCAGGCGCGAAAAGTGGAGCGTGTCATACGTCGTCAAACGGGCAATGATGGGCAGTTTCCACTTGCCGCCCAGCACGGCCAGAGCGGTCGTGACGTGGCAGGCTGGAACCGGAAGGTCTGAAAGCATGATGAGCTGAAATCTTAGTACCTGATGCGGCCAGCAAGGCGGCCGTGCGCCAGCTGGCCCGCAACCTGGGCAATGAGCGGGCCCCGCGCGCTATCCGCGTCAACGTGGTCAGCCCCGGCTATACCCGCACGCCCGCCATCGGCCGGGGCGGCTATACCGAAGAGCAGATTAACAGCTTCTTCCAGCACGCGAGCGGCCTGATGCCGCTGCGCCGCCCCGCCCGCCCCGAAGAAACGGCCAAAGCTGTCCTGTTCCTGGCTTCCGACGACAGTTCCTATACGGTAGGGGCCGAGCTACTGGTTGATGGCGGCTACGCCACCGCTGCGGCGGCCGGCGTGCGGCGCTAACCCGGCTCCGGCGCTTTGTAGGCTATCAGGTTCGCGAAAAGCCAGCAGCTTGCTTGCAGCCTTTCTGCTACGCCCAATTCAGTAGGTCAGCCAAGGGGGAATCCCAACTCAACTGCGACTTTTAAACCAACCTTTTAGCCAAGGCCAGTTGTACCTGCTAAAAAAAGTAAATTTGAGCCATGACTACGCTTCACCTTGAACAGCAAGTACCGGTTTATTCCTTAGCGCCGCCGGAAGCAACCGGCAGCCGCTCGTTTCAGCTGGTACGCATGGAGGGTACGTTGGCTTACCAGTCGGATATGCTGCTTCCGCACCGCAAGGAGTATTACGTGCTGGTTTTCGTGCGGCGCGGCGGCTGTCGGCATTGGGTAGATATGACGCCCTACGTGCTGAAAGACAATACTTTTTACTTCACCGTACCGGGCCAGGTAATGGTGAAAGAGGAGCCGCAGCCGATGTGGGGCACCAGCCTGGCGTTTACCAGGGAGTTCCTGGCCTTGCGGCAGCAAGCCTCCCTGGCGAAGCTGCCGCTGCTGCGGAATCCGCAGAATGGGCATGAATTACTGCTTGCCGACGCGGACGTGGCCTTCGTGGAGGATACGCTGGGTAAACTCCAGGCCGAGTACACCAGCCCCGGCGAGTGGCAGCAACCGATGCTGACCGCCCACCTGGCAGTGTTGCTTACCTACCTCAGCCGGCTCTATACGCGGCAGTTTCCGGGTGACGAACCGTCGGCCGACAAGCTATTAGTTCAAAACTACCGGGCCAGGATTGAGGAGTATTTCCGCGAACGGCACGAAGTGGGGGCGTATGCCGCCTTGCTGCACATCTCCGCCGGACACCTGAGCGAGGTGGTGAAAGCCCAGAGCGGCAAGCCGGCCATCGCCCATATCCAGGAGCGTCTGGTACTGGAAGCCCGGCGCCTGCTGTTTCACACCCACCAGTCGGTGAAGGAAATTGCTTTCAACCTCGGGTTCGCGGATGCTTCCTATTTCAGCCGCTTCTTCAAGCGCGAGACCGGCGTCACCCCGGCCGGGTTTCGGGCCAGCAGCCGGGAAATGTACCCGTAATGCCGGGGAATGTGCTAGTAGCACGCCAAGTAGCCCCGGTAGCTTTGTGGTATGAAAAAAGCCCTCATCACCGGTGCCAATAAAAGCATTGGCCTGGAAACCGCCCGGCAGTTACTACGCGCCGGCTACTACGTGTACCTCGGCAGCCGCGACCTGGAAAAAGGCCGGCAGGCCGTGGCACAACTACACGCGGATGGCCTGACCCAGGTGGAGCCGGTCCAGCTTGATGTAGCGGATAGCGCCTCGGTAAAAGCCGCCCGGGAGGCGGTCGGCCAGCAAACCGCCGTGCTCGATGTCCTCATCAACAACGCTGGTATTAATGGCGGGATGCCGCAATCGGCCCTCGAAGCCGACCTCAGCACGTTTAAGCGGGTGTTCGACACCAATTACTTCGGGGTAATTGCCGTGACGCAGGCGTTCATTGACCTGTTGCGGCAGTCGCCGGAGCCCAGAATCGTGAACGTGAGTTCGAGCCAGGCTTCGCTCACGCTGCACAGCGACCCCACCTATAAGTACTATGCGCATAAAGGAGCCGTTTATCACCCCTCCAAATCGGCCCTTAACATGTACACCATTGATTTGGCCTACGAACTGCGCGATACGCCGTTTAAAGTGAATGCCGTGGACCCAGGCTTTGTCGCCACCGATTTCAACCACCACCGGGGCACCGGCACCGTGGAAGAGGCCGGGGCACGGGTAGCCAAATACGCCCTGATTGGGGCCAATGGCCCGACCGGCAGGTTTTTCAGCGAAGAATACAATCCGGAAACCGGCGAAATCCCCTGGTAGAAACCACCGGCCGGCCTGGCCTTCGGTAAGCAGCTGGCCAGTGGGCGGGCTGGCCCCAATCGTTTGATAACACCCTTCAGGGCAACAGAAAATATGCCCAACTACCCCAACCCATGCTAGCAGTCCAATTTTCCGAACACGGCGACGCCGACGTGCTCCAGCTGGTCGACTTGCCGACGCCCCGGCCGGGGGCCGGCGAGGTACTGATTAAAGTAGCGGCCGCCGGGGTCAACTACGCCGACATCTGGCAGCGAAAAGGCCTCAATCCGACGCCTCTTACGCTGCCTTACGTGTCGGGCTACGAGGTGGCGGGAGTCATTGAGGCCCTGGGAGACGGGGTGACGAACGGGCCGGTTGGCCAGCGGGTGATGGCCCTGCTGGGTAGTGGCGGCTACGCCGCGTATGCCGTGGCCCCGGCCGCGCAGGTGATTCCCTTGCCGGCGGAACTGGGCGACGCGGAAGCCACGGCCCTGCTGGCACAGGGGCCCACGGCCGTGGGCCTGCTCAACACGGGCAATTACGCGTCGGTGCTGGTGCTGGCGGCGGCCGGCGGCGTGGGTTCCTTGCTGGTGCAGGTGGCCAGAAACCGGGGCATCCGGGTGATTGCCGCCGTGGGCGGCGACGCGAAAAAAGCGGCGGCGCGGGCCAGCGGGGCCGACGCGGTGGTGAGCTACGCCGAGGCCGACTGGGTGCAGCAGGTGCGCGCCGCCACGGCTGGCCAGGGCGTGGCCGCCTCGTTCGATGCCGTGGGCGGCAAAGTAGGGGCCGAAGCTCTGCAAGCCCTCGGCGCCGGGGGCACCGGTGTGATTTACGGCGCGGCCAGCGGTACACCGACCACGCTGGCCGCCCAGCAGCTTATCGGGCAAATGCAGACCGTGCGGGGCTACACCGTCTTTGCCGAGATGGCAAAAACAGGGGAATATACCCACGAGCTGCTGGGCTACTTCCGGGCCGGCAAGCTGCAACTACCCGTCCAGACGTACCCGATTACCGCAGTCCAAGTCGCCCAAAGCGACCTGGAATCGCGCCGGACGCAGGGAAAAGTGGTGTTGCTTTTTTGAGTAGCTGCCAAGCAACGCTGCCTGGCAGCTTCCGCGCAACCTCACCCTGCCGGCTTACGCTACGGTAGGCTTCTACTCTACGGGCCAGGCACCCGGTACAGGTCTTCCAGCAGGGGCAGCAACTGGGTTACACGCTGCCCCAACGGCTGAAAGAACCGCGCATCGGCCTGCTCCACGCGCTTCATCGCCTCTTGGTGCATGGCCTGGCCGACGGGCGTGAGGCGGATGGTTTTGGCCCGGCTGTCGCGTTCATCCTCCGTTCGAGCGACCATGCCCTTACCCTGCAAGGTGCGCAGCACCTTTGAGGTCATCATGGGGTCGGTGTTGGCGTACGTCGCCAGTTCCTTTCGCGTACACGGGGCATCGGCCCGCGTGAGCCATTGCACCCCCGCCAGCAGCACAAACTGGGTGAGGGTGATGCCCAGCGGGTCCAGGCTTTGTTTCAGCTGCCGCTGCCACGCCATGCTCACCTGCCAGAGTAGAAAACCGGGGTTTTGCTCGGGCTGCTCGAAGGAGAAAAACGGGTTAGCAGGCATGGCTGGATGGAGCTAGCAGCGAGGCCAGCAGGTGAAAATCTTCCTCGCCAATCTCAAAGAAACCAGCGCGGAAAGCAAACCCCCACTTTTGCTTGTTCGAAATAAAGCGCAACCGCGGAATCAGGGACCGTATCGGTACCTCCTCCGAGGGGACGTAGGCCACCGCCCGCCGGTAAGCCGCGAAGCCCCCGGCCAACTCCTGGTGCGTAATGGGGCCTTCGCTCACCTGCCCAATGCCGGTAAATTTCTGATAAGGAGCAGGCTGCCCAAACACGGCTTTCGAGGCGTACAGCCGCACCCAATCGCCCGGCTGCATACGTTGCAGAGGCGCTTTTTTGCCGTGGTGGGCCCGTACTACGCCTTCGCGCACGGCCCGCGCCGCGTGGTCCTGCGCGACAACGACCACCCAGTAGCGCGGAGTGCTCACGCGCCCCGTTGCTGAAACGTGAGCCGGTAGCCGTCCGGGTCGGCCACCACAAACGTTTTGCCGAAGGGGGTATCGGTTATTTCCTGCGCGATGGTCGCTTGCTCCCGCACCTTGTCGTAGAGCTGGGCCAGGTCGGCTACGCTGAACCACAGGGCGTTGCCCCATCCGAGCTGGGTCACGGCGTTCAGGTCTACCATCGGGGTGCGAAGGGCGAAGATGGCCCCGCCCTGGTCCTGGAAAACGTGGGCGACCGGGTTTTGCGTCGGGGCAGATTCAAACCCTAACACCTCCTGATAAAACTTGCGGGAGGCTGCTAGGTCGCGCACCTGAAGCGAAACAAAGTTAGGACTTACGCACGGGGCGTACTTTGGACCAAAAACGGCCTTTTATGCTAACTCAAAGCACGTATATTAATTTTTTACTTAATACCCCGCGCAACTATACGGGAACGCATCTGGCGGCGCATCTGCCCCAGGTGAGCCATGACCAGGCACATCGCTTTTTGCGAGACAATACGTTTTCATCTAGCCAGTTACGTGAGCTGGTACAGCCCTTGTTAGCCGATTCGCCCGAAGCCTTCCTACTGGTGGACGACAGCGTGTTCGAGCAGGTAGTCAAGGCCGGCACTATTGAGGCCCGCACCCTGCTCTTTGACAGGTGGTATGCCAGCAGCGAGAACCTGAAAGTGATGCACCGCGCCGGTTGGACGTTTTTCACCACCTTGAAAAGCAACCGGTTAGTGAGGGTAAGCAAAGCAAGCGGCTACCAGTCTCTGGACACGTTGCCGCCGCCGGCCGCGGGTTGGAGCCGGGGCGTAGAGGTGCGGGTGCAACAGGTGCCTTTTGGGGTAAAACTCTTCCAGCTGGTTGCCACAGACGGCAGCATTGAATGGGTGATTACCAACCCCTTGGCTGCACACCTAAACCGGGAAATGGTTATCGACGCGGTCCAGGTACGTTGGCAGGTCGAGGAGTTTCCTCGCAGCTTCAAGCAACTGACAGGCTCGGAGAAGTGTCAATGCCGCCAGGCTCAGGCGCAGCGAAATCATTTGGCTTGCTGTTACTTAGCCTGGGTTTCGTTGCGTCAACACGCCCGCGCTATTGGGCGAACAAGGTATCAAGCCGCCTGCCTGCCGTGGGCAGAATGGCTGCGTCAGCAATTGCAAAAGTCATCTATTCCTGTTTTACTACCTGAGACTGCATAAGTCCTATATATATCTTGTGCAGTCGTGGCTGGGGCTTAGCTTAGGGATGCCAAATTAAACGAGGCCATTGATGTACACTATACAGATTATCTTTTGGCGGTTTGTCCGCTACTTATCGCCGATTGTATTTGTCCTGTTCGAGTGGCTGGTCGGCGCTGTCGTGATAACCTGCGTTTCACGCTGGGTAGGTATTGGCACCACTGTTGCCCGTGTTTTAAGCACGGTGTGACTACTCATTGTGGCAGGGCGATGAGCGGCTCGTAGGGCGCGCAGAAAAGAGTTTTCCGGCGAGGATGTGATGCAGGCTGCCGTTGGAGAGGCCGTTCGCAAAAATAAACAGCAGGGTTCGTAGGGCAGGCTTTGGATGCCACGCTAGGATGCGCGCTACATGGGCACTATCTGGCATTGACAAGGTTTTGTCCCGTAAGCCGTACCGCAATAAAGATAAAGGTCAGACAACTTACTGATTCACAGTATAGTTATCTGGCCTTTCTGTGGTCGTATAAGGAGTCGAACCTTAAACCTTCTGATTCGTAGTCAGATGCTCTATCCAATTGAGCTATACAACCAATTTCCCGTGTTAGGAGTGCAAAGGTAGAAAAATCTTTCGCAAATCTACAAGATGTTGTTGCTTTTTTTGCTACCAAACGAGTTTTAGGTAGATAAGTCAGTAGTAATCAGGTAAAAATTCAGTTGGTCGTGCCGCGCCGCAGCACCCTTTGCAAAGCCCGATTAAACACCAGGTAAAGCCCAAACAGTGAGGCGATGACCAGGCCAATCAGCACTAGCTTGCTGAGGGTGCCCTCGTCGGGGTCGCGTAGCAGGGCCAGCACATCCTGCGCCTTGGTGCCGAGCCAGTAAAAAAACAGGCTGCGTGGCAGCATCCCCAGTACCGAAGCGGCCAGAAAGCGGCGGCGCGCTACCCCCACTATCGCCAGCACGAAGGTCATGAGCGCAAACGGCAGCACCGGCGAGAGCCGCGTGAGGATGATGAGCGGCCAGCTCTGGGTTTGCAGCTCGGCCAGCACGGCATCGGCCTTCGGAAAGTGGTGCAGCACCGTGCGCAGCTTGCCGTGGTCGAGGCGGCGCGCCAGCTCGTAGCCCAGCGCGGCGGCCAGCGCGTAGGCCGCCACCATGCCCGGCAGCCCCACCCAGCCAAAATAATAGCCCGAAATAATGGCCACGAACGTGGTGGGCGTGAGGGCCAGCGCCATCGTAAGGCCCGCCACCGCGAAGTACAGCAGGCTCTGGCCCAGGCTCAGGTTTTGGAGCAGGGTAGGGCGCTCGTAGAGCAGGCCCAGCACGGCCGCCGAGCCCAGCAGGGGCACCGCCAGCAGCAGGCCCATCGTGAGCAGGGTAGAGAAATTCTTTTGAAAAAGCTCGCGCAAAAAAGCCATTGATTCGTTTTTCGTTACTCGTTGTACGTTATTCGGGGCGTAGCCTTTGCTCAGCAAGCGAACGGCAGTACGGATACGGCGGCGTAGCTAACGAACAACAAACAACAAATAACGGCCCTACCCCTCCTCGCGCGTGCCGAAGCCCAGGAAGCGCTTGATGGTCGCCCAGGTACCACCTGCCGCTAGCAGGCCCAGTTTCCAGAACTTGAGGATGATGGCAAACAGGCCTACTTTGGCCAGCACCTTACCGGCTATCAGGCCACCGATGCCTGGTACACGGCGGCCGGGTCGACGACGACCGGCTTCTTGGGCTTGGGCGGCGCGGCCGCGGCCGTGAAAGCCAGGCCGATGCCAGCTACTACCAGAGGTAGTAGTTTTTTCAGGTATTCGCAGAAAAAAGAGGGGAATATTGCCGCTAAGATAAGTGCGGCCACCGGGCGCGCAAGCGCCCCGGCCGGTACCTTTGCTGGCCTATGAAATTTGCCACCAAAGCCATCCACGCCGGCGTGCATCCGGACCCCGAAACCGGGGCCATCATGACGCCCATCTACCAGACCTCAACCTACGCCCAGCGCTCGCCGGGCGATAACAAGGGCTACGAGTACTCGCGCACCCACAACCCCACCCGCACGCAGCTGCAAGACGCGCTGGCGGCCCTCGATAATGGCAAGCACGGCCTGGCCTTCGCCTCGGGCATGGCAGCCATCGACTGCGTGCTGCGCCTGCTGAAACCCGGCGACGAGGTGATTTCGACCGACGACCTCTACGGCGGCAGTTACCGCATCATGACCAAGGTGTACGAGCCGCTGGGCATCAAGTGCCACTTCGTGCCGATGGGCGACCTGGCGACAGTGAGCGCCAAAATCTCGCCCCAGACCAAGCTCATCTGGGTCGAAACGCCCACCAACCCGCTGCTCAATATCATCGACATCGCGGGCGTGGCGGCCATTGCCAAAGAGGCCGGCGCGCTGCTGGCGGTCGATAACACCTTCGCTACCCCCTACTTGCAGGAGCCGCTGGCGCTGGGCGCCGACATCGTGGTGTATTCGCTCACCAAGTATATGGGCGGGCACTCCGACGTGGTGATGGGCGCGCTGGTGTTCAACGATGAGGAGCTGCTGACGCGGCTGAGCTTTTACCAGAACGCCTGCGGCGGCACGCCCGGCCCGCAAGACTGCTTCCTGGTGCTGCGCGGCCTCAAGACGCTGCACCTGCGGATGCAGCGCCACTGCGAAAACGGCCGCGCCGTGGCCGAGTACCTGCGCCAGCACCCCAAGGTGGGCAACGTGTATTGGCCGGGCTTCGAAAACCATCCCAACCACGCCGTGGCCGCCCGCCAGATGCGCGACTTCGGGGGCATGATTTCTTTCGTGCTGAAAGGCGATAAAAAAGAAGATGCCATCGCGGTGCTCGAAAAATTTCAGCTCTTCACCCTGGCCGAAAGCCTGGGCGGCGTCGAAAGCCTGAGCGGCCACCCCGCCACCATGACCCACGCCAGCATCCCGCCCGAGCAGCGCCGCAAGGCCGGCCTCAGCGACTCGCTCATTCGCCTGAGCGTGGGCATCGAGGATGCCGGGGATTTGATTGACGACCTGGCCCAGGCGATAGGGAATTAGTCACTTGTCATTAATTCCCTACCTCGCCCTCGGCGACTCTTATACCATTGGCGAGGGCGCGGCGGCCGCTGACCGCTGGCCGGTGCAGCTGGCGGCCTTCGACCGGGCGCAGGGGGGTAGGCTGGCTGACCCTGAGATTATTGCCCGCACCGGCTGGACCACCGCCGGGCTGCAAGACGCCATCGCGGCCAGTGGCAACCACCGCACCGACTACGGCCTGGTGTCGCTGCTCATTGGGGTCAACAACCAGTACCGGGGGCAGCCCCTCGAAACCTACCGCGCCGAATTTCGCGAATTGCTGGCCACGGCGGTGGCGTTCGCGGGTGGGGCCAGCCAGCGGGTGGTCGTGCTCAGCATCCCCGACTGGGGCCAGACGCCCTTCGCCCACGACCGCGACCGAGCGCAAATCAGGCAGGAAATCGACCAGTTCAACGCCGTGGCTCAGGCCGAGTGCCAGCGCGCCGGCGTGGCCTTCGTGCCCATCACCGACCTCACGCGTGCCGCCGCCGGTGAGGCGGGCCAGTTTACCAGTGACGGCCTGCACTATACCGGCCTCCAGATGGCAGGCTGGGCCGCGCGGGCGCTGCCTATAGTGCGGGGCTTGTTGCAATAAAAAGCGGTCTGCTGCGTCTGCGGGTCTCTCAATCCCTTTCTATCATGCAGCTTCAGCCCCGCCACCTCGGCAATAAGTACCTTAACGTTCTGCCTACCAGCGTGAGCCCGCCCTCGGGCTACGGCCATGTGCTGCGGCGCTTTTTATTCGAGAAAAACGAGCGCGAGCCGCGCCAGCCGCTGGGGCCGTTTCGGGCTGATGCGGCGGCGCTGGCCGCGCCCGTGCCCGCCGATGCGCTGCGCGTAACCTGGCTGGGTCACAGCACGGTACTCCTCGAAATCGATGGCCGCCGCTTCCTTACCGACCCGGTGTGGGCCGAGCGGGCCTCGCCCTCGCGGCTGGTGGGGCCCCGGCGGTTTTTCGCGCCGCCGCTGCCGCTGGCCCAGTTGCCGCCGCTCGATGGCATCATTCTCTCGCACGACCACTACGACCACCTCGACGAAGCGGCCATTCGGGCGCTGGCCCCGCGCGGCGAGCGCTTCTACTGCCCCTTGGGACTCGGGGCGCACCTGCGCCGCTGGGGCGTGGCTGCCGACCGCATCACGGAGGCTACCTGGTGGGATATTATCGCCCTACCCCTTGGTTTTGAGTTGATTGCCACGCCGGCCCGGCACTTCTCGGGGCGCGGGCTGCTGAATCGTGATAGTACGCTCTGGGCCTCGTGGGTGCTGAAGGGGCCGCACCACCGCGTGTTTTTTGGCGGCGACTCGGGGCCGTTCGATGAGGCGTTTCGGCAGATTGGGGCGGCCTATGGGCCGTTCGACCTCATCATGCTTGAAATTGGGGCTTCGGACCCCGAGTGGGCCGATATTCACCTCGGCCCCGACAATGCGCTGGCCGCGCACCGGCTGCTGGGCGGCGGGCCGCTGCTGCCGCTGCACTGGGGCACGTTCAACCTGGCGTTTCATGCCTGGCGGCAGCCGGTGCAGCGCCTTATTGAGGCGGCCGACGTGGCCGCACCGCTGCTGCTGCCCGCGCCGGGCCAGCGCGTGGACGTAGCGGCCGGGCCAGTTAGCTCGTTTTGGTGGCTGGCTTAACACAGCGACAGGGGGGTAGGCGCCGCCCGGCGCCTACCCCCCTGTCTGTGCTTCAGCGCTCAGCGCTAGTTCCAGCCGCCGCCCAGGGCCCGGTAGATGTTCACCGTGGCATTCAGCTGCTGCATCTTGGTTTCGGTCAGGTCAAACTTCGAGGTCAGCGCGTCGCGCTGCGTGAAGAGCACCTCGGTATAGTCGGCCCGTACGGCTTTAAAGAGGCTGCTGGAAATGCGGATAGACTGGTTAAGAGCCTGCACTTCCTTCAGCTTCGCGTCGTAGCTGCTTTGGAGGTTGTTGATGTTGGATAGCTGGTTAGATACCTCGATGTAGGCATTCAGCACGGTGCGCTCGTAGTTATACACGGCCTGTAGCTGTAGGGCGTTGGCCGTGACGTACAGGGCTTTGATGCCATTGCGGTTAATCAACGGCGCTGATAAATCGCCGGCCAGGTTATACAGCATCGACTCGGGCGTGGTGAACAGCAAGCCAGGCTTGAACGCCTCAAACCCTACCCCCCCGGAAATGCCCAGCGATGGGTAAAAGTTGGCGCGCGCTATCTGCACATCCAGCCTGGCTGCTACCAACTGCTGCTCGGCCTGCCGGATGTCGGGGCGGTTGCTGAGCAGCTGCGCGGGCACGCCGGCCTGAATGGTCGTCGGCACCAAGCCCGCGAATGCCTGGTCGTCGCGGGCAATCGGCCGCGGAAACCGGCCCAGCAGAAAGTTAATCTGGTTCTCGGTTTCGGTAATGCGCTGCTGCGTCTTGTATTGCAGGCTGATGGAATTTTGAACCTGGGCCTCGAAGCGTTTTACCGCCAGCTCGGTTACGCGGGCCGCATCCTTTTCCTGCCGCACAATGCGCAAGGCATTTTCCTGAATCTCAATGCTCTGCTTCAGAATAAGCAGCTGATTATCGAGGGCCAGCAGCTCGTAGTACGAATTGGCAATCTCGGAAATCAGGTTGGTCACCATGAAGTTTTTGCCCTCTACGGAAGCCAGGTAGCGGGTAGCCGCCGACTTGCGCGCATTGCGCAGCTTGTGCCAGATATCGACCTCCCAGCTCGCGAACGCGCCCAGCTGGTAGTTGGCCAGGGGGGTAGGCGTGCGGCGGTCGGGCTGAATATTGATGGCCTCTTCCGTGGCGCCTTGCAGCGTGTAGCGGCCCGGCTTCTCGCCTTCCGCCCGCGCGCCCAGCGATAGGAAAGGCAAATAATCGCCCTTGCGAACCTGGATTTCGTTGCGGGCAATCTGAATTTCCTGGAGCGTAATGTTCAGCTCCTGGTTGTGTTGCAGGGCCGTGTCGATGAGGGCCACCAGGTCGGGGTCGGTGAAAAACTCCTTCCAGCGCAGCCGGGCCGTGCTGATGGTATCCTGCGTGCTGCCGTTGTAAGTGGCGGGCACCGTGCGGGTCACGTTGCGTTGCACCAGCGTGGGCAGCTTGCAGCCCGCCACGGCCAGCGCCAGGCCGGCCGCGGTCAGTCCCTGATGAATTCGTCTCTTAAGCATGAGCTTCCATTTCTTTTTCAACTAATACACGCGGCTCCAAGCCCTCGCTTATCGGATATTCGTTTTCATCGTCAATCAACTTGCGGCCCTCGGCGATGGTGCCGAACAGGTAGTACAAGCCGGGGATGATGATGACCCCGAACACGGTGCCGAACAGCATCCCGCCCAGCGCCGCCGTGCCGATGGTGCGGTTGCCGTTGGCCCCCGCCCCGGTGGCCACCACCAGCGGTATCAGGCCCGCGATGAAGGCAAAAGAGGTCATCAGGATAGGGCGGAAACGGGCTCGCGCGCCCTCAATGGCCGCTTCGCGCACCGACATGCCCTGCTCGTGCTTCTGCACCGCGAATTCCACGATGAGTACGGCGTTTTTCCCC
>JAABUL010006299.1_pt1 | contig 13797 bp, 16 predicted proteins | sample 5559151 | NCBI WGS metagenome assembly JAABUL01 (sample SAMN10711876, study PRJNA513368) | rock metagenome | isolation source: Antarctica rocks | place: Antarctica: Victoria Land, Pudding Butte sud | reverse complement strand
TTAGCTATTAGCTGGTGCAAACTGTTTTGTGCAGGCAGACATGGTCTTCTTGTCACCGCCTTGGGGAGGGCCAGCGTACAGCAAGTCAGGTATCTTTGATGTTTCACAAGAAATTGGTAGCTTGCAACAAAACCTGAGGCAGCTGTTACACACTGCATCATCAGCTTTGAAGGACCCAGATTCCAAGAAAATTGCATGCTTCCTGCCCCGCAATGCCGACTTGAACATACTGGGAGACTGTGTGCCAAGTGAGCAGCATTGCTTGGTTGAAAGAAATGTACTGAACTCTCATCTGAAAGCTGTTACAGTGTACTACGGCAGCTTAGCAGATATATGACAGGATATTCACTGCTAGTGACACATAAATATCTTGTCATTGAATGGCATGGATCTGACACCGGCACAACACCATGTCGAGCCTGCCTATATCCAGCTTTAGTCCAAGAACTGGCAAGTAGTGACAGCTGCACATTGATGGCACAAACCAGGGCAGGTCAGCATGCTGCGCAGAATGGTTTAGGCTGAAGTCTTGTTTGCGCAGTTTAGCCTGCAAAGGAGCAGAATCGAAACAAAGGAGGATGTCTCTATGTTCCAATTGTATCAGCTTGGCATCTGAAGTACAGCTGATGTTGTGGTCACTCCGGTTCTTGCCACTGACAACAGCCGCCTAAAGACTTTGCAGACCACGGTATGGCTGTGGAGATGTTGTACTGGAAAAGCAACACACGATGAGCGTCTACTGCTAAAAGGCCTGTCAGCAGACAATGGGTACATGCACAACACACACTGCGACAACTATCATGAGACTACACGAAGCATAACATACAGAACTGCCTTGCTTGTCTTCTCTGTGAACCTGCCCGGTTATATTTTTGGAACTATGTATACATTGCCATCCTCAACCAATACACTTGTGTCCGTTGGCTGCTTGAGATGCCGTTTCTGTGCCTGCAGAAAGAAATGGTGTCGTTATGTCACATGCTCTGCCATGATCCTGGAGAAAAGCAAAGTAGCAAAGCCTGCCTGGAGCCCGGTATGTGCTCCCTTTGTATTTTGATCGGTCCGTTCAAGTAGGAACTCGTCTGCTACATCCCCATCCCTGTCTTGCTTCAAGTTTGCTTTGTACCAGTCAAGTCCCTGTCATGGCAATGTGAGCAGTCAAGACATGCATCCAAAACATGCGCTGCTACACCGCTGTGAAGACCATAGACTTCTCAGCACCAATTTTGGCCTGGTCAGCTAGTGGGGCATTGCTGGCAACAGAGACTTACTTGCACACCCCCAGCTGCCCCGAACCCAGCATTCTGCAGAACAGGCTGCCGGTAAGCAACAGCTGCCTGAGAGCGAGGAGCTTTACTGCCTTCTGAGGCAGAATCTTCGGGGCTACCAGATGTAGTTGGGGCTTCTGCCTACACTCACAGGCTGTACTCGCTGAGCGTAGGCGTGATAGTCTTCACATCATTGCTGGCCAGCGCCTATACCCACTTGGCCTGTGACGAAATTCTTCACTTTCCGGAAAAAATCCATACGAAAATGTCAAACCAGACTGCATCTATGCATAATGGTGCAGGCTCCTATTGTGACGGGTCCAAGACCACACCCCAGTCGGTGGGAGTCTTGACAGCCAGCAAAAGATCACTAGCTGTAAATGCCGACTCTCCCAGCCACAGGCAGACCCAGCGAATTTTCACACTGTCCTGAAGAGCAGCTGGCGATGCACAGAAAACCTATCAGCGTTCACAACGAGAGGAGTCGAAAGCACGATGGGTTTTCGGCATCGCCTGTGCAGGCGAAGCATCTATGCCTTCTGCCTTGTTACGGTCGATACAATTGACCCTAATCTACCATTTTCGGTATATCGCAGCCCAGCACTTAGACGATTTTCGACATTCGCAGCACTCAGCCACTTGCGCGAACATTGCGCCCGACGACTCCGCTGCAAGGCGCTACGCTTTTGCCCAAGTGTTGCCTTGACTTTGTTCTTCCATTTGGCATGCGCACGGCGAGATCGTTGCGTCCAATGTGAAACGTCTTGAGTTGGTCGTGCACTGATCACACTCAGACTCAGCTTCCTGAACGTGATACAACGGGCGGCTAGTTGGCACAGGTACAATTACAACAAACGATTCTAACAACGTCTTGCATGAGTCGGAGTGTCGCTGAAGCGAAATACGCAGACCAGTTTTGGTTGACATGGTAAGGCAGCCAGTGCTGACAAAACACCTTGCTGTGTTATCTGCCTCATAGCGTATCGCTTCAATGCAGTCTGAGCAGTCCAAGCTTACCCGATGTACTGGTCCTGCACTGTCACCCACATATTCAGGATGGTTATAGGTTTTGAGTGGTTGACAGAGGCGCTGACACTCTTGCAAGAAATCAACATCCAGTTTCTCAAACAAGGCATGCCACCCTCAGGGGAGATTACAGGGGCACAGAAGCAACCATCTTCAGGCACCTCACCAAGAGCAGGGTCAAGAAAATCAGCAAGCACATGATCCAGTCAAAGTCTGTGTTGAATCATGACAGCAGTGTTGCAAACAGTTTTGAAGACTAGCCAACATTGTCTGAGAAAGTCATGCTTGACACTGAACTACACTCCATTGTTACTTACAATCACGCTCACGTCTACCATTTGGTCAACAAAGTCTACCATCACCAACCTATTATTTGACTGGCTGTTGGTTTCTGCTGTGGCCTCTTGCTGTGAGCTGATCAATGGGCTACCATTGATGGCATCTGCATTCGTCCGGTGCTCGAGCAGTGTGACTATGCTGCTGCTGAAGGCAGCCTTGTGTACAGCTGTCTGCTGTAAAAGGCTTTCTGCTGACAGGGCACAAGTCTGGGAAGCTACCCTCACCTTGACATAACAGCTGCAGCCACATTCTTGGGGATGTTGATGCTGCACTGCTGCATGACGTCTCCAAGAGGTACATTCTGCGTGATGTATGGCTTGGATGCGTTTGACCCTTTGGAACGAAAGTGCTTCAGCTCTAGCGAACCATCTGGCTGTACCTCACCTTGCTGGGGCCGCTCAGTCAAAGCAAATTTGTTAAGATGCTGCAACTGTGTAAGCTCAGCTGAGACATCTAATGCTGTGCAGCGCTTCAGCAGCACTGCCTTCTGTGTGTTTCTGCCTGCCTGTAAGCTGACATCTACATGTGCTCCATCAGCTGTGAACTGTAAGTTGTCTGTCACAACATCCTGACTGCTGCCTGCAGTAATCGCTATGCCTCTGAAGTCATGCATGTCAAGATGATCCATGCCCTGCTTGGCTGACTTCAGGATCTGCTGACTGTCAAACACATCAAGACTGTCTGTTGTAGGCTGACCACCAGCATCTGTGACATATTGGCGTTCACTCAGTACCTGGAGCTTTTGAGACCGCAGAATAGCACCCTCAGGATTGCCTGCATACCATTCAGAAGCCAGTCAGGATCAATGCTAGTGCAAACAGATGCTGTAATGCAGCAGATGATAAGCAACCTCTCAAAGACACAGGTAATGATATAACATGCATGCATGGCTAGCTGTCTTGTAGCATGCAAGCCTCACTGCATTGATCCATGTTACCTGCATCATATGCATATTCAATGCACTGGTTGCAAGGCAGCCGGCAAACAGGCACGTATCGTGAAGACTCTGCCTCTGGATCGGGCAGTGAGTTCACCTCCATGTTAATTTCAGCTTGCAAGGGCCTAGCAGAAGTTGAGTTGGACGCTGTACTGCAGCTATTGGCTGGAAGAATGTGTGATCTTTTGACTCTGTGTCTGCTAGGTCGGGCATACATGCATGTTGAGTGTCAACATGCTGCTGACACTGCTGAACATACGCTGTAATATACTGTTTGCTGATGCCAAACTGTTTGCCTCTGACACAAATACGCTTGCCCAACAGATCTATCACAGCCTTGACCTTTTCAGCAATAGGCTTTGGCTTGGTGCAGCTGGCCTGTGCTTCGTACTCAGCGTATGCTTGTTGAACAGCAGGGAGCCATTGATGCATGAGCAGCACTTCCTTATCGTCATAAGACAACTCTGGACAATGCACAGGATCTGATTTACGCTGCTGCTGGGTGGGCACCGACCACAGCCAAAGTCCTATTGATACTGAAAATGGTAGATTAGGGTCAATTGTCGAAACAGCTCTAACAGCGTATCTGCAACACTGTTACATGCAGCACAGCTTGTTTCTGCAAGGCTGCTTCATGGTGTAAAGCATACGCAGTTCAGCGCTGAGATAGATCGATCTTTAAGTTCCTGACGTCAAACAATAGCAACAGATTGAGTGATCTTGTGCTGCCGGTTATGCAGAGTACACACTGCAGGGCGCTTTATGTGCTGAATTAGCAGCAGCAGCAAAAAGGAAGCCACATTCCCAGACCAACTCTGATACTGTATGGGATGGCCTGCATGCAGAGACTTGATGATGCATCGGTTTTGCTGTCAGCAAAGCTGTTGCGAGTGTTGCTTGTGCACAGCAGCAGAGTGAAGCACAGCTAAGAGACAAGACCAGCTTCTGCAGACAGCCAAGCATAACTGCAAACAGCTTGACAGCAATTTTCAGTACTCATCAGCGCTAGCACTACTTTTACACAAGACTCGTCAGTTGAGCATAGATTACAACACAGGTACATCAAATGAAAGCAAGCTGGCAACAGCAAAAGTCAATAGTTGTAAGACAATCAAGCCCTATCCCGACCAGGTAGGTCCATCTTTGCTCCCTTTTGTATTTGACCCCAACCAATCAGTCGCCAATGCTTCTCTACTCGTCTACTCAGGGCAATCTTCTCCTGCTCCTTTGTGCAGACAGGTGATGTGAGCTGCAGCTTGGCAAGGTCAGCCTTCACCTGCAATCAAGCAAAGAAGACCATGACCTCCTGTCAGACATCTTGCAGACATTGGAAACACTTGAATTTGACTGTCTGCATTGTGCGCCAGATCCTGCCATGACTTGATACACAACTTCCATGACAACATACACCTTGCAGGAGCTACACTCTAGCATCACTTACACCCAACAGCTTGCTCTGTGCACACATTCCTTTGGATGCTAACAGCATGGTACAATATGCAAGAAAAGGAATGCGCAATATTGGAATCAGCAGCAGGGTGTTGCTTGCTTTTTCAGATTGGACAAAAACGTATGCACACAGCGTTCTGCCATTGTTGACGCTGTGGTGATGACGGTGAAACACCTTGTCAGCAGTATGCAGCAACAGGCAATGACATACCGCAATGACCCTGGCTCCTGTACACATAGAGCCAATATTCAACATGAGAACCTCCCCTTTGCTGAGCTTCTGCACCTTGCCCTGCTTCTCCCCACCCTGCACCACCAATGAACATCAGTCAAGCCAGCCAACATAAGTAGGCCAAAAGGATGCATGCTAATCAAGCCATGCAACTTTTTCAATTGGAGTTGACTCATAGCCTTGGGTGTCCAGCATGCAATTGACAAATGACTTTGCAAGCACTGCAGACAGCTGGCATCGGGTCTCACTACAGCTGACCCAAATGATGTCATATAATGTCCACGGGTTCAATTGAGCACATAATAAGACACGTTTGTGTGCGTCCCAGCTGTCAGTGCTGGGGAAGAATGGCTCACCTGGGTTCGCACTCCCAGTAACCGCCGAAGCAAGAAGAAGTTGATTTCCAGTTCTGTGAAGACATCAGGAAGGGCACCTACTTCTCCCAGAACCTGACCCACCAGCCTGTCTGCTCTGGTCAGTGTTGGATCCACCTGGCAGCCATCAGACAGGCGTTTAGACACAAAGACAGAGCACTTCTTGAAAAGCTGGTCTACATATGAAAGTGGCATTGTGCAGTGTGTTTGAGTATCTGCACATCAACATGGAACAACCACATTCTGTCGAGACTCTCCCTTCTTGCTTGCAAGTTGAACTGCTGCATTGGCATGTGCAGTGGCTGCTTGCGCAAGAAGGCTGCATGCTTGGCTGATTGTCAACAGGCAGTGACAGCAGACGATTGACTCAGCAGAGTCATGCGAACCAGGAGCTTAAGCAGGGTGATAGTGTGTGGAGGACTCACTGTGGTCCCAACACCAATCAGTCCTCCTGGCACAGCATACTGCAAGTCATTCTGCTCTGCTAGAAGGGTGATGATGCGGGAGTAGATAGGTATGCATGCTGCTCGCCCTTCTGCGTCCTTTGTCACAATGCCCGGCCGTATCTCTATCTCTTGTCCTTTTCTCAAGACACCCTGTCAAGTCACACAGCCTTGGGTGCCCAGCATGACAGGCTCTTCTAGTTTGTTGTCAGCGCACTCCAGTGCTGCACATTCAAAGACATCCTGTGATGGAGCCAGGTTAGCACGTAAGCCAGTGAAGAGCATATGACGCATGACCCTGGCGAAAGTTATGCTATGCATGGATGCAGCTTGGGACTGTTAAGCAGCTGTTGACACATACGAACAATTTTGCGTATAATTCACAACCAGCAATTAGTTGTGATCTGCGACAAGGGTACCTGCAGAATACTGCCTCCTGCCACTCCTCCCTTCAAATCATCTACTTCTGATCCAGGCTTGTTCACATCAAAGGATCGGATGACAATCATCTGTGGGGGAGACGTGAAATCTCTGCAAATTGTCAGGTTCAAATCAGTGGATGCCATTGCATTGCAGTCACTCAAGGTTATGGTTCCCTGTATGCCCTGGCACATTGTCATCATCCAAGCAGACATGGCAGGATATGGATGCACTCTGCCTCTGCAGCTAACAAAGCACGGCCTTTTGTTAGCAGCTTTGCAGAATGTGTTATGTATGGCATGCTCTTCAGCAGCATGGCAACTGACAGCCTAGAATGCCAGCAGCTGTGATGTGACTGACTGACTGACCTGACTGGTACTGGAATCTTCTTGACAATGTATTCACAAACTGCATCCACATTGTACTTCAGCTGAGCAGAGATGGGCACCACTGGGGCTCCCTCTGCAATGGTGCCTTGGATAAAGGATGCAATGGCCTCATGCTGGTTTGCTGCTACACTCTCGCTGATCAAGTCAATCTTGTTCTGCAAGATGATGATGTGCTTCAGCCGCATGATCTCAACTGCTGCTAAATGCTCTGAGGTTTGTGGCTGTGGACATGACTCATTTGCTGCTATGAGCAGCAGGGCGCCGTCCATGACTGCTGCTCCATTCAGCATGGTAGCCATGAGAATGTCGTGTCCTGGACAATCTACAAAGGAGACATGTCGTAGCAGCTCCATTTCTGCTCCTTCATAGCCTGGTGCATCACAGGGCGGGCTGTCCTCCTTTGAGCTGCCATATGCTTTGTAAGACTGCGGTCGTGGGACCTTGCCATCCTTTGCACAGAATATCTTTGCATTGGCATATCCCAGTTTGATGGTAATGTTCCTCTCCAGCTCATTCTTGAAGCGAACTGTCTGCACTCCTGAAATAGCTTTTACAACAGTGGACTTCCCGTGTGCCACATGACCAATGGTTCCTGCAAGCAAAAAACACAGATATTCATGTGTGACGCTATACTGATGACACATGATGCTGGTTTGGGGTTGCTCAGTGCTGTGTGCTTGATTGCTAGAGCAGGGACGGGTGTGAAACAGCAGCAACTGTCCGTTCATTGAGAAGAGTGGTTGGGTTTCACTTTAAGCTTACCTATGTTGATTGTTGCTTGCCGGCTGATGACCTCTGGCGTCAAAGGGGTGAGCTTGCTTGGGTCGAGAGTCTTCAAGTTCTGCAACAAGCCAAAGGATGATACTATCAAACTTGAACATCTTTGGACAGCACCAGGACAACACGCAAACGCCAAGGCGGACCAACGTGACCAATTGCGGACCTGTTCGCGCAGACCACTTTTTTTGCTCATCTTGTTCGCATGCACTGTGGGGATCACTGCTCAAGTCGGACCTGGCGGTCAGTCTCAGATCAAGTCAGGAGTGCGATGTGATGAATTGACCAATGCACGATGCCAGTGCAGGTTTGTTCAGCACAAATTTCCTGAACACTTGGGCTAGCGAGCATTGAGTCGGAGCGTCGGACGCTCCGTGCCTCCGTGCGGCGGCCGATGCGCAATCCGTACAATGTTCACTGGCTAACAATTTCCCCATAAATCTCTTCTCAGCCGTTTTATGAATTTGGCGGAATGTACAGCCAGCCGGTTTACGGGGATTAGTCACGTGGAGCTCCCGCAGCTCAGACGGAGCAGACTGCCGATCACGGAGCTTTGCGCGCGCGCAGCGTGTCCGTGAAAGCAGCATGATAGACATCAGCATGTCATGGAATCACGGTCGAACTGGTACTTGTTGCCGCTCATAATCAGCTTTCTACGCCTGTGTTCACAGTCAAACCCTGCCAGCCCTGCTTGCTCTTGAAGATGTGCTGCTAAATCTGCTACAGCATAAGACCTGCTCTGAGAATGCTTTGCAAAAGCGCTGTGCATGTGCGCAAAGCAGATAGCATGTGTACTGTTGGCACACATGCTAAGTTGTTGCATGAAAATGCACAGCAACACACAGGCTGTCACGCAGAGCCCCAAAACATCAAAAACCTGATGTCTAGTACATGACGTGCGACTCTCACCCCTGCTACACATGAGTGCTGCGCATGAGTGCTGCAATGGGCTACACAGACTGATATGCACACAAACTGATGAATAAAGTTCGGCACATTGGATGTCCGCTGTTCAGCCAGCCAATGCAATGTGTTCAGTGCACATGCAAGGCATGGTACATGTATTCCTGGGTACAATAGTGCACAGACAGATGTAAGTGTCTTCATAATGGGCTCAGCTATTTTGGGAGTCTGAGAGCCTCTACGAATACTATTGCAACGCTTGAGGTTGCAGGAGTTCTGACATGAAAGTGGTCACTTCCCTACTCTGCAATTTAGCTATAGCATCACGACACTTGGCAGTGGTGGGATAGTCTGTCAAGTCCAAGTGACCTGTACGCTCCAATAAAGTAACAACAAGCTGGAAAAAGTCTATTGCTACAGAGGTCTCATCTAAATTCAGGAGTGGATTCTCAAATTGAGCTGGCCAGTGGGTGGGTGTATGCTCACGAGTGTGCTTGCCGAGTTTCAAAGCAGACCCAAAGTCCCCAAGTATGCACTCACCTGCATACACACACTTGATGGGTACACATCAGATAGGGCGAAGACAGCATGCACACATACAAACTACGTGATTGGCTGTTGCTCACCTGTTGCAGAGAAAAGAAAAGACTACACCTTTCGGCGTCAATTTAATGAGAAGCCAAGTATTATATCGGGCTGCCCAGGTACCTGTTGCAGATATGAAGATGTTTGCAGCCTTGACATCATTGTGGCCATAACCTTTCTGGTGCACACTCTGCAGGCTGGTCTTGAGCTGCCTGCCAAAGGTCAAAATTACCGACTCCTGCATTGGAGCAGGTATATGCTGCAGCGTAGCTGAATACACCGGCATCTGTAGGCAATGCTTGACTCGCAGAGCAGGCCCTGCATTTACAACTTTTGCAGCATTCAGTTTTCGTAACTCACAAAACACACGATACAACACATGTAGTTCACAAGGAGACAAGCCACTGCCAAAATTCAACCACATTTACAAAGACAATGTCAGCAACAAGGGCCACAATGCTGTGGAGAGCAACAAGCTGTAGATTACAAGGGTGACATTAGTCTGTTGGTAATGTGTATGGAGAGAGGCACATCAAGTCAACACTGTGTTATTAGTGATGTGCAAGTATGTGCCTATGCACAGTGCACTGACCGCCTGGTGCAACAACATGTCCATGACTTCTTCCTGCTGGGTTGGCTTTCAGCAGTCTGACAGGGCCTACAATCCCTGGCACTGCAGGCTCTTGCCAGAGGTCTTCAAGGACTTTGAACTCATGAACAACAGCTTGTTGCTCTGCTGTGAATTTGCACATCACCGGCGTAGCACCATTCTCGAATGCAATCAGCAGCACAGCCCTGCAAGCATACACAAGAAGTGGCAACTACATGCATAGTGCTGGCACACTCAAAGAACGTGCACAGCTGCTCAAAGCCATGTGGTTATGAAGTATGTGGGTGAGAACTGAATATACTGTAGCGCACCTGCAAGGCGTGCCACCCACAAATGCACCGTTGAAAACCAGACCCTCGTCCTCTCTCAGGCTTGCTTTTGTGCTCGACAGGGGACTGGCCTTTGCTGAGTCATAAAGCTCGGACAGAAGCTGCTGATTTGCAAGGGGGATTGCAGCCGCAAAGAAACGTATCATTTGAGATAGCACTTTTTGGTCCACATGCCCTTTTGTTGTGCTCAACTTGCTGTACAGTGCGTCATAGGTAAGCTGCCCAGAACCGCTGGCTGCAAAAACAGACAAGCAGGCTGGCGTGCAGAGCCCAAGAACAGACACAAATTCAGACAAAGCTTAAAGGCTGTGTTGATCCTGCTCTATTGCTGTGTGACACTGCCTTCTAGATATGCTGTGAGATTAACAGCAAACCCTCACGCCACAGAGAAGGCTGAGAAGCTGCATTGACTTTCTTCAGAAGCAAGGTCAAGATGCAGGCAAGCTGGGTATGCACAGAAGCCAATAGCAATTTCCTCAAGACACAAAAGAGGCTGTGAGGCTGCATTCTTCAAACTCATAAGTAAAAAGCGTAACAAGAGCAAATAGCACTGACCAGATTGACGTTGCAGTGTAAGAATGTAACAACAGCCCGGCTTCAATTGCTGGTCACCGCCCACTCGTCTTGAGCTGCCTTCTTCTTGCAGGGCGCCAATCCAGCTTGTGTTTTCCTCCAGTAGTGCTTGCTTTGCTTGTGCAACACTCAGAGGACTATCATAATGCACAACAGTCAGGTCCTCTTGGCCTTGCCGTATCTTGAATGTGATTTCGCCCATGCTCTGCACAGCAGCTGTTTTGAGCTGTAAATGTGTTTCTGCACTGAGCACGCAAGCCAGGAGACAATCACGCTCCTCAGCGCAATTTTTATCAAGTAGAGCAGTAGAAGCAGACCTGCCGATCAAACTGGCGCAAAGACCTCAAGCTAGTCGTCACATGCAAGTCACATGCAAGATCGCCAACTCGATAGCACAGCAGCACAACTCCTTCGGCAACCTGAGGAGCCTGTATGTATCTCCACCAGGCGATGGAATATACTCCGAAGTGCCTGTGTCTATCACAGGGTGAGAGGCAGTGTATCGGCTGTTTTCACTTTGGCTGAGTATATGCAACACATCTGCTGTGATGCATGCAGGTTGAGTGCCCTGACAGGGTTGACACAGCTGAGCTTCACTCTCTGTACTGCGAGTACATACAGAGACGACTACGTGCCGCTGCTATCTGCACTGACAAACCTGCACAGCCTATCTATGCACGAGGGTGCGTATAGTTTCTGGAGTCGCGACTGCATCCCAGAGCTCTCTACCCTATTACAACAGTTGCCCTGTCTGACACACCTGAGTGCGCCAGACTGGCGACCGGGCATGAAGCTGCTGACCAAGCTGCAATCCTTGGAGCTGGCAGCTTACTTGCCTGCAGAAGGGCTGGTTGAGTTGGTCAGCTTGCGGCGCCTTGTGGTGACGAAGCTGTTGAATCGAGAGGGCCATACCCTCTGGTCGTTTGGGGGCGAGCTGAAAGATCTAGACAGGCGCAGCCTTCGAGAGGTGGATATCACAGTGAAACGCAGTACACAGATGAACCATATATTGTGGCCACTGGTCGCTCATGGAGTGGACAGGCTGGAGAGCCTGGAGAGCATCACCTGGAGACTTGCAGTACATATGAAAGCTTCAGAACTGCAGGACATGCAAGAAATAGTCGGATACCATCGGTTTCTACGCAGTGTGAAAAAGCTGCACATCTTTGTGCTGGTCACAGCAGAGAAAACTATGTACAAATGTGAACAACGTCTGAGAGACTTGCTGTGTGAACCCAGGGGGGGAGTCACAGACTTCATGGTAGAAGGCACGCACCCCAGTCGTGGAGACATATACAATAGCCGTGAGTGAAGCTTGCTAGAGGGGACAAGAGTCATTGCCAAAACTTCTTGAATGTCACATATGTGTCAAACATTCATAAATGCCACAACTTTGTAATTGTCCAGTCGCAAACGGCTTGCATCAGTACAATTTCACTGGACAAACACTTTCACAAAGGCCTCGCGAGCCACGTTCGCTTTGCATTTCTCTGGCTCGTCCACTCGGCAGGCTGGATCGGTGACCAGAAGCCCGTGCTCTGTCGTTGCCAAGGCTCTGAAGCAGTGGGCAAGCTTGGGCACCGACCAATCTACGCCACAGGCCTTGGTGGCCATGTACAGATCCCAGCGCCTGATGACCTTGTCAGCATTGACCTCCTTGGTCTGGTGCCCCTGCTCGATCTGCTTCTCCAGCTCCCACAGCAGGTGTTTTCTGCGCCAGACCTTCTGAGGATCCTTGCTGGGGTTCAGAAACTCTGGTTTGCCCACCCTTGGCCTTGTCTGCGAGTAGTAGTCACGCAAGGGCATGTAGCCTCTGCCCCCCTTGTACCACGTGCTCCACCAGCACTTGAGAGTGTCAGCAGAAGGCAGAGCCACCTTGTGTGCACCAGCACAAGGCAGAGGCGCTGGTGCTGGTGCTGTCTTTGGTGTCAGCTCAGCAACTGCCTCTGTGTCTGAAACTGCCTCCCCTGTTGCCAGAGTATAGGCACAGATGCGAATGCGTATGCTCTGTGCTGTGGTACACCTCCTGTTGAAAGGCATCTGCTGCTGCTGCCGAGCTCTGATCAGCACGTTGTTGCAGCTGTTGTTTGTGTCCAGGACGTGCTGAGAGACGGCTTCTGCCATATTCTGAAAGCCGCGCACCTTAGGACAGTACTGCTCTAAGTGAAATGCTTTGAACCAGTCCTCTCTGAACAGAGGGATGTCTGTGTAGACGGGGCTGTCGGGGTGTTCATACAGCTTCCAAGCACTGAGCTGCAGGAATGATGCCATGAAGAATAGGCCAGAGTGCACGTGCGCTGACACCCTGCTTTCTTCTGTGCTGAGTTCACGCTTCCCCCGCTGCTCTACCTGCTGCAGCAACTCAAGCATGCCAGGAAGCAGCCCATCGACAATCTTGATGAACTCTGCTGGCCAGGCATCTCTCATGTACTCCCAGGTGACAAGCTGCCGCCCTTGCACAAACTGCTGCTGCCACTTGAAATCATCAAAGGGGATGGGTCCGTGTGAGGATTCCAGATCACCAGCATACCCAGCAGCTACAAGCAGCACCTTGATCCCTCTGCACACCCTGGCGGTGTAGGTCCCTTCCAGCTCTGTCTTGATCACTATGTGATCTGAAACCTCCTTCAGCCGCTCCTGTGGAACTGCATTCCATGTAGAGATGTTAGATGCAGCAAAAACCCAAAAGGTTGCACAACGCAGGAATTGAACTTGACTTGTGGCAATACCAACCATATGTGCTATGACACTTGGGGCAGACATTGCCATGAGCAAAGTGTCAGGCCTGCAAGAATGCCCCAGTTGCTTTGAGCTGATGCCTATTCTTATGACACTGACCTGTGTGCTGCTCAGTGAGATACTTGATTGAGCCTTGTCTGGGGGCCATTGTCTTGGTCCCGAGCTTGGAAAGGTTGATTTCCATCTCCTTGAAAGCTGGTCTGAGCAGTGAATCAGCTAGCTCTGCGGGTGTGACAAACCTGAAAGGAGCATCTTTCGAAGCAACCCTCAGCTGTGTACCGTGCATGGCTGGCAGCAGATACCATTCTGGCACCGCAACCTCCACCTCTCTGTTCAGAGGGTCATCTCCATCAGGAACAACCACCTTAGCTGCAACCAACAAAGAGCTGTGTTGGTAAATCATA
>JAABUL010006298.1_pt1 | contig 13802 bp, 15 predicted proteins | sample 5559151 | NCBI WGS metagenome assembly JAABUL01 (sample SAMN10711876, study PRJNA513368) | rock metagenome | isolation source: Antarctica rocks | place: Antarctica: Victoria Land, Pudding Butte sud | reverse complement strand
CAAAAACGCCCCGTTCTCCAGCCCCTGAAAAACCGCACACGCGAGTATTTGCGCCCATGTTATTGTTTTTTTTAGAGTGGAGGTGGGGCGGTGGAGGTAGGTTTTTGAGGCCCAGAGGTAGATGGGGAGGAGGGCGGTGAGGCGGAGGTGGAGGCGGTAGGTGGATAGGAGGGTTGTTAGGGGGGGGAGGGTCGTGGATAGGCGGTTGAGGATTGTGGCGATAGGGTGGGTGGGGGAAAGGGTGGCGAGGGGGAGGGTGGCGAGGGGGGGGTGGGTGAGGAGGGAGTGGAGGAGGTGGAGGGTGTAGGTTGTTGTTAGGAGGGTTGTGTCTAGGGTTTTTGTGTTGGTGAGGAGGGTTTGGAGATGGGAGAGGGTTGCTGTTGTGGTGGTGAGGTAATTGGAGGTTGGAGGGATGGGTTTTGTGGATGGCATTGTGGTTTGGGCGGCGGTTGGCGTGATTGGGTGAGGAAAGGGTAAAGAAGGAGAGAGAGCTGTTTGTTGATGCCGAGGCTGGGTGAATGATAAGTGGACTTTGCGGAGATTGTGTACCTCGATCTATATTTATCTAGGGGCTTGGCGCCTTTAGGTTTCTCCGAGGGCTCGTTCAGAATTTGCTCTTTCCTTCGCGGCAGGTGCCCCTGTGCGAACCCTGAAAATCTCTGATGGGGCCGTGGTACAGTATCAGTCATTCGTTAGCCACCGATCCTTCCCTGATCCCTAGTCTTGCAAATCAATGATGCCGTTTTTAGGCCTCGTCACATCTCTGATGGTGCAAAGCAGACTTCTCAAGTCATCAATAGCAAACACAGGTCCTAGAGGGACCAAAGATAGGTTCTCTTGACAGATGAAAATGTGGGTGCTTCAACTGCGACACCATGTCCTCTTTACAAAGTTTAAGAGGTCATGTATGCAAGCGTAGCTGCATCTGCCCGATGATACCCTCCTCGAATCTTTTCATAGCACCATTCTGTTTTGACGATTGAGATTATCTTTTCGCGACCACTTCGTTCGCGAGCTCATGAATGTCTTAACCATGCGATGACATACCACTTTTTGTCAGATACGCAGTGCATATCACCGTGACCAATTTTGTGCAGCTTTCTGTCCCTGAAAGCTGTGGGGCGTCGTTTGAGAGGTTCCTCGAATCCTGTGATCTTACGATGTATGTATGATGTTCTACGCTAGATAATCGAGTCTTGGTACTAGAATCGCTTAGTGGGAAAGGAGGGACGACTGCCAACAACTGATCTGCACAGACAATCGTGTCTGTGCCTTATAGTCCTTCATCCCCCTTGGAAGTGGGACATCTCTGAGACTAGCATGGATCCTTTTACTGCGCTGAGCCTTGCCTGCGGCATAATCCAGGTGGTCGATTTCAGTACTAAGGCGGTGACAAAATGCCGAGAGCTATACAAAGACGGTAGCTCATCTGAAAACGAAGACTTTGAAAAAATGGCCAACCATCTCTTGAGCCTGTGTGACACATTGAATGTACCGAGTCAGCGGAGTTCGGACGAACTTCAAGAGCTTGGTAGGAGTTGCTACGATACCGCCGCGGATCTGATCAAAGAGTTACGAAAACTCAAAATGAAGAGACCTCGTAAAAAGCTAGAATTCGCGAGCAAGGCATTCAAGACCATCTGGAAGAAAGAAACCATCGACGCAATTTGGAAACGGCTGGAAAATTACAGAAAGATCCTGGATACCCATGTTCTTATCGATCTGAGGTGTGTCGACGTCCACCCTAGTCTCAAGTTTATTAGTCGCATTAGCGGTATTGAATACACGACGGTCGCTACTTTAAACCCCTTCTCACTGATCTGAATTGGACAGTCCATATGATGACCAATTCTCTTCTTTTGGGTCATCTGCGTACATATCATAGGCGCTCATGAAGAACAAATCTCGCCATTCCAAAGTACTGATCATATTGTGACAGGAGACGCTTCGATCTTTCATCACTCCAGCAGAGCAAGGACTTCAAGAATTTGGACGAGCAGATACAGATCATGATCAGTTCCCTCGCAGCGGGCTTCAAAGGGTGTGACCAACTGGCAACCGCCATTCAATTTGGATGCGAGTCGATCAAGGTTCATGTTGTCAATGAGTTCCAACAACATCAAAGGGATCTGGCGCACAAAGATTATCGTAGAAGATATCTTGAGAGCTTGTCATTTCCTGATATGAAACGGCGACAAGAAACCATTAAAGAGGCTCACGAGATGACTTTCCAATGGATATTCAAGACCAAAGAAACCCACATGGAAGCTCGCCGATGCAGCGACTTCGTTCAATGGCTCGAACATGATCACAGCATTTACTGGATAAACGGCAAAGCAGGATCTGGGAAGTCGACTTTGATGAGTTATATTTATCAGGACGATCGAACGCATAGTTCACTCAAGGCCTGGTCAGGAACGAAAGAATTTTGCACTCTAGTATTTTTCTTCTGGAATGCTGGTAGCAATCTGGAAAAGAGCTCCGAAGGACTACTACGGTCATTGCTTCATCAAGTCTTAGAAAAACATCCTCAATTGACACCGCCACCCGATGAAGCTTCGTCAAGACCTCATTCTGCGGGAGGTGGCTCAATAACGTATGGGCCCATTGCAACTTGGACAGAAAGCCGCCTTCAAACAATCCTTCCCAGGGTGATGCATGAACTACAGGAGTCGTGCCGCATCTGTATCTTCATAGATGGATTGGACGAATTTATTGGAGATCAGGATGCGTTGATTGCAACGCTCAAGAAGCTTCAGAGTCTTGAGATCAAGCTTTGCTTATCAAGTAGGCCAGATAAACCATATAGTGATACTTTTGGCTCTTCCGCAACTCTCAAGCTGCAAGATTTGACAAGAGCAGACATAGAGATTTTTGTGTCAGACAAGCTACAAGCACCGCTGCAATTGATAAACGTTAAGGACGTCACTTATTTCGTCAATACTATTGTGTGGAAGGCAGAGGGGATATTCCTGTGGGTGGACTTGGTTGTTAAAGACGTGCTCAGAGGTTTACGAAACGAGGATAGTATAGACCAGTTGAAGACCCGAATCCGGCTAATGCCGTCCGACCTAGAAGAGCTGTATGCGCACATGCTGAGTAACATCAGTAGAGTTTATCAAAAGGATGCCGCCAAACTTTTTCACATGTTGCTTTCTGGCCTGACAAGTCCTCTTCTGAACATCTCCCTCGCACTTCACGAGGTTTCCGATCAGGTATCCCAAACGTCGATTCAAGATGCGATCAGCATCTGTAAGTTGGCTACAAAAAGAATGCCAACGATATGCGCGGGACTTGTCGAGGTTCATATGAGCGAAAGCTCTATCCCACACTGGGACCCAGTATCCGCCCACTTGTCTGTACCCTTTCGGTACGAGCCTTCGCCTGAGCTGGCTGAAATGTCTCTCTATGAAAGATCTTATCATGTTCATCTCATCCATCGCACGGCTGTCGATTTCTTGCATAAAAGCGAGCAGGGCCAACATTTCATGAGAGAACACTCTCCATCGAGCTGGAGTCCTTATATTTCTTACGCAAGAGCGCTCCTTATAAAGGCGAGTCTACTTGGGTTCCCAAAGATACCCGCTGATACGGTCGATGAACTAAAAGGATATGAAGAGCCCCCAGACGCCATTCAAAGGAACTTCGTGCATCAAGTCATGGACACGGCTGCCTTGGCAGAGCTGTACACTGGTACTGCGCAAGTCTTGCTATGCGACGACATAGATCGCACTTTAGCGTTCATCTACCAGCAAAGCTCCGACCATTCGATGGATGATCACTGGTGTGTGCAATTAGGCGTAAACTTGAAAAAAAAGGAAGGATCACAATGGAGAATGGTCGATAGACCCGAGGCCGAGCTCACGATCCAGCTCGGCGCAGTCATTCCATTCAGCTATGAGTGAAAGAAAATACTACGTTCGTCAAGAACGGCTGCCAACCAAGCCGGTGGATATCCTAGGCCTAGCATGCTCTCACGGCTTGTTTCACTATGTCTGCCACGCTCTTAAGATGAGGCGGGACCTTCATGATCAAGAGACGGCAACTCACTTGCTCTGCTGCTCTATGTGGGCATTGCATTATATTGTCTGTGATGGTTATAGATCGCCTATTCCGTTGAACCGTATGACAGGGTCAATGCGTTTGGTTTGCGAGTTTTTGAAACGTGGCGCAAATCCGAACTTCTACGTCAACGATTTCTCGGCAACGATATGGGGAGAATTCCTTCTAAAATTCGAGTACTTGTACCCTCATGACAAGTCAGCATGTGCAGAGATAACGAAAGTCTTTGTCGATCATGGTGCCAACGTCCACGAGATTATATATACAGAACACCTACACGTTGTCCATGACATTTCGCTTTTACGGGGACATGCTGAGTGGGACCCTTCATTAGTGCAAAATTTTCGTACTCGGCATGAGAGAACTGCACTGTACATATTCCAAGAGTCCTTGAGTGGTACACCAGACTTCGAAGCCCTCGAAAACGCTTGTCAATCTAAGGGTGCCTACTCATCCTCGAGAGCTACCCACATTGCGCTTACAGACGAGAATGGGTACTTTCGATCATACAAAATGACAGATCTCCAATTCAGCAGGTTTGAAGCCGCGTTCGAGATATTTGATCATTTTTGGCGTTTTTGGCCCCGAACTAGATACCAAACAGCGGAGTCCATACGCTTACATCTCAGCCATGCGCGCCAGATTGCCAGGATCTGGAAAGAGATCACCAAAGATGCCGACTTTGATTGCCAAAACAATTCGGACGGAGAGCCCGTATCGGACAGTGCAGCAGACTTTCACTCGACTAGCTCTCGGATTTCGCTGCCACCCCAATGCAAACGGGCCATTGCATTGAGAATGGCTGGTCCGCCGGAAGTGTGAAGCGGATGATGCGGAGTTGCATTTCGCTGGAAGCTTTAGATTGAAGACAAATGAAGGAGGTTTACGGAGGTGTAAGGGGTCCCCCACTTGGTTCACGTCCATGATTGCTCGGTTCATTCATGATTTTTCGTTTCATCTCAACTGGTTGCTTTATCTCCTTTATCCGCCTATCATGTATTCAGCCATGCTGTCGTCAATACTCTAGACGTATCCTAGTACCTAGACCATTCATGCTTTCCCACCATCACTGCCGTGTAGCTGGCTGAGTGAAGGAAGTCCCATGATGAATTGCTAGATATTAGAAAGATGCCAGGTCCCCTGACGCAGCTTACAAGAGCTACACCACGATGGCGATGACGAACAGGCTCTTGCGTTATGACAGCTTCACTGATTATATCTGAGCAACTCACCTAGCAAAAATGAACCTCCTCATATGACCTCTTTCTGAAGGACCCGCCTACTCGTTCCCTCAGCTCTAGCCAAAATTGTCACATTACTTCAGACCTGAAACGGTATACCTTTGAGCCCGTGACCCCACATCATACTGCAGTGATTTTCTCGCTCTTAGCTCCTTCCCCACAACATACCAGATCAACCCACGCAACATCATACCAGGTCTCTCAGAATCGTGCCTGCCCCTAGGCAATAAGTTCTGATGACAGAAGACAGCATCTCCTCACTTCAGCCGTATACTCTTCCAATCAGGCCAAGTATATGCATACGTATCTATCTCGTGCTCCACATCCATCGCATGTACACGTAGTTCAAATATCACGGTTAGCCGCCCATTGTCATTACACAAAGCGAGATTCGACTGCGCACGCAAGGCTGGTCTGAACAGCGTAATAATCGCTTCATTAGATGAAGTATCTGGCGGAATAATATCAAAGTGTCAACGCTGAGGATAATCTTGCGTCAACCTAGCTGGTTTGTTGTGAAGCTCCATGGTGGAATCGTGTTCGTTGCTGGAATGGGTTCTGATACGGCCTTGATGAAGGAGCTAGAGGAGGTGGATGTGAAATATTTGGGTCGTGGAGGGTTTGGATGTTGAAGGTGCTGGATCCCGCACATGGCAATAATTGGATTAGAGCTCCATGGAGGGAAAGTAAAGAGGCAAATTTCCTATTTGCTGGCTTCTGTAAGGCATTGGGGATCACTGCAAGCGTTACGCTCGCCTTTTAGAATCGGAAGAAGAAGTGTGAAGGCTCCTGATATCAATCAGGAAATTTATGGAAGCTGGCATACTGAAGTCGATAAGGGTTTGAAGTTGTTCATTCGCCGCTTTTTGTACACATTCTCTTGGCAGCCAAGTAAGACACTAGCGTGGTGATAAATTGACCAAAGGGGTCTAGCCTGGACGGTTCTGCAAATCATCGTTCACCACGATGTTCTTCGCAGCTATCACCAAACGTCAATCATGGGCAAAGGTCAGCACCCCGCTCGTTATCATCAGCGGGATAGAGCTGACCGTTGGCTCACTTCTAGGAACCGACAAACTCTACGTAAGTCCTCGCAAAGAATCCTCCGCGAAATGACTCGCTCACATACGTCTAGATCACGCACAGCGAGTGGGCCTCCGAAGATGCATACTCTGCCAGCGCTGGCTCCGGGATCGCGAAGTCAAAAGCACCCGATTCTACGTTCAAGCGCCTCCCCTTCAACTTCTGCGCCGTCTCCCTCCAGCCCTTCAAAACGCCCGTCTGCACCTCAGAAGGAACTATATTTGACACAGACAACATATTACCATGGCTATTGAAACACGGTACGAATCCCGTGGATGGGGAGCCTTTGAAAGTGGAGAGCCTGATACGGCTGCATTTCGCGAAGAATGACGAAGGGGAGATGGTGGATCCTGTCACATACAAGGTCTTCACCGACAATACACATATCGTTGCGTTAAAGAATACGGGCAATGTATTTGCCTATGACACAGTGGAAAGGCTCAATATAAAGGCTAAGATGTGGAGGGATCTGGTCAGCGATGACGAATTCAGCAGGAAGGACACCATCACACTTCAAGATCCACAGAACGTGCAGTCGCGGAACCTGAGCTCGTTCAAATACCTTCAAGAAGGCACCAGAACCCTCACCGATGAGCAGCAGAGGGAAGGCAACGCGGGCGTTAACACGTCTGCCTTAGGCAATGCAGCCTCAATCCTCAAAGCAAAAGCCCCAACTCCTACGCCGCCAAAATCCCAAGTCGGCAAATACCTCCACCAATCTTCCTCCATCACTCCCTCGACCGCCCTCAGTAAAACTACTACAACCAACAGCGCCCCGAAACCCGCACACACCTCCAAACCCACCCCCTACAATGCAGCCCAACACACCACCGGCCGCGCCGCCGCCTCCTTCACCTCCACAGGGCTAACCCCCCACACATCCGGCGACCTCGCCCTCCTCTCCGACGAAGAATACATGCTCAAGCCCCGGCGCATCAAGACCCCCGGCTACGCACGCATCACCACAACCCTCGGCCCCCTCAACCTCGAACTCCTCCCCGAATTCGCCCCCAAAGCGGTCTGGAACTTCATTCAGCTCGCGAAGAAAGGATACTATAAAGATGTCATCTTTCACCGCAATATCAGAAACTTCATGCTGCAAGGCGGCGACCCGACGGGCACGGGCAGAGGCGGGACGAGTTGCTGGGGTAAAAATTTCGATGATGAGTTCGAGGGGCCACTAACCCATGATGTGAGGGGGGTGGTCAGTATGGCTAATAAGGGCAAGGGAACGAATAGCAGCCAGTTCTTCATCACCTATCGTACGTGTAAGCATCTGGATCGGAAACATACGATCTTTGGACGGGTGGTGGGGGGCATGGAGACGCTGAAAGTTATAGAAGATGTGGACGTCGATGAGGGCAAGAGACCGCTGGAGGAGGTGAAGATGGAAGAGGTGCTTATCTTCGTGGATCCATTCGAGGAGTTCCTAAAGAGCAAGGCGCAGATGGATGAGAAGGAGAAAGTGGAAGAGGCGATTCGCAAGGCGGGTGGGAGGGAAGATGATAGGACTACTTGGACTGGGAAGAGGATACGATGGGATGGTGGTGTGGGAGAGGAGGATGAGGTGTCGGGTGTAGGGAAGTATTTGGGCGCTTCGAATGGTGGTGAGGTGGGTGCTGGGGAGGTGATGGAGGAGTGGGAGAGGGAGGAGCCTGTGAAGAAGAAGGTCAAAAGTGGTGGTGGGTTTGGGAATTTTGATAGCTGGTGATATCGAGTGTAGCTTCTCATCCTGTGTAAATTATATTGTAGCTAACCATGGCTAAAATTTCGCTTTCCCACGACCGGAGGGATAAAACTGCAGTCCAGTGCAACAGTGCGTATGGTTATACAGAGCACTATAAACAAACGTGCTCCTAAGCTCATATTTCTCTCCTCTGACAACTTGAAACAGCACATTTATGTATCCCTTCAGCTTCTAAGCTTACTATAACTCAACACTTCCAGTTACTGAAGCGAAATCATTCACTCCCCATACCTTGAGATATAGGCGCCTGGAGCTTATAACCAATCTATTCGTCGTCAAAAACACTACTAGATGAAAAATACGGCGAGGATTACTGTGTAGGCTAGTCGGTCCATATCAATATTTTACCGTTTATGACTCTTGAAATTGCAAATATAACAGTCAGTCAACAGTTTATTTACAAGGCTGTATGTGGATTCATCAGCACTAAAAGCTAAATCTAGGACAGGTTTTTTAATACCGGTTGCTAATACCGGCGAAGCCTTTCGTGTTTTTGACATTGTTGGCTTAGGTGGGTATGGATTGGACAGGACACTCCTGACATATCATGGAGATTCAAGCCTTAGCTTTCAGCGGATTGGTTTGGCTATCTCATCCTCAAGTGATTGGGTTTGTGATACTCTGCCCCATTTCCACACACTCCCAAAATCAGAATATCAGTCTTCTACGCACCCCCCAAGCTAGATCCTTGCCAACTGACAATCTCCATCACATCGTCCTCCTCCATTAATTCCAACGCATTAAGATCACGACTGAACTTGCTGGTACGCTCTGCGCTGCCAAAGGACACCTGAACTTTCTCTCTCTGCTGGTTCTTGATAGGCGAGGACGATGCCGCAGTCCTCATTAACGATCTGACCACGCTGTATATCTTGCTTTGGTCGCCCATACACCATTCCAATAGCCGGCTTTGGCTCCAATTGCCGTTGTTATCGATACGACAGAAGCGGAATGAGAGACCGTCGGAGACCGCGCCGTAGACTGCAGAGTTGGGTGAAAGCTCGTCTTTTTCTTGGGCGTGTATTATTCCCATGTATGCCGTTAGTTGGGCGAGGTATATATCTGTGGATTTGAGCTTTTTGGATTCGATGATGATTATGTTGGTGGCGAACTTGGATGTCGTCTCCCACGATTCGTGCCATATCGTGCAGTCTGCGTATCCGCTTAGTAGCCTGGTTTCCCCCTTGTAGGTTACCTGGCGTTGCAGTTGCGTCTCGTGCTGCAGTTCTAAGACTGTAGGATCTGTTGGCTGAGCGGTCTGCGTTTGGTTTTCCTCAAATATTGCAGAGATTAGGATCTGATCTATTATTGTCCGTGCAAATGCTTGGTTCGCCTCGTGGGTTTCCGAGGTGATTGCTAATATTCTGTGGATGTTGTCTGATAGATACTGGGGTACTGGTAGCTCATCTATGCCGGCCCAGAGAACATCATCAACCTGGCGTAAGCCAAATATTCGGCGTGCATCAGGAAGGGAGAGTGTCGACGGCGCAAGCTACTAGCGTTAATCGTATGATACAAATGAGAGGATCATTATAAGGAGCTTACTTGAGGGGGCGCCATGGCTAATATGTTGTTGATGACCGAGTTCATGCGAGCATGGAAAATAACGAGTCAAAGATAATGCAAATTCAACTAGGTACCAAGTTCAGGGAGCATCAAATAAGGGAGGTGGGGAGCAGCAGACGAGATAGGTACCTGAACGAGCCAAGCCGGGATCAAGCCTCTTCGGGCTAATGGTACGAACCCCGTAGCATTTTAGGCGCAGCAAGGCATTATGAAAGGGTAGATTTATTGGCGCTAAAGATCCCATACCATATCAAGGTACCGTAGCCACTATTCTTCCTACGCTCTGACAATCCTGCTTCTTAGAATTTTTATCTTACCTTATAACCTCACGGACCCTTAAGCACCCAGATGGCCTTGACGTTCTTGAGAAGGTCCCGTGCATGTCGTCGTAGGGTTCGTTGCTGAGAGTCTTTACATAAAGATACGCCTAACGAAATCCTGACATGTATTGAGATTTCCGAGATATTTCAGGCCAATGCGGTACACGGCGTCTTCGAATAGGGCGTGAGATCAGCATGGTGAGCTTCTTTCATGGTCAAGTTGGAGTTGGTTGCGTGAGGTCATTAAAGATTTGGGGTCCTTCCAGCTGCTCTTATATATGTTGCTTCTGCCTCTCTCTCCAAAAATGAATTCAAGGATAGAAGAGGCCACTGTTCCGGATTGGAAGGGAGCGTTCATGGCGGAGATGCTCTCCTCTCCATTAGCAGCCGCACTTCTCACTCTGCTCCGCCGTGCGAAAGGCGAGAATCCTCTCGTCTCCATGAGGATCCCACTCGACCATGGCATGCACCGCCGAGGGATCATCCTTACTCGCACAGCCCGTTGACTACCAAGAAACAACGGCGTACTTCTCGAAATTGGATTCAGCTGGTTTTTGACAGCTCCTTCATCTATGACCTTTCCACAAGACGGCAGTTTGCTTCGCCATGCACCGCCGGTCGAGAGGCCACCTTTATATCAAGATGCCGCAGTGAAACAGCAAGGGTGCGTCTCAAGTCTTGATTTTTCTGGGAACGATTCGACATTTTCACTTAGCGCGAACACAGTAGCAATTGTGGCATACAATAAACATTGTTGGTGGTGGGCGGTCACATAATTAACCATCATTAGTAAAAAAAAGTGATCGTGGCGCATCTACGCCTCGCGAGCCGCTTCCTTCGATCCCCCTTGCGAAACCTTGTGAAACATATGGGGCTGGCTCCTTCCTCTTTCTCTCTTGATGCAACTCATTCAAGTGCAGATGAAAGAGTGTATTTTCGTCTGGTGATTTAGTCCATGTGGAAGAAGAGGAGCGATCAGTGGCAATAGAGGTTAGTACTGCCGTTACTCAAATCGTCGATCATACAACAGTAGACCAAGCACAAGATGTGATCAGAGACCCAGACTCTGCCGTAGTTTGCTGACAGCATTGGGAGATGCCCTTTCTTCCAGCGGATTCTCCCAAAATTCGTCTTGCTGCCTTGCTACGGCCATGCAATGGAGCTCACCAGGCAAAATGGTCACTGGGTTGATATCAAATGAGAATTTGGATTGGTGCTTTTTGAACCCTACAGTCAGGCAGACCTTCATGCCATACATACGTACAATATCGGCGCATTTGAAGGAAGGCGGAATAGCTCGTGAAATGGACGGATTGTGAACGAGTGCGGCTAGATCTATCCCTTCCTTTGTGATCTGAGGGGCACCGACGTTGGAGAAGAAGTCGCGCGATACAATTGTATGCACGTCGGTCGAGCGCTTGCTATGATCATCATTGGTCTAAGACATAGTATGCTGCAAGAGTTATAGGAAGCCTAATCGGAGTGAGACTGTTTCTTTTGGTCAGATTATGTCCCGTTATTTGAGCATGGGTGGAAAGCTGTTTGTCCTGCGCGATTGTTGTTGGCCCATCGAGCGCCATGCGAATGCTACAGAGACCCAAGGTTTGTGTTTGGCTGGTCAGCAACCTGGCCGGCACAAGAGTGATGTATTCAGGATCCGGCTCGATATCTCCCCTAGCTAGTGAGATTGCAATTAGTTGAGATCTCGTCGCCGGAGATCTGATCAATCACATAGCAGGGTCGGCGTAGATGAGCCCAACAAACAAACTCTCTTTTCAACTCTAGCCCGAGGTGAGTTTTCTTCTACGATGACCATCTTGTCAATAGCCGGACTTCATTGTCGTCAAATGAACATCGTGATGAGCCCGAATCATGACCAATAAAAAGTCCAGCGATACCGCACCGAATCCATATTGAACGAGGCTGCGGACAGCATTGCAATGCCGATTCACCACACAAGGAGACCGATGCTGACAAACCCAATTACCTTAGACGATTGTTGTACGGTCTCGGACGGGCCGTAGCAAGTGAGCCAGATATTGTTGGCATCGGTGTTGGTTTCCAGATCCTCAACGCAGGAGGTTGGTAGCGGTGACGCAGGCCGTAGATAAGTAGGCTCTGGTGTCGTTCGTTGCTGCGGTAAACCTTACTTTGACCGCAATTAGTCGTAGGTTACCTGTCAGGTTCGCTCCCAGACGCAGCGCCCATCAAGCTTCATCGTGCATTCCTTGCAAGGGTTTTGAAGACAATATGGAGGCCATGGCCGAATAAATGTCTGTTCGGTGTATTGCTGCAGCGATTGACGAGCGGAATACGTGGGTTCCATACCGCGAAGTCGAGCTGCCCATGAGGCTCTTTGGTATTTCATTAAATTCCGACCCTTTCTAGTGGAAAGTTTCGCAGCGAGCATCCCAGGATCTCCTTTCACCACCTCAGGAAGTCTAGAAGAACTCACTCACCATCTACCACCCCCATAGACTTGCCATGCCCTCAACCGGCCACCTCTCCTCCGCCCTCCTGCTTTCCTCTGCCACCCTCTCCTCCGCCCTCCTGTCTTCCTCTGCCACCCTCTCCTCCGCCCCCATCCTCACCCTCCCACGCTCCCATTCAAAGCCCCAAATCGGCCTCGTTGAACTCGTGATAAACCCTTCAGCGAAATTCCTCGATGGAGCAATGTCATAACAATTCTCCCCTCGAAAATCCCCCTCTTCGACCGAAATACACGGCCATTGCTCGTAAGCTTTGGCAACCCATTCCTCTCTTGGCGCAATCATCGTACATAGACCCATCGGCGCAAACGGTGGTGTCGGTTCCATGGCTGTTTAAGATGTGTAATCACCCCTTCCGATGATGGAGAGGCGATGAAGGTGGCACTTGAGCGAGGATAGCACATGAAGTGTAGCGCTTTCTGCGTTTCGAGCCAAGCCTACGAGGTGAACGAGTACGGCATTGGAGGGGAAGTGGAGGGTTAACGATTGTAAAGCGGGACAAGCATTCATAACCTGCTGGATACAAGCTGCGAGGGTGGGGTCAAAATGGGGCGCTACTTCGAACATCCAGAGGTAGGCGACCGTGTAGGAGAAGTCAATGCTGGCGTGTTGGATGAGCTCGATACAGGGGGTTTTGGCCAGACTGGGTGTAATGCCGGCGAGGAGGGCGGGAAAATGGAAGGTGTTGGCGCCGTAGAAGACGGGTAGGGCTTCATTGTGGAGTGTGCGGTTAGCGAGTAGGAGAGCTGTGCAGCTTTTGTCGGAGAACCAGGGCTGCTTTCTGTAGATGATTGTGCTGTGGGTCTTTGCTGCTTTGCCTCGGAGGGTTGGATCAGTGGGTGAAATGCTTTGCGCGGTTGCTGAATCTTGTAGCCTGAGAGTATGAGAGAAGGTGAGTGCATAGGCGTAGATTACACATCTCAATTCGGCTGGGAGCGAGAGTAGAGGAGATAGCTGCTGCAATTGGCTGCAGGAAAGACTGTCTGCATTGTCTTCAGGTGCTGAAGGTTCCATGACTCCAGTGGAAGCATGGTCGATAGACGCAGTCCTTGATCTGTCAACGCGTGGCGTTCTCATATGTCTCAAGAGAGAGCTGAAGGCAACCATCTCTCCCAGCGCACCTTAGCCACCAAAATTACAGCGTATATGACCTGGCTCTGGAGATGGGACCCTAAAACTAACCAATTACTCGTGAACATCCTGATATGAGCTATGTCTTGACCGACTAGCTGACTTATACGCATTCAAGGGCTGCTTGGTACGAGGATGAATGCATACGGGGAGGCAACGATGA
>JAABUL010006296.1_pt1 | contig 13806 bp, 2 predicted proteins | sample 5559151 | NCBI WGS metagenome assembly JAABUL01 (sample SAMN10711876, study PRJNA513368) | rock metagenome | isolation source: Antarctica rocks | place: Antarctica: Victoria Land, Pudding Butte sud | reverse complement strand
AAAGGAATACAAACACAACGGCGCCGATGGCGGCGGAGGTATTGTTGATGGCGACGCAGATGGATTCGGCGACAAGGACGCCGCACATGCCTAGCGCCTGGGAGATGAAGAGTTTGCGGCGGCCAACGCGGTCAATGGTAAACCACTAGGTGTGTTCAGCCATGCAGATATCAACCATAGAGCATGAGGGTAGGTCTTACCGTGACGAACGAGGCAGCGACATACCAGACCTGTAGGAGGGCGCCAAGAAGGAGTGCCATATGCTGGCTCATGCCGAGACTGCTTTGGAAGAGAGTTGGCGCTTAATAGGTCACAATATTTATACCTACGAGATACTGGTCAGCCATTGAACAATGTCTGCATCGAGAGCGCTCGAGGATGGTGAGATGCTCCTGGCTATCCCCACCAACTTCAAGCATTCAACCAGCAGCTCCCACCACATGAATCACATTGCGAAATTGTCAAGTGGCCGAGCCGCCAAGCCGCCAAATTCATAGAACCGTCGAACCGTCGACCCGTCAAACCTTTATCCGCCTTGGAGTCTTCACCAAGAGAATGGATGAATTGAGAGACTAGACTCCTGCCCAGAAGAAATGAACTTACCAGACATCTGCTGCTTGAACTGTATGCCCAACGCCAAAAAGAACCTCTTGTTGGCCGCAACGCCTCCATCTCGCAACAAATCCATCCAGCTCCCCTCCTCCCTCGACTCGATCTCGATTGCCTCCACAATCTCCGCCTTCTCCCTCTGCACCATGGGATGCCCAACATCCTTACCTCTCAACCTTGCCAGTACCTCCTCTCCCTTCCCACTCTGCGGCCTATACCTCAACAACCATCTCGGCGTATCCGGCAGAAGACACGTCACGACGATGCAGTAAACGGCAAAGACATCCTGGAACGCAAGGGGAAACCGATGGAGGCATAAACGGTACGATGTACTCGAGAGTCAGAAAAGCAGCTCTGTAGCTGATTGATGCGGTGGTAAGTTTGGCTCGCTCAGCTCATGAGGTTAACGATTGATATATTCTCTGCCCCACAGATCTTGGGAAGCACGTGTGCATCGCGTGTCTCCGCATCTGATGACATCACCTATCGACCAATGACAGACGGCGACAGAGCGAAGAAGCTACCAAGCTCACCATTCAAATATGAGACGATCTCTTGCAGAGCCCAAATGCCTAAAGTACCTTGAGACCAAGCAAATGCATATCGGGCCTTGCTGTAGCATGAATGGAATTTAGCCCGGCGAGGTTCCCCTGCTACCGATTGAGTTGTAGGAGAGTTTGACAATTAGATCGTGGTCAGGCAGACAAATCCCTGTTTCATTGACCGTAAGATATGCTGGAGCTCTGATAGCATCACGATCACAGAGAAAAAGCACCAAGAAGGAGTAGCCGAACGGATGTTTTGCGGACAAGATGAGGAAGGAGTGGCGTAACGAGAAACGTGGCTGAAGCGCGGTCGCCCTAGAGCGCTTTAGGCGCTGCATCCCGGCGGGCCTACGCGAAGGATGGATTGATTGCCTCAGTATTCAGACCATATAGAAAGATTATTGTAGCAGTGCGACGCATGCGACGCTCGATTTAATGCGTCGCGACATTAAGCGTCTCGCGACATAAATGTCGCATTATTAAGTGTCGCACTGCTACAATAATCTTTCTATAGGGTCTGAGGGCGGCATCTCGAAAACCTGTTATTCTTGAAAAATGGATTTCAACGTTATGTTCGCCATGTGATAGAGTCTTAATTACTACATTTTACATTAATTAGACTACGTTCGTCGCTAGATTTTAATAAGTTTTAATTATCTATAATTAAGATAAATACTAATAGTGTGTTGTACACGTGTGCTAGCATCAAAGCAAAAAAAAAAAAATCATTTTTTAATTTTGTCGAGGTTCCGCCCTTAGACCTTATGCGAAAAAAAAAGTTTTGCCACCTTATTGTATGCAGTTAGCATCTTGCCAAATTTAGCAGTTGCACGTGATACGATACATAGTCATGCGAAATAATAAGTAGGGGATCACTCCATAAACTCCATCCTACTTTAGGTGAACTCCACCCAAACTTTGCATGAACTCCACCCTCGTCACTAAGTCTAATCGAGTAATTTTTTGACCTCGTAAACAAACCAAATCAACAAGATTAAAAGAGGCGATAAAATGTACACGATTTTGCGCCTATTTATCATCAAATTCGATGTAGTTTCTTATCGACCTTTCGATGCAAATTTGAACTTGAAACATAACTTTCGTTTGCTTAGAATTAATCTCTATTTGCACGTCTAATTTACATTTGAAAATTGTCTATATAGAAGATCGAAACACCTGCTTTTTGACTCTTTGCAACTCTTTTTCGTTTATCTTGTTGCCCATCTTCGCGATCGCCTTGTTGGCGATCTTCTTGCTCATCGCGTTGGCTTTGAGTAGACGACGACAATTAATTGTTAAATATTTGAGTTTAGGCATGCTTAAAGCTAAACAACTCGCGATAGATTAATTTCTTAAAGACTCGTTGACGTCGTTGCGAAACAATAGAACGCTATAAAGCTCTTGCCCACATCTTATTTAAGACGTTTGACGATCGTTCTTTAGACTTTACTATTGTCGACTCTTAAACGCATAAAAAATTGAACAACGACGATAAAGAAGCTTCTTTAGTAATTATAGCTTCGTTATTATCGTCTCGATTTGTATAATTTTTTTCTTCCTTTTCGTCTTGCTTTTGTCTCGACAACTCTACAAATCTTCAATAAAAATATATGTTTTTCAACTTTAATACGCGATTGTTTGTTTAATTGTACAAGCAATCTTAAATGCAATAAGTATACAAAAGACTTATAATTATTGTAAAGATATAGGTGCACATTACGATCGCTATAGATTGCTTAACAATGCGAAGATATTAATTTATTACTATTTTAAAAGCTACAAAACTTACAAAGGCAAAAAGATTATGCAAAAAAAATCGATTTCGAAGCTTCTTTATGTAATGTTATAGCGCCCTCGACGCGCTAGCGCCTTAGGGTATGGCAAGGCACGTAATCTCGAGTGTCTATAGAAGTCCTAAATGACACAATACCCCTTTCTAGTTAGATAACGAGAAATAGACTCGCACGTTATAGCGAGTATTAAATAAAGAGAAAGCTTGTCTCTCGTTGTTCTTCAACGATTAGTCTTACTACTATCTATCTTATATAATTGAGACATAGTAATACAAGCTTATTATATCTCACGTCTTTTATATTTTAGTGCGTTAACAAAAAGCAAACGCATTCGCATTTTACAATTCTAATTGTTCTATCTTTTAAAAAAAAAGATTCGAGACGTAATAACATTATGTCGAATTGTTGCGCAATACAATAGCGACATGCCTAAAGCTTGCAGATCGTAATAGTAGCAAGTGAGTAGCTTGGAGAGCTGTCCACCTACTTCTAATTGGTTCGCTTAGAGAGCTAGGCCAGATCTAGATTAACCTAACCTAGGTAAGCTAGATCCAATTGGGACTAGCTTAGGGGCTACGATATATCCTGCAGTCTCTGCTGTTTATATGTAATTATCTTCTATAGTACTAATAATCTACTACGTTGTTTGTCACATCTAATTAATACGAATTATAATAGCTTAAGTTACGATAATTATTTAATTATTAAATTAAAGTTTGAAGACTTTAATGCTTCTTAAAACAACAATTGCTTACAAAATGTTAACGAAAATAATTTTCGTTAACGTAACAATAATAAAGAAGAAAGTTTAGCTACGATTAAAGCTTTTACTTTACATCAATAGATAGAAACTTTAATAATAAAGATTCGAAATTTGCAAAATGCTTAGTAAACTCAAACTATAATAATTGAACAAACGAATTCTTAAGTTTTACAATTTGTTATTGCATCGTTATTAATAATATCTAAGTCTCTAAAGCTTAAAAAGCTAAAATTGTACAAAAGTCAAAGTGTAAAGAAGCATATTATCTAATTTTAGAAAATTAACATTAATATAATGCGATTTTTGACGTACTTTATTACGAATAAGAATAAAATTCTTTATTACATATTATTTTTAAAAAACAATGTTATTACGCAATAATATTTAAGAACAAGCAATAGCGCTAAGTTAAAAGACGAGATCTTTAAAGAATTTAGAGAGTTTTTATTAAATTTGATAGCTAATTTTGCTAATTGTTGTCTTCTTGTTTACGAAAAATAAAAGATTATTAGACAAAAGTTAAATTAAAAGATAATTGTTTTTAAGAAATATTTAAATAAATTAAAGATTTATCTAGTATCGCTTTTAAAGAAGTATAAAATCTATATATTTTTAATTAAATTAAAGTTAAACTTAAAAGTAAAGATTCTAAATATTAATAATATGTTAAACACTCGCAATAAGTTTCTAATTATAATTATTATATAAGAACAAACGTTAAATCGTATTTGCGAAACAAACGTAAGCAACTTTAAAAATTAACAAATTACAAAAGATTTTAATGTCTTCTTAAGCAAATTTTATTAAGATCGTCGTTTAAACAATGCTAACAAATTTATCAAAAATAAAAAGTTATATACTTTTAAGAATTTGTTGACGATGCGTAAACGAGTCTACGAAATTAATAATACAAACTATTTAAAAAGTGTTAAATGCTTTAAATGTTATAAGAAGAAACATTACAAATTAAATTATTTTAATAAACACAAATAAGACAAGTTTATTGCTACTATTATTATTATAACAAATGCAAAAAAAGATCAAGTTTCGTCAACGTCTCGCAAACAAAGCAAAAAAGACAAATAAAAACAATAAATTCGATTTTAGTAAAAAATTAAATTTAACTTTTTGATAACAAACGCTAAGTTACAAGTTTAGTTAATCTAAAAGCTAAAATAAATCTTATCAATTATATTTATATAGTGCAATAAGAATTGCAATTTATATTTGTTATTTTATTAATATTAAGTTTTTTTAATAACGATAATTGTTTTTGTTACGACGTCTACGAGTTAATCTATTACTTAATTAACTTATAAAATTAACATTAAAAATGTATTATCTTGTTTTATTTAATAAAATATATAGACTCTAATTTTATATTAGATATATTAATGTTATTTAAGTAAAACATATTAATTAATTCAAAGACGCAAAGCTAACAATTTAAAATCTTAAATAAAAAATTAAAAATAATTGATCTTAAGCAATTTGTTTTAGATCTTGTTAAGCATAGCATAATTTATATAATTGTTTGCGCTAACGTTACGAAGACGCCAAACAAAAAATTAACAAAGTCTAAGATTTCTAAGAAATTAAAAGATCTAAAAGATATCTATAATAATAAATTAACTAGAATTTTATTAAAATTAAAAAAAAAAGATTACGTTATTAAGCTTTAAAACAATAAAAAGTTATTATTTATATTTTTTTATAATTTTTCACAAAACGAGCTAGCAATACTTTAACAATATTTCGATAATGCGTTAATTAAAGATTAAATTAAGCATTTAATTTCGTCTATAAACGTTTCTATTTTATTTGTATTAAAATCGAACAATAAATTACGTTTATACGTCAACTATAGAGATCTAAATGCGATTACTATTAAAAATCGTTATTTATTGTCTCTAATTACGAAAACGCTAAATCGTTTATGCGAAGCAAAGCGCTTTATTGTCTTAGATCTAAAGAACGTCTATTATTGCATTTATATTAAATGCGACGATAAATAAAAGACGATATTTTGTATATATTATAGACATTTTAAGTATTAAATTAAATTATTTGAACTAGCAAATGCATTTGTAATTTTTTAGATTTATATTAATAAAGCGTTGCGAGAGTTAATTAATGTAACTTGCGTAATTTATATAAATAACATACTTATATATAGCAATAATTCGACGAAGCATTAACGTTATATTAAACAAATGTTGAAACGTCTTCGCAAATATTTGCTATACGTTAATCTAAAAAAGTGTAAGTTTAACACTATTAAAATTAAATTTCTAAACTTTATTGTATTTTTAAAAGATATATAAATAAACTTAAAAAAAATCAAAACAATTAAGAAGTAATTTAAATTAAAAACTTATTGCAAGCTTTAAATGTTTTTAGACTTCGTAAACTTTTATAGACGCTTTATATATTATTATTCGAAAAAAGTTATCTCTCTTATTAATTTATTAAAAGAAAGTAAAAATAACAAGAAATTTAATTTTTTTGTTTGATTAAATAAAGCAAAGCAAGCGTTTCGCTAATTTTGCGACATCTTTATGTTGACTTTACTACTTTATTATTACAATTTAAGCAAGAAAATTAGAGTAAAGACTAATGCGTTTAACTTTGCAATCGCGAGCATTTTAAATTAACAAAATAACGACAAAAATTGACGTTTAATAACGTTTTAATTGCGAAAAATAATTTCAATAAAGCAAAATTATAAGACACATAATTAAGAATTGCTAGTTATTATAATTGCTTTTAAGCAATAAAGACACTATCTAAAAAGCAATGTTTACTCTATTAAAATATAATCGAATTATAATAATTTTAAAGAATTTATAAGTTAAAAGAAGTTAAATTTAAGACAAGTTCGCTAAGCGCTTAAGTTAATTATCTATAACTTTAAAATCTTTTATTGTTTAAATAAAAAAAACTTGACAAATAAATTGTTAAGACGTCTTAATTATAAAAAGATCTTATTATTAAATACAAGATTGCTATTAATGTTGCAAAACAAATTGACGCTATTATTTAACAAAGATTCGTTAACGCAAAGCAAGCGAAAAACGTTAAGTAATTTAATTTCTATATTTTAAAATAAGTTAACGTTATTGTTTGACGAAAAGTTGCTAGCGCAAAGCAAACGAAAAACATTAAATAATTTGACTCTTGTATTATAACTAACAAAAGTATTTATTAATAACGCAAAGATTTTGCGATTATAAAGTAGAAAGAAAGTTTAAAAAGAATTAGCATCTCTATTTTAACTAATTAAAGTACAAATTATTATTTCAAGAAAAGTAATTAAAAATATGTCAAAAAAATTATATAAAAAATCTTAAAAATTAATAAGATTCTTAATAAAGAATCTTTAAATTAAAGATACTTAAATTAAAAAGATTTAAACTAAAATTAAGAAATTGTTTTATTATAAACAAACAATATAAGCTCTAAATTAAAAGAGTCTTATTAAATATAACGAATTGCTCTATATTTTAAGAGATGCAATTATTAAAAAGAAATTAATTCGCAAAAATTATAACAACTCTTTGACGAAACATTTTAAAATTAAGAAAACTCTAGATTTATTTTAGCAAAAGTATTTTTAATTTGTTTGCGCTAAGCAAGTAAAAGCGTATATTAAAATATATAATATCTATTAACGCATTAAAGTTTTTTGTTATAAATTGTATAATAAGCTTCGATTTTTATTTGTAACAAAGAAGTTATAAAAAAAAATTATTATAAACTTTGTAACAAACTTGTTGTCAAACAAACGTTATAAAATTGTATATAATTCGATTTTCGTAATAGTCGATTGTTGTACAAAAATAATTAAATATATATTTGTAATTATTAGAATTAATGTCGCAAAACTAGCAAAAATATTTTTTAATAAAAATGTTTTATGCTTCGAAACGTTAATTAATATAGTAAATAATAAAAGATTTATCTTTATTAGTGTTTTCTAGTTCGCTATATGTTTTTATGTACAAATTAAAAGACGATTAAGTATTGTCTTTTATTCTTAAATAAATAATTTAATTAAATAACAAAACTAAACTTTTAAACACTATCTTTGCACTTACGTTAACGCTAAATAAACGAAATAAACAAATTTATTGTTAATAATAGAATTTGTTTACAACAATAATTATTATGTCTTAGTTAAAACTTCGTTGTTCTATTTAATGTACAACTATTATCTAGAAATTTACTATAAAATTAAGAACAACTTTACTAAAAAGAAGATATTATTAACATAAAAATATATAAAACAACTTTATAATTTAAGAAAAGTTTTAGCGAAGCGTCTTGAAAACGTTGTCGCACAATAGACGAAATACTACAATAAAAAACATAAGTCAAAGAGCTTTGCTATAGAAGAATTAATTATACTTTTAATTAAAAATCTAAAGCAAAAGAGATTTAGCAAAAAGATACTATACAAGTATATTAAATTATTTAGAATTAAAAATAAGATTAAAACACAAACTTATCGCCTTATTCTACTTAATATTTATCGAATTTATAATACTTTTAATGTTTTATTTTTAAAGTTATATTTGCATTGCATTAGCGATAACTAAACGAAACAAATATTGCAAGCTTTAAAATTTGTTAACAACAAAATTTAATAAAAGATTAAAAAAATTCTAGATAAAACTAAGTTAAAAAAACAAATATAATATAAAATTAAATAAATAAATTAAAGCAAAAAATACAATTAATAATTAAAAAAAAAGTTTCTAAATAATGTTAATAAGTTGCAAAAGAACTTTAAGAAACAAACGCACAACAAACAAAAGCAAAAAAGATAGCGTAATACGTATTGCGACAACGACGATTATATTAACAATAATTTATTTGATAAAATATCGCACAATTGTTATTGCATCGTCGTCGTATAATCAAGTTATATAAAAAGATTTTTTATTTTGTTACACAAAATGCTAAAAATAATAAGATCGTCTCTTTTGATATAAATGCTTAAAATATAGTTTAAAAACAAAGTTATCTTATTATTATTAATTAGTTAACGATATATTGTAACAACTTAGCAAGCTCTCAACATTTTATTAAATTTGTTTCAAAATAACTAAAGAAAGCTTTTAAACTTATTTAAAGATAAATTGTCAAATTTCTTAAAACTAATTATAGACAAGTCTTCGAAATTGTTTAAAGTATTTATATTATTTTAAGAAAGACAAATTATAAAGAATTTATTTTGTATAATCTTCTTTATTTTTGTTACAAACTCGCTTTTGTTATTTATACGCATTTTCGCATTCTTTATTTTTTAAAAAAATATAAACAAACAAAACGCAAAAGAAATTAAAATAAAATTTATTACATTTTTATTTAACAATTTTGTTAACAACTTAAAGTTAATAATAGATTTCGTCGCAAAGTTGTAAGATTTTGCGAAAAAATCTTTTAAACTTGTTCTATTTAAATTAACGATAAACTTAAAGACAATTTGTTTCAACTTTGTTTTCTTTGTTTTTATTAATAACTTGTTCTTGTTTTTGTTTTTATCTTGCTTCAAATTTTAAATACATATTAATAAAATATTAAAGAGCAAACGAAAATACTTATCTTCAATACTTTTTTAAAAAGTAGATCGATCAACTATTGCGTCTTAGCGAAAGTTTTATTTCGAATTATTTTTGTTTTTGCAAATTTTTGTTCGAACTCGACTTAACGCTTTTGAGCGAAAATTAAATTTCGTTTAAATTAACAAATACAAAATTGAGTTCAATTTGTTATTGATAAAATAAATTTTTTATTGCGTTGCCAACTCTTTATCGCACGAACTACACTCTTTTATATATACTTTATATGTTTAATAATTGTGTTTTTTATCTTAAGTTTTTCGCAATAATTAATAACGAAATTCTTTATATTATTTCGAAAGCGTTTAACAAACTAATAAATATTAGCAATTGTTGCATTGTAAACGCAAACAAAATTTATTACAATATAATAATTTAATTTGCGATAAAAAACTTTGCAACAAACACAAGTACTTCTCTTTTTGCAAACGTATGCATATTTGTTTACGCAAGTTATGTACAAAAAATTATTATAAACTATAATATGTCAATATCGCAAACAATAAAGTATTAAGATTGTTTACTCTTTTATTTTTTTAATTTCTCAAAAGATATAGTTAAAGAGACAAGAAAAAAAGAAGCAAAAAATATATTAATTAAGATTTGCACTATATATATAAGCTTTACGTATTGTTGTTTCTATAATAATTTATTTATAGCAATAAAGCAATTGCAATTAAGAAAAATATAAGAAGAAAAAAAGAAAAGAAAAGAGAAACAACAACATTTATATTTATAATTTATTTAACGTTTGCGCAACGTTAATTTTACTTTAAATTTTAATTAGAATCTTAATAATAACAAACGACAAAACAATAACGCATTATAAATTATTATTGTCGTTATTACGTTGTTTTACAAATTGTGTTAAGTTAATATATAAATTTACTTCTATTAAATAAAAGACTCTTTTTCTCTTAATTTTTAAAAAGATTTGAAAAGATTTTTAACAAGTTTTTGCAACATTAGCGCTTAGCAAGCGTCTTTATTTTGATAAAACTAATACAACTTTTTACATTATTAAGAATCAATACTTTAAGAGAGAAAATAACTATAATGTTATAGCGTTTTCGACGCGCTAACGTTTTAAGATATAACAAGATACGTAATTCTAAATGTCTATAAAAGTCTTAAATAATACAATATCCCTTTCTAATTAAATAGCGAGAAATAGATTCGCACATTATAATAAATATTAAATAAGAAAAAAGCTTGTTTTTCGTTGTTCTTTAACGATTAGTTTTACTACTATTTATCTTATATAGTTGGGACATAGTAATACAAGCCTATCATATCTTACGTCTTTTATATCTTAGTGCGCCAACGAGAAGTAGACGCATTCGCACCTTACACTTTAATAAACGCGTTTTTGCCTTTTTAATTTTGTCGTTGTAATTGTAATGCTAATTAATAAGAAGTTGTTCTAGTCTCGTCTTTATTAAAAAGAGATTATTGATCAAAAATTGCAATCTTTGCTTTATTACTTAATGTTTGTTCTTATTGCGTGAGATAATAATATTGTCGAAATGTAGAATTTTGTTAATATAGCACTTGGTCTACTTTTGACGTTGCGATCAAATATAATCTTCGACGTAAAGTTTAATGTGCACATCTATCTCGATATACTTTATGTAGAAGCTTTAATATTGTTTCTTAAGCTTCGTTATTATAAAGCATAGATATAGCTTCTTTTATTAAGTTAAACAAGACTCTTAATTTTGCATAGTCTTAAAATACTTCTTGCAATGCTTCGTAAAGTTGTTGTTAATATATTAAACGCATAGAGCATAATATACGATATTACAATCAAATTCTTGTTGTTCAAATACGTATAATATAGTTGAAGCAAAAGCTTTATTGTTATTCGATAAAATAATCGAAAAATATTGTAACAAGATAGAAATAGAATCCTAGTTAGTAGACAACTATAAAAACAAAGACTTATTGCGATGCATGCATAAATCGCACTATACAATCTAATAATATATTAAGTAGCTAATATTCTAAGATCTAAGTAGAAGAGATCGCATATGTATTGCAAATAGATTGCTAGTACTAGTAACAAACATTTCTAAGTCCATAGCCTAATATTATCTAGTTACTCGACTACAATATAATAGATCGAGGTAATCGTAGAGTTGTTTTAGAGCTTCTAATACTTAATAATAGTTGTCAAAGATTTCGCCTTTTATAAAGCAAAAGACAACAAAAAAGAAAATGTTTAAACATGTAACGTCAATAATAATAAACAATAATATTTTGTATTTGTTCGTCTTGTAGATGCAATTTATAATTAGCATTTTTAAATTTTTGCGCAATATTTGTTGCATGTATTCAAGAGTAAAGAAGAGAAATCTATAGATTGTTAGATAAGTTTGATGTTGCGAAGAACTATCTACTTTAGTTTATCGCTATATTGTTTTTTTTTATAGTTTATATATTACTTTTTTGCGTTATCTAGATGCTTTATTATCGCTTGCGTAGATATCAATAATTCTAGTTGTTTTGCCTTCAATTCTTGATGCGCATTTCAAATATTTTGAGATTTAAAGATTAAATTTCTTGAGTCGTCGTCAAGACGAAGACTAGTAAGAGTAGACGACGTCTTAGAGTTCTTTAGAAACTCCTTTTCGATTTTTCTTTTAATCTTCTTTGTTATCGTCGCTTTGCGATAAATCGAATGCGCATTTTGTTCGATTGAAGAATAATTATGCTCTAATGTAATAAGCGTAAGTTCCTATTCCCCTATGTCGTTTTTGTTCTTGTGATTGTTCTTCAATTTCGCATTGCATCTAAAAGAGTACTTCTTTTATCTACTTACCATATTACGATAACCTTAACTTGCAAATATAGTTTTTTTATGCGTGTCGCAAACAATTGCGACCTTTATAATAACGTCTTTTTTGAACGATTTGGTGCGACGTTTCTTAATTGCGTAGTCTTGATTTTTCGCATGCTTGTTTACGATAGTGACGAAATAATCTAGCGTTGGATAAATCTCCTAAAGAAGGTTATTAAGTGGAGGAGCAAGCATGATTATGATGCGCAATTATTAATGCAAGAAGTGGGTGATGAAGGAGAACGACGACGATGTAAACAAAGAACGCGATGGATCTTGAAATTACTCGATTAGGCTTAGTGGCGGGGGTGGAGTTCATGCAAAGTTTGGGTGGAGTTCACCTAAAGTAGGGTGGAGTTCATGGAGTGGTCCCCAATAAGTAAGCATAAGGTCTGACTACTGAGGCAAATGGATTGAGTCAATTTTGAATGTTGATTATTTCGCACTCACAAACCCGGCAGGTCCAGTTGCAAGCCCATCTTCCTTTCCAATTACAAGCCTTACTGATCGGAAGATATCGAAGAATGAGCTATCGTATTGTTGCAGCTCAAGCTTTTGCGTTGCCTTAAAACTTCGGCGCTTCTGAACGGTAAGCTCATGCCCATTATTTCATCCAGGCTCCCCTACTCGGTTCGGAGAACAAGGGTAGACAGGAATCGTATGGCCGCGGAGTGTTCATAAGGTTCACGCTTCGAATTCAAGCGGTGATCCGAAGGCGACGAGCCCTGTCGCCGCGATTGACTCCTAGGAAAGATTCTATTCGCTGCGTAACACACCCCCTTCTAGACCTTGTGCTTCAACAGGTCCTTCAGTGGAACCATCTACAACTCTGATGATGTGATCCTCTAACAGCCATCAGGGCAGGTGGTACATGGACCAGGGTGCATCACTGTCCCTGTGCTAGGAGGTCGAGGAAGGCATCGACGCACCGCTGTACGACTTACTGTGATGCTCGAGACGTGTTGACTGTCATTGTATGGCATGTCGATCGTCTTGCTGCCCGGTGACAACCACAGTTCTCTTCATTGTTCCTTCCTTTGGAAAGCACAATCATTCAACTTGCAGACCAAACCTCAAAACGGCAAGTCAGGCTGAACAGTGCTAATGCGGATTGTTGGGACATCATAGCTCCATCCATATTCTTTAGCACTCCGTACAAACTGGAACCTGTCTCCATTCGCCCCTTGTTCCGACAAGAAGCCATATTTTGATATCATTGCAAATGCCCCGCATTCAACACATCGATATCCTAGCTTCACTCTCTGGTCTCTTCAGCAACACCTATCAAAACCTTGCGTCATCTTCTTATTAGACTGGCTGAGAAATCTCTTCAGGCTCACTCATACTCATCGCGCCTTCTTGACCCATCGAGATGCCCTTCTGCTTTAGGTTCGGCCTTGGAGAGTACTTCGCCTTCTCCTTCTCCTTCAGCATGGGCCCCGGCCCTGGCCCTCAAAATGCCGTCGATGGTCGGGGTATACCACGAGCTGAGCGGTCAAAGGTATCCACTTTTTTCTTTCCAGTCATGTATGAGACGACTGGCGAATTTTGCTGATTCCACCTCTGCAACAGCTCGCCAGCCCAATGCCAAATGCGCCGTCCTCCGAAGCCGATCTATCCCCTTCAGTCTCCT
>JAABUL010006295.1_pt1 | contig 13807 bp, 16 predicted proteins | sample 5559151 | NCBI WGS metagenome assembly JAABUL01 (sample SAMN10711876, study PRJNA513368) | rock metagenome | isolation source: Antarctica rocks | place: Antarctica: Victoria Land, Pudding Butte sud | reverse complement strand
GGGGTGTTGCTCTGCTGTGCTTGATAACCTTGAGCACCACCGCTGCTGAACTGATCGTCTTGAGCGCCTTGTCTGAGGTTTTCTCGTTAGCATGTCGCTCCCTCAGGAAAATGGATCGTGGAGGGGGAGCTAGCTTACTGCATGCCAGCATTTTGACCGTAGTTGTTGGGACCGTTGGAGTATGCGGGATTGCTCGGGGCGTACGGACCGCTTTGCGCACCGTTTGGAGCCGGAAGACCGCGCGGAAAAGATCCAGCACCAGCTGCTGCAGGCCCAGGGGCATATTGGCCAGCGTTGGGAGCTCCACCACTTCCGCTAGGATACTGTCCTGAGGACACGGGAGGAACTCCACTAGATGTTGGCGGCACTGCTCCGGCGCCCCCATCTCCCGCCGTGGACGCCGCGCCTTGTTGCCCAGCCTGCGCGGCCGCATCTGCAGCCTTCTTATCATTCTCCGCCTTCAGGGTCGCCGCCTCCAGCGCTGCCGCTTTATCCTGCGTGGTCTTTGCGGCCGTCGCCGCATCCGCCGCCGTCTTATCCTCTGCCGCTTTTTGATCCGTCGCTTTCTTAATAGCATCGGCATCGAGTTTCTTCTGCGCCGTTTCGAAATGCACATGCATGAAGATATCCGTGAACTGCTTGCTCTCCCCCCACCAACCCCATGAATCCAGTTCCCACCGCCCGCGCCGCAGATACCGCCCCGTCTCAAACACATACACCTGGAAATTGACGAACTTGCCCGCCGAGATCTCCACGTTGAGCAGGTCCATGGGTAAGATCTGGCCGGTTAGGGCTTGGAAGTCGTCGTGTTCCTGGTCAGTGCAGATGACGATGTTGTACTGGGACATGGTGGCTTCTTTAATGGCGTTGACGGCGTTGACGAGGAAGTTTTTGCGGATGTTAAATTCGTTGTCCGAAACTCGTGCGTCTTCCTTGTTCTTCTTGGCCTCCTCACGGAAGAGGTCCATGATGTGGCTGGCAGCGTCGGCCATCTGGACGACTTGCTGGGTTGCGCCGCCAGAGCCGCCGGCGGCTTGAGAGACTGTGTCAGATGATTGTTAGTAGGGTTCCAAAGGGCAGGAGAAGGTTGCACTGAGGAAGTTACCTTTGAGGACTATGCCTGCCATTTTTGCTTGTGTTTGTAATGTGGGAATGGATTAGGAATTGGAGACGGTTATCTGAGAAAACCCGATGATCACTGGAGGCTTGTGGGAGCAAGTAGCACTTCTCGAAGAATGACGGAGAGGCGCGAATTCGTGGGAAATGGAAATATGAAAAGCTCGGAAAACAAATTTCTTATATAAGAAGGATAAGACTTTATTTCATTTATTAGTGAGCAAACAAATGTCATCAATGCCTCGAAATGGCACAGTACGAATCAGCACAAAGCCATAAATCTAATAAGTAACTAAGCTTCTTATCAATTGCTGAGAAGAGCTGGCTTGTCAAAATGCCAAAACAGCACAGTCAGCGTTAGGGTTGGTTTCAACCTAACCGGAATACGCTAGTGCTGATGCGAGACGCCTTTCAGCGAACTTATCGAGTGAGGGAATCAGAAGTGACCTCGGGTTTTTTTTCTCTGCAAGAGGATGTTGAGATGGCCTTCGAAAGGTAGCAAGCGCTTGGGAATAACGACCAAGTCAAAGTAGGTATGTCTGGTTAAAGTTCCACCGAGAACCCCTTGGTTTAGCCCGGCCAAAGCAACATTACGAGTACTTTGTTGAACCGTACGAAAGGAGAAAGGAACACAAGGGAAGCAGAGTGGGCCAGTCAATCATCGAGTACACTGTCCTTTCCCTTATGATTCTCGGTCCCAAACAATCATTCTGAAGGGCATTCCAGGGATGGTGAAAGGAGCGCATTGAAAAGGGCAACGAAGAAAACTCGGAAAGTAGAGGAAGGTACTGCTTCTTCGTTTGGATTGGTTTCGGAGAATGTATTCGACAGCCCGCGTTGAGCTGTTTGTGTGAAAATTTCCTGATAGCCCCTTGTTATGTGCATCTCTTCCAGATATTATGCAAAGCAACATGAAAATCAAGCATTCTAAAGCATGCCACATACTTGTCCGCGTTGCATCCCGTAGCATTGACTTGGGAACTGCTGAGCAGGTAACATGCCGGGAGCAGAGGCTCCGGGCCAGATGAGATAGAGATTTTCATTGTAAGTAAAACTAATGGAGGGTAGAAAGCGTAGGCTGTAAGTGCCGGCTTGGTCATATGAAAACACCAGAGGGAAGGAAAAACTTCAATTAGATACTCAACACGGAAATAACCACCAAGGAATGCCATGAGATATGTAACTATTTAGTTAAACGGCCTGGATAAGTGCTTTGCCAGTACTACCTTACTTCCTAACCCCATGAAACTAGGTTTTTTCAAGTCGATATGATTAGCCCATGTGGGTGGCGTGCGTCTAATAAGAGCCAAAAATCTAACGGCTCTCTCTCGGTCTCTTCTCCCAGACTCCCAGTAATTCCAGGGTTGGAGGAAGTGCACAGCGATCGACACCACTGCTTGTGTCATAGTATTGTTCATCTCTGCGCAAGAAGCCACTCAACCACCATATTGTGGCTGTTCACTCATGCTCGGCTCCCTGTTTCTTGATTCGAATATCAACCAACCTTGATTAGAAATCAGTGTGCAGTCCAGAGCGCCACTGGACAGCCAGTCTATCGAGACAATTGGCTCGAAGGATGGTACCTAGGGATGCCCAGCAAGCGAATGAAGTGATCGTGTTCTTAGTACCATGATCGTCGAGGGAGCAGGTTGCAATATGTTGTTGAAAACTTAAACTAGAATCGACCCTAAAGCAGATGGCTCCAGCCGGCAGCCGCTTAACGTCTTCTGTTACTTTCAGCTTGCTTCCAGAACGCCCAGTATGCGCTAGACATAGTCCCTAATTCAACCCCGACAAGCTTACCTCTGGTAGTTAGTATCTGTACAGTACCCTTCCAGCAGTGTAGAATATGCCATGCTAAGACTCGAGAAGGAAGCTATTCAGGACTGAAGCAGTTTAATGCAGGGGTTGAATATAAGTTATGACATGAAAATATTCCAGCGCAAAGCTTCCATTATGATCTGTTCCTCGAGGAGCTTCATGCTCCCATGCAATCTCGTCCTTTCTAGTACGTATACATATGGTGTCGATCTTTCTCTTATTGAAGGTAGAAATCTTCACCTTATCACAAACTCGCCTCTTGTTTCGTGCTAGTACCGTCTTAAAGCTTCGCTTAGTGCTCTTGGATGTGCGATTTATCGTCCCTACCTGGCTATGCACCTTTCTAGATACTATCCTATACTGTTTGGATCCTCGAATTTGGTAGCACGCGAATTGCCTGGACCAGCCGTCCTTTTAACGACTTTAGCCTCTTTCGCTTTCAGTCTTGATAAGTTGATAGACCCTAAGTAGAGGACTTTCAGGTGCTGTGTCCCAGCATTGGTCTATCGAGGACTGTCTTCGTTTCTCTTACTTTTGCAATATCCGCACTCCTTAGACTCTCTCTTTTTCTCTCTCTCATCATGTAGCATCCGCCTTTTGAATGAGCCTCAGCGGCGACAGAACAATGTACCTTGAATGGCATTGTATCTTATCAATCTTCGCCTCCCACCAATCCCCAACCCCAATGCCCCCTGCAGCTCTCGACAACTCATTGTCCTCCAGGTCAACACCGAAGCCATATTCCCTCATCAACCCCGCCCAGCGCATATGTTTTATGTTGCTGGTGTTAGCTCCGTAGACATAGACTCCGAATGTGTCTGGAAGGGGGGCTTCCTTGAAATAAAATGCTCTGAACAAGAGCTGTGTGTACCAGTGGCGCGCTGAACCTTTGCTGCAACGGCCAATAACATTTTCGCGGCGGGAGATGTGGGAGATTGCGGCCTCGGCTTCAGGGAAGCGGAATGGGAGGTAGGAGTCTTGAGTTGCGCTGCCGATCAGGGTGCGACCTGTTTCTGCTTCATAGCGAATTGCAGCTTCAATTTGCCAGTGGGCCATTAGATCGGCATACCGTCGAAGGGGCGAGGTGATCTTGCAGTAGTAAGGAGCGCCTAGGGGGGTGTGTGCGAGTGGAGATGTTGATAGAGTAGAAGTCCCAATCAAGCTGAGGTAGCGGAGGTTCGCGACTAAGGGGGCACAGCCATGCTTTGCGATTGCAGGGTTAATAACTTCTCTCTTGAACTGTTCAGGCGGTATTTCAGGTTCAGGGTTACGGATGGTACCTCTGTAGGCAATAGGAATATTCCGTTGACCACACCACGTCGCAGCTATTTCGCCAGCTAGAATCATGCAATCGGGGACTAGTGTCTCAGATGAATGAATCCCCGGTGATGAGGTAGGGTCAAACTCAGTGCAATCCAATGAGATGATCGGGTCTCCTTCGATTCGCTGGCTGTGTCTGTCAAACAACAAAGACGGTGCTTTTCCGTCCGCTTGAAAGTAGACGGACGGTTCTACTCTTGGTATTTGTTGAGTCATGATATTGATGGCGCCATTCTGCTCACGTTTGAGACGTCTTGCTGCACCCAGTTCGCATAGTCTACGTAATGTTGCTACTTGCGATTCGTTTAAGGAAGTCAGTGTCTCGGCCGTATTTTTGGTTGGACTCATGATTGACTTAGGGATCGTCCCCGATCCTAGGTTGGCACGTCCTACGGTGATGTTCTTGATCTCCTTTGCTAGCGGCGTGTCGCCAAATGAGAGGTATTGCCGTAGTGTTTTTCGTGTTATATGTCGAACATTGCGAATGATGCCGTTCACCACTTTTGTCTCAAGAATCTCACCGTCGGCTCTTAATTTGGCACTAAACGTGATTGTGGGCTTGTTAATTGCAAGACTGAAATGATTTGCCACGACATCTGGGTTAAGCATCGGAAATCGCCGCTCAGGGAAATATATAGACTCGGTGACATGACCTGCGTATCTTGCCAGACCGGAGTCTGGAGTGATGAAAGCTGACGGGTTCGCAACATGTATGTGTATCCAGTACTCAGAGTCTTTGCCGTTAATAGCTTCCAAAGAGATACCATCGTCCCTTTCAGCGACATCAGCATCATCGATGCAAAAGACCTCCAAATCGCCCCAGTCTCGTCGTAGGCTCTGCATGGAATCCTTCATTACGAAGTTGTCTGACGATTTCTCTGCATCAATTAAGAGACGATCGGTTTTGGTATCCAACCGGTGGCCGGGAAGATTCAAGGTCGTATTGTACGCCAAACGATTCTGCCAAGGAGATATCACACCCATTTCTTGTAGGAAAACAGCACCAATATCTTGCTTGAGTACAAAACCTTTGTACATTCCAGTGGCGCGAATTATCATAGGTCCGAATGAAGTGAGGATTGAACCAGGTGTCAAAGTTTCGTTCTTAACCCAAACGTTGATAAACTCCAGAATTTGCTTTTCACCGCCAGTGAACCGCATGCCAGGACTGCTCTTCCAAACCGCCCACTGAGGCGCGACGGGAGTAACCTTGACAGAGCTGGGGCCGACTGCACCAAGCTCCGTGACAGGGCGTCTTTTCCGACTCTCTGTTATCAATGTCCGGGCTTTGGGCAAGAAGTTGTAGAACGGATTATCAGTCCCTGCGTTGTCCTTTGGACAAGTACCTGTCATCGCAGTGGCTGTTATCCCTTCTTGGTAATCTCGTAACCATTTTGTAACCCTTGACAAGTCATCAACATCGCGTCGCGGCAGTATGTCAAATATTGGAGATAGACGGTGCTTTTTGTTACCCATTCTGATACCTACAGTCTTAACCAGTACCCTGTGTACAGCCCAGAGCATTGCGTTATTGAGCGTCGATTTTCCTCGTATCTGGAGAAGTTCTGTTGCAGCCTCTTCGAGTGAAAGCCATCTACGCTCCGTTGGGTGCGCCATTATTTTGTAAGCATGATCGAGCCTATCCGCGTGTTTCCTGAAGGTAGAATTAGCGGCTCTGTGAAACCGCAACATCTTCTCAATTAAGTCGGCTCCTGCTTCACGAGGGACAGACATATCCAAGTTGTGAAGGTTATCCAGCATATCTTCTCCAACCTGCTCCGTGGGGAGATAGGGGAGAATTCGATTAACGGCATCCAATGTGGAGAACCGACTTATACTGAATTTGACGCGCTGGGGCAATCTGTGGACCCATTTGCCTTGCATCGTATAGAACTGTGATTGCGCTGCGAAATTCCGAATGAATATGGCCAGTATAGGTTCGCCAGTGGTCCTACGAAAAGTGAGCGGTACGTATCTTCAGTAACGAAATTTAGAGTCGTTCACTCACAAGAATTCAACCAAGTCTCCTTTTCTAAGGAAGGTCTGGTCATCGGTAGCATCGGTAACCTGATCTTCAGCATCCATTCTTAACATCAATTCGTCCTGAGAAGACTCATCGTCTCGAAACAAGGTATTTTCACCATCGCTTGTTCCAGATTGCGCAAGTAGATTTTCCTGGGACTTGAGTTTACTATCTGGAAAACCAGAAGACATGAGAATCTCCGAGTCTGCATTCTGCTGCTTTTGCCAAGCTCTCAAACGATCTCGGACGCCCACATCATTATTGATAGGGATTTCTATAGTAGGTTGATATTCTGCTGGAGAGAACTCTGGGACTTCGTGACTTGCATACCTAGCCTGTATAGATTTAGTCATAACAACAGGGTTTGCGTTGAATTTAGCTCACCTACAGTACATGTTGTGTAATACCTTATGCGTGGGAACCTTACAGAATCAGATCTATTAGGGCTTGGTCGCGATTTGCGTATAAGCTGCGAATGTTGAGCCATCCGGGAACGCAATTTCTGGAAAGCGAAAGCCTTGAGAACGTCGTCCAAAGCTATCTCAGCATCCGCTGCCAGCACAAAATCTTCTGGCTCCAGTACATCTTTCGCTGCGGATACTTGAAGGGCCGGATGTGGTTCGGCATTGGGACCTCCAGATCTTATTCGCAATTCGTTTCCATCGTTGTTGAGTATATTTACGCTCGCGGAGGGCACAATCTCTGTTTCCATTCCGTGAATCCGCAAATGTGACATCTCCTGTTCATCCTTGCGATCCAGGCCTCCTAAATGTATAGGCACCTCGTTTGCATACTCTTCGATGACATGCTTCACCAAGGGCGAAGACTTTGCTACATGACATCTAACAGTCGACTGATGTGATGGGTCGGATGGTTCGGATGGGTCGAATGGATTGACTCTCCATATGCGAGTCGGCAAGTCTCGTATTTGTCGTTCGTGAAGTATTCGATTTTCCCTCTTGGATCGGGCCAAAGCATCGTATGACTTCTGGGAGAACACCATTTCTCCTGACAGAGCACCCTGGACCGTAGAACTATGTCGCCGCGTTTGTCTCAGGGCACAGTGCCAGCATACTTTTTTGGTAGCGAGGCCTGTATCTAGACCGAGGCTGAGACGAAGCCGCTGCCATGACGCCATTTTATTAAAGCGATGCAGGAACTGTCCTGCATGCGCGAAACGTTCTCATAGGAGAGGGTTATGAATTTTTTTAACTGTTTGTTCTATGGAAGCGGTTGGATATCTAAGATTCTGGTAGTCCATAGCATCCTAAAACGCATCCCATATCCGCACTAATCCTAAATCCTTCTCCACCGTCCACATCCATTTATGGTACGTTCGCACACGCCAATCGGTAAGCCGCCTTCTCTCTTGACTCCGCATTCACAAGACTCTGATGAACCCCAACAAACAAAGCATGTATTATCCGAAAGAGCGCCATGTGTCTCTCTCACAGAAACCATCTACCTATCTGATCCGGTCTTTACTCTGCACCGTTCCTTACAACCTCTCCCCTATACGCTCTCCCTCCCAAGCTAACCACACCTCATCGCCTTCAGGAACCCTCTCGAATTACAATAATGGCAGCCAACAAATCCCCACCCGGCCAGTTTAACATCCTCTACTTCGCCTCCGCAGCCAGCTTCACAAGGAAGCCTTCGGAAAACTTCCCCGCACCGGTTCCAGTGACGGAGCTGTTCGACTTTCTAGAGGAAAAGTATCCGGGGATTAAGAAGAGCGTGCTGAGCAGCAGCGCGCTTACGGTCAATTTGGAGTATGTGGATGTTGAGGAGGATGCTGCTGCCGGGATGGTAATAGAGGAGGGGGACGAAGTAGGGATTATCCCGCCAGTGAGCTCAGGATGAGGCTTCAACAGTGGGACGCGAATGAGATTATATTCTGGATACAACACTGTGGCTACTTTCCCCGAGAACGAAATGAGGCCATGCTTGTACTGGCAACGGCCTGGCAAGAAAGAGGCCGATCGCCGCAACAACAGGACAGATCATAGTGGGGCAGATGCGGCTGAGGACATATATTTGATTCAATTCTCAGTGAACCAGAACGGCGAGCTGTACCGTATCAAGCATCTGCTGTCCAAGAGCTGGAAGGTTCTGTGTCATGGCATATACCAATGGCGCTTCGAATGTGGTGCTTGGAACGTCGCTCAATCCGACACATATACTACGCGAGTGCCTTAGTTCTATTAAGGCCTCCCAAAATAATATCTCTACTCTTGGGAAAGCGCGTGCGTTTGCGCAGCCGTTTAAGGAGAAAAGGCGCCAGGAAAATAAGTAAGGAAAGTTTTCCAAACTGGTTGTACACTTATCTCATGTTTTTACATGCTAGTAGAGAGTCAATGACTCTTACTCAATCTCCAAATGCTCATAATTCCCCCCCTGCCTTTCCAACGCTTCTTCAATTCTCTCCATAACCGCCAAGACCTTTTCCTCCTGCAAGCGCTGTCCAACAACCTGTACGGCGACAGGTAGACCATGCATCTTTTCCGCATTATAATGCTTATAGGCCCCCTTTGCCACCCCGTTCAATTTCTTGATATCAAAGGTGGGGTCAATTTGATCGAGATTTCTGTCAACGTGCGTCACAGGAATGATGCCGCATGCGTAATCAAGCAGATTAAAGAGGAATGTATAGCCGCAGCTGCTGACAGCGTCTTTCATGGCATCGTGAGGAACAGCAGGCGTAGCGTTGGGTGGAGTGATCATGAAGTCAAGCTTTGCCTCCTGCCACCATGTATGCCATGCCGCCTTGTACGCCTCCCTCTTCGCTACCCACTTCCACTGCTCGAACGCACTTTTCTTGTGGAAACCTTTCAACAGTCCGGCCCAGATCTCGTCACGGCGGACATATTTGACCCAAAGGTAGTACAAGTACTTGAACGGTCTAGGGATTTTCGCATAATTGTCCATCTGTGCAGCGCCAGGGTCGTTCCATTCGCCAGTGCGGAAAAAGGAGCGGTAAGTTTTGCAGCCGTCAGACGTCAGAAGCGTGGAGGCGATGAGAAGTCCAGTGTAAGGGGAGGGCGGAGAGACGTCAATTATTTCGTGGCCTTGGGATCGGAGGGCGGAGACAACGGATTCGAGAGCGCGAGCGCAGGCAGGAGAAGGAGGAATGACACCATCTGTATTCATGACACCAAATTTGAATTTGTGCTTGTCCTTCGCTTCTTGGTATTGAATTGTTCGCCATTCGATGGGGTGCACAGTATGATCGTAGTTCCATGGTTTCATGGAGATGATGCTTTTAGAAAAATAGACGAGATCTGCCAGGGTGCGGGCCATTGGGCTGTAAACACTGGGTATACCTTCTTGGCCAGGCATACTGGTGTTGATACCCATCTTTGGCCACCGTCCTGTTGAGCAACGTAGAGAGTAAATCCCACTGAAGTGCGCCGGCACTCGTACGGAACCTGCAACATCTGAACCGATTCCGATACGGCCACCCCCGTAAGCTAGCAGCGCGCTTTCTCCACCCGTTGAACCACCCGGGGAGTACATTGGATTGTGAGGATTGGTACAGCGGCCCCAGACGTCATTGGTAGATTCGAAGGAGAGTAGGGTAACAGGCAGGTTGGTTTTCACATATGGTATGGCGCCTGTAGGCCCCGTCAGCAGGCAGCCTCATCGATTGTACGGGTCGAAGGGCCTACCAGCATCCTTGAGCAATTTAACAAGGCTACCGTCCCGAGCATACGGTTTGCCGGTATTGCACGAATATCCAACACTAACGTCAAACCCGCCTACAGCAATAGAATCCTTGAGAGAAATCGGGATGCCTGCGAGAGGTCCCTTTAGGTTGACACCGCTCTCTGCCCATCCCTCTGCCTCGCGGATCATCACCTCCGTGAGGCAGTTGGTCTTTGCATGAGCCCTGATGGTAACCTTGCCGTACGATTTAAGGATATCAATGGGTTTAAGAAGCCCTTTGTGGACATCTTGCACGATTTCTTCAATAGGCTTGGCAAGAATCTCTCTATCTTTCCGAGAGACCGGAGCGTGGTAGTCTTCTGGGAGGCTGGCTATCCGAGTTGTGCGTTCGAGCTGCTTTCGTTGACTGTTGAACGATTGGGGTTAGCCTGCCATGAATCTCCGTACATTTGGGAGCGTCGATTACCAAGCTTGCCGATGGTCGAAGTAGTCGAACGGAGGCAGCATGATCAGCGCCTATGCTGTCCAAAGAGTCAAAACCATTGATGAGGCTAAAGACAGCCGAATCCGAGGCTAATGAGGGGGAACGAGGCTCCATGTCTCAGATAAGGTAGATAAAGTGGTTGATAGAGGGCATGAGACGGCCGAGGCGCTTCTCAGTTGAGTTTCTCCCCGCACTCGGCAATCGATCTCACTAGCGTCACGCTATTCAGGTTCCTCGTTCTTACAAGTTACGGTACATGTACATTGAGTACCAGCCTCCTGTAGGGCAGACAACAGTCTAATAGATGATACTTTATGCGGGGTATACTGAGGTACCCTGCGGAAATCCTACGAGCTTCATTACGTAGATCATCATTCATTCATGTATTCTATACAAGTATATAGCATAGCAGCCTTTTTACTTACCTCGCATAATACACCTGAACTTTGGCCCGAGACGTTCAGGCACTCGGCAGACTGACGTGCCCTGGGCTAGGTGGTAAAGCCCCAGTATCCCAGCTCGTCTGGTGGCTGCCAAGAACGAAGTCGATTTGACCTCCATTCTTAATATCATCATGGGTGATCCAGCTCTGGTTCCACTGCTGTTCGTTGACTTTCACGCTCTGTACATAGTAGCTTGTGTCGTTGAGCCCCTGTGCAGTGATGCGCAATGTTGAGTTGCCCCCAATGCTCATCGATATGTCGCTAAACCATGGAGAGAGTAGAAGGTAGATTGGCTGAGTGACCACAGGGTAAAGGCCAAGCATATTCCAGATCATCCAAGAATCGATCGCACCAGCATCACTGTTGCCGGGAAGACCGCTGGGCGTAGGGTAGTAGTAGGTGTTCACCGTCTGTCTGCTTCGGAGAACGCTCTTGTACTGCCTTCCTTGGAGATAGTTGTACAGAAAGGGGGTTTGAAAACTGGGCTCGTTGCCGGGATTAAAAAGTGTGCTCCCAATGCCATTGGTTCCTCCAGATCCAACGGCACCACTCTTCAGACCCGGGATGAACATGGCATCCAAACGGTTCTCGGTAGTTTGAGGCCCACCCATGAAGGTGATAAGGGTTTGCATGTCGAAAGGCACTGTCCAGCTGTACTCCCATGGTAATGCCTCGTAACTAACGGCTGACCACTCACAGCTACCGCAGGAAGTTGCATCGAAGCCTGGAACACGAGTGCCGTTGGCGTATTTAGGAGCAAGAAACCCAGTGAAGTTAAGGGAAGTGAGATTGTGTTGCCACAGGTTTTGCCATCCCGCAGATCTATTGAGATACTTGGCTTGGTTTTGGGGGTCGATCCCTGCAGCCACTTGGCTCAAGGCAAAGTCATTGAGCGAGTACTCAACGGTCTTGCTCACACTTCGGGAGAAGTTTGGTGTGATGAAGCTATAGTCCAGCCAGTCAGGCAAAGCTCCTCTGCCTTCTTTGGTACTTCCAGTCAGGTCCTCGGGGTCGAAGTTGTTGTAAGGTACCACTTCGGCATCAGTCTTCATCGCAGCGTAGCCATCAGTCCAGTTGATGCCTCCAGCTAGGCCTTTCACGTAGCCATCCGCTAGAATGTTATCGGCGTTTGAGCCTCCTTGGACTCTACCGTTGTAATTACCACTCCTGCCATCAGGCATGAACCGTTCATGTCTCCAGATGTCTATCAAACTTCTCACAATGCTTTCTTCTCGATCTGGCTGGATCAGCAGATACAGGCTGTTGAGGCACCTGAACGTATCCCAAGCAGTATAAAAGTCATCGTAATACGGTTCAATAGATCGCCAATGAGGGTTCTCTCCGGTCCTGTCGCTTGGCAACAGGTGGGCCCTGTACAGCGCAGAGTAAAACATCTCCAGTCTAGTTGAATTACCAAGATCTGTCGTGGTGATCTTGTTGAGAACGTCATTATTCCACGCTGATTGGGCAGTTGCGACGGTAATGTTCAGATCGTAACTTGGGATCTCTGATGCAACAAATTGGCAGGCTTTGTCGGCTGAGATCCACGAAACGCCCACTTTGGATTTGACAGTGGTAGCATTAGTAGGGAATTTGAAAAGCACACCGACCCGGTTCGCGTATTGGTAGCCTGTGGCTCCTCCGGTGATAGTGGTGCCACTAAAATAAGTTGCTTGGGCGGTAAAGCCGGTGCCGTTTGTGTTTCCAGGCGGATACGGATCGGTATAAGGTCCTGAGAACAGCTGTGCACTGGTAGGAGTAGTATCAAATTGGCCACAAAAATAGACCTGAAAGTCGGCCCCTACATCATGTAAGTGCACGATCTAAAAGATTATGATTCCGATCAAGATACTTTGCTCACCTTCGTTCCAACCTCCTCGCCAGATTCCGTAACCAGTATACATTGCTCCACCATGGGAAGTCTCGATGAAACCATTGCTATATAATTGTTCCGCAACAAACTCATCCTGGGTTGGTAGATAATGTGAGACGTCCACAAGCACGTATTTGTCCCCTCCACTTGGATATGTATATTGCATGATCCCAGCATGCTGAGAGGCGGACATTTCGGCGGTGACGCCGTTTCTCAGGTTGGTCCTGTAGTAACCTACTGAGCCGCTGTCATTTCCAACTCTTGGTTGCATGTACGTGAGATTATCGAGCAAGTTGACCCTTTCAAGGGTGGTCAATGGCATCTGAGGCACAACACCATATTTCGGGGCACCACCTGTACCACTTTCGTGGAGCATGGTAATGGCTGTGACGTTTCCATCTGGTGTGTATCCGGCATTGGCGTCTGTTGATGTATTGAACCTGTTGCTGATCAGTATTCTGATCGGATACTCGGGCTCTCCGAGGGGCAGCGTACTCTGTGGTGTCGATACCGACTTTGACAGAACCTGTTCTTGGTCAGTACATCAACTGGAGCTCTGTCCTTGGGCGATTGATGCATACCGAATGGAATTGTAGCTCCTGGAAAGACATTCCCTCCATTGTAAGATGTCCCCGGCACTGTACCTTCAGTACCTATAAAAAGGTTGACGTACTTGGTCCAGTCAGTGATGGCTCTGGTCACTGGGACTGCGGCAGCTGAAGCCGACAAGCCTATTATCACAAGTCCTTTCAACGACACGCAAGACATATTGAGAAAACTTTGCTATTCGAAAACGTGGTCTGGGGACAATGCTATGTACATATAGACTTTACATGTTTCTGCCTTTCCACCTTCCCCGCACGGCCAACGATGCTCTCGACAACGATGCTCCCATCATGGTGACGGGGAGGCATCGGAATCAGCAAGCTTCGTTGGGTTGGGTTGCATTTCATGTATGACGTGCACAAGGAAAGGGTACTTTAGAGACATAGATAGGCTATGAGTACTCGACTAGCACGCGGGGGAATAGTGGGGAATGCTCGTGTAACATTTCAAGACAG
>JAABUL010006292.1_pt1 | contig 13815 bp, 13 predicted proteins | sample 5559151 | NCBI WGS metagenome assembly JAABUL01 (sample SAMN10711876, study PRJNA513368) | rock metagenome | isolation source: Antarctica rocks | place: Antarctica: Victoria Land, Pudding Butte sud | reverse complement strand
ACGGGCGGAAGGCTTCTCCCTCCTCTACGCCGCGAGCGGCCTGGGCTATGGCGGGGGAAGCCTATTAATCGCTCTGTTGCTGCGCTCATTAGGGCCACATGGAACGTTCCTCGTGGCTGCTTTGGTCCCACTCGTCGTCGGTTCTTTCATGTTTATGGCGCGCGCAACGAGTCGGTAACAGGAGATCGTGCCTTGTACCAGGGTCGTGTACGTCGTGTGGATATAGCTGGATACGGCGTGGCTCACTTTTGCTATGAGAAACGCATCATGTTTGCTATGAGAAACGCATCATGCGCGGATGGTAAATGCGCTGTATGATAGCGCTATTCGGAACGTCCCGATGATGCGCCTGGATGTGAAGACAGGCGTCAGTAGCGAGGTGTGATCAATGCGTTTTCACCCTATCCATCGCGTCGCCGGGCTCGTCGCCACTGCGGCCTTTCTTCTCATACCTGCAGCCGCGCCCACTAACGCCAGGCCATCTCGCATATTGTTGTCGGCGTCCATAAGAGGCGCCACAGGCGCATCCTTCCGCACGGACACCGCGTCGTGTAACTCCTGGCGCTCCGTGCCTGGGCCCGCTAATGGGCTCACGGCGATCTCGGCCGCCGCGGCGAACGACGTCCGGGCCGTGGGGACAACCGGCCAGGAGGGTAGCCAGCGCGGGGTGATCGCGCACTGGAACGGCGCGCGGTGGTCCTCCGTGCCCAGTCCCAACCCGTCGGCGGTCGACAACCGCCTCAGCGGCGTCGCCGCCATCTCGGCCACGGACGCCTGGGCCGTCGGCTGGACTGTTAACCCTACCGGGCCCAATAGCCACGGACGGCTCGACCAACCGCTGATAGAGCACTGGGATGGCCGGCGTTGGACCTTGGCCGCCGACCCGCTCCCGTGGACCGACTACTACCTCACCGCCGTCGCGGCCGTGTCGAGCGTGGACGTGTGGGCCGTCGGGACAGTCCCTGGTGGGACGCGGACGATCATCGCGCATTGGGATGGCGGACGTTGGCGTGTGGTACCCGGCGCCGTGCTGAGCCCCAACGGTGGTTCGCTCTATGCGGTGACCGCCGTCGCGGCGAATGACGTCTGGGCGGTCGGCGATGTCGTCGGCGGCTATCGCACTCCTCTGATTGAGCATTGGGACGGCCGGCGTTGGCAGGTCAGCGCCGGCCCCGCCTTCCCCGGTATCACGGGGCGGCTGGCCGGCGTCAGCGCCCTCACCGGGCGTGATGTCTGGGCCGTCGGCGGCTACGGTTCCAACCCCTATGGTGTCGGAGGGCCGCTCGTCGTCCACTGGGATGGCGTCCGCTGGCGCGTCGTTCCAGCTATTGACACGCAAAGCGCCCTGTACGGCGTCGCGGCCGTTTCGTCGCGCGACGTGTGGGCCACCGGGGGCTCCGTCGTCGCGCACTGGGATGGCGCGCGTTGGCACAGCGTCCCCGTCCCCACCGGCGGTGTGGGGGCGCTGGCGGTCGTCGTCCCGCGCGATGTCTGGGGTCTGGGCATGGACTTCGAGCGCTACACGGGCGATCTTTGCTACACGTCAAGCGTGGTTGTGCGCACGGTCGCCGTGGGTGACGTCGGCATCCAGGGCGCCGGCACGGGCACGACCGCCGACGGACCTGGCGCGCTCGTCGTCGATAGCGTGAGCGGTCGCGCCTTCGTGCGTGACGCCGCCGGTGTGGTCAGCGCGATCGACCTTGCCCATGACACAGTCGTACATCGTGAGAGTCTCAACGCCTCCGGCGTTCCGGCTATCGACGCGCGCGGGGGCCGCGTCTTCGTGCCTAGCACACGGGGAAGCAACGGCGCGGGCAGTGTGCAGACGCTCGACGCGACGACCGGCGCTGTCGTGCGTTCGTTCGTCGTTGGCGCGCGTCCATCGGCGGTGGCCTTCGACGCGCGTAGCGGCCGCCTCGTCGTCGCCGAGGCCGGCAACGTGCGCGTCCTCGACGCCACGCGCGGCGCCACGATCGCCACCGTCCCCATCAGCAATCCTACCGCACTGGCCGTCGATAGCCGCGGCGGCCGCGTTTTCGTCGCCAGCAATGGTCACGCGACCTACAGTGGAGACAGCCCGAGCAGACTCGTCACGCTCGACGCCGCCAGCGGCGCCGTCGTGACCACGACCGCCGGGATTGGCGGCCAGATCGCGGTCGACGAAAGCGCGGGGCGCGTTTTCGTCGGGCACGTCGACAGCGAGGGGACGCGCCTGACGCTGCGCGTGAGCGTTCTCGATGTCACGACGGGGCGCGTCCTACGCACGATCGGCGTTGGGCAAAACGGCGACGCCTACCTCGCCGCGCTGGCGGTCGATCCGGCGACCGGCCGGGTCTTCATCGCCTCGTACTTCGGCTTGCAGGCGCTCGATCCAACGACTGGCCAGTTGCGCACGCTCGACGCGGGCGCGCCCAACGCCATCGCGGTCGATGCGCGGGGCGGCCGTGTCTACGCCACCTACGTGGATACGACCAACCAGTACGGCATCCCGGTCGGCCCCGGCTCCGTTGTGGTCTTTGACGCGCCGACCGGCGCGCGCCTGACGACGGTCACGGTGGGTCAGGGGCCGGACGCCGTGGCCGTGGACGAGGCGTCGGGGCGGGCGCTCGTGCTTGATCAGCGCGGGGTCGATGCGCTCGACGCCGTGGCGGGCCTGGCGACACGAGTCCAGCAGCCCGCGCCGGCCGACCCGGTCAACCCGGCGGCGACCCCACCCGGCGGCCGCTACTTCCCCCAGACGCGCCACGCTCTGGCCGACCCTTTTCTGGCCTACTGGTTGCGTTATGGCGGCGTGGACGCCTTCGGCTACCCACAGACCGAGCCGTTCGTAGGGGACGCGCGGCTCACGCAGTACACCGATCGCGCCCTGCTCCAGGTGGTCGACGGCCAGGTCACGCCGGCGCCGCTGGGCCGGTTGCTTACGGCGGGGCGCAATTTCCCGCGCGTAGCGCCGTTTCGCTCGACGCCATCTCGCCTCTATTTCCCGGCCGCGGGGCACAGCCTCTCAGGGCGCTTCCTGGCCTACTGGCAAGGGCACGCGGGGGCGCGGCTGCTGGGCGCGCCGCTCTCCGAGGTAATCGTGGAAGGGAACGGTGATGGGAGCGGGCGGCGCTACCCGCTGCAATGGTTCGAGCGGGGCCGCCTCGAATACCACCCCGAACTGGCCGGCACGCGCTATGCCGTCGAAGTGGGACTGGTGGGGCTCCAGGCCCTACGCCGCGGCGTATGACGTCCCAATCCTATCCCCTGTCACAGTCAGGGCCATGTAGTTCTCAGGGACGACGGCGCGGCCCTCACCCCCAACCCCTCTCCCGTGCGCGGGAGAGAGGAGCCTCTTGCCGAATCACTCGTGCCTCCCCTCATCCCTTGAGGGGGAGCCGGGTGGGCTGTCGGAGCGGAGAGAGACCAATTCTCAGGGGCTGGAGGTGAGGGGAAAAGCTAAATAACCCTGTCACAGCAGCGCCAGCGTTGTGTCCAGCACTGTGGCGTTCTCAGGCGTGTTGGGAGCGACGAGGGTGAAGTGGTCGGCGTCGGGGAGAGTGATGATCCGTGTGTCGTCGCCGTGCGCGATGGCTAACGCGTGGTAGTCGCGGCTGAGCGCGTAGGGGACACGGTCGTCGGCCGTGCCGTGGACGAGCGCCTGCGGGACGCCCAGCGGCAGCAGCGCGGCCGGCGAGGCGGCGGCGTAGCGCGCGGGATCGTCGTCGGGGCCGCCGCCCATTAGCTCACGCACGGCCCCATCGCCCAGATCACGCCGATAGGCCTCCCGCAGGTCGACCACACCGGCCAGCGAGACGGCCGCCTTCACTGGGAGCGGCGCGGGCGTATACAGCGGGCCGTCCGCCGGGATGCGCGGGCGCGCGGCGAGCCATAGGGCGAGGTGGCCGCCGGCGGAGTGGCCCAGCGTCACGACGCGGGTGAGGTCCAGGTTGTGACGCGGCGCCAGCGCGCGCAGGTGGTCGGCCGCCCGCGCGACATCCTCGAACGTGCCGGGCCACGCGCCGCCGGGCTCGCCGACGCGCCGGTACTCCACGTTCCAGGTGGCGACCCCTACCGCGCGCAGCCTCTCGCACAGATGCCCCATGTAGACGAGGTCGAACTCGGCGCGCCAGAAGCCGCCGTGGATCGCCATCACGACCGGATATGGTCCCTGATCCTTTGATAAACGGGGCAGCCGCAACTCACCGAACTGCTGTGGCTCATCGCCATAGGCGACGCGCTCGTCGGCCGGAGGCGCGGGGGCAAAGAGGATATCTCGGCTGGTCATACGCTTACACTACCATAATGTGGCGTTGGATTATGACGCCAGCGCCTCGGCCTCCTCTCCACGTATGGCGCGGGCGACGGCGCGCAGGCGCGCGGCCAGGGCCGGGAGTTCGGCGCAGGGGACGGCCTGCGCCGCGTCGGTGAGTGCGACGGCCGGGTTAGGGTGGACCTCGATCATCACGCCGTCGGCTCCGACGGCGATGGCGGCGCAAGCGGCCGGCGCCACGAGGTCGCGCCGCCCCACGGCGTGACTCGGGTCGACGATCACCGGGAGGTGCGTCAGCGTGCGCAGGAGCGGGACCACGGCTGGGTCGAGCAGGTTGCGTAGGCGCGGCTCGAAGCCGCGTACGCCACGCTCGCACAGGATCACGCGCGGGTTGCCCTCGGCCAGCACGTATTCGGCCGCCAGCAGCCACTCCTCGATCGTCGCGGCCATGCCTCGCTTGAGCATGACCGGACGGTCGGCGCGGCCCACCGCTTTCAGCAGCGCGGTGTTGGCCATGTTGCGGCTGCCGACCTGTAGTATGTCGGCGTAGGCGCTCACAATCTCGACCTGCGCCGGTTCCATTACCTCGGTAACGACGGGCAGTCCCACAGCGGCGCCGGCCTCGGCCAGCAGTTCCAATCCCGCCTCGCCCAGGCCCTGGAATCCATAGGGTGACGTGCGCGGCTTGAACGCGCCACCGCGCAAGATGGCTCCGCCGGAGGCGCGCACGGCGCGCGCGGTCGTAAGCATTTGTTCGCGGTCCTCGACCGAGCACGGGCCGGCGATGAGCACGGGTTCGGGACCGCCGATCGCGGCGCCGCTGGCGTGGACGATTGTGTTGGCGGGGTGGTCTTCGCGGCTGGCGAGGGTGTATGGCGCTGTCATTGGTGTCGCTCCTCCCATAGTCGATAGTCGATAGTCGACTGCCGACTGCGGCGGCGCGCCATCGGGGTGGGAGGACAACAGAAAGGGGAGCAGAGACGTCTCTCTACTCCCCCGACGTAACCGGCCAACCCGGGGCGGCGTCAGCCGCCCCGCCGATTACGTCGGCGGGCTAAAAAAGTAATAAAACGCGTACCAATAGGGCAAGGGACCGGCGACGAGGACGCGCGGTTGAACAACACTCGCTGTTGCTACGCCGCTCATTCTACTCATGCTTTGATCCCTCAAACCTTGTGGTACATGACGCGACTCGCGCGCCAATACGGGCGGCCATGTAAGCCGCTGATGAGACTATAGCGTACCGGCGCCGCGCCGTCACTGGCTATCGTGACCGGAAGACGCGCCTGGGGTTTGTGCGCGTAAGCTACGGCCCGAACAAGATCGTGGATCACATGGGCAACGTACCCCCTGGAACTGCCAGCGCCTTGCCAGCCTGCTGTCATGGGCGAGTGTATCGCCGATAGCCGGCGCCGCTGCGTGTTCTGCTATACTTTGAGCGGGAGTCGTCCAATCCCGCTCAAATATAGACAGAGACGATTGCCCCGAGCCCGCAAAAGGGGCCCGGCAGTGTTGGATAGGGAGGGTGCATGTCAAGGACAATCGCTAGGGTAGCCAGTATCTCCTCATACGCTGCCGTATCCCTCGTCGATGAGCGCGCGTAGGCCCTCCACCGGCCACGACCGTTTCCTAACGTTTCGCTCCAGCGCGTTGTAGGCCGTGCGCCCTCGCGCCGCCGCGTTGACCCTTCGACCACAGGTACAGCAGCGCCTGTGGTTTCTTTGTGCCTAAAACAAGCGCGCGGCGTGTAGCGTACCGTCGTCGCGCTGGCGGTGTGCGCACAGTAGAGCTATCCTAGCCGCGTCCTTCTCGGACGTGCCGTGAAGCCACAGGATGATATGTCCTGTGGCTTTTTTGTTTTTGTCGACCGCCGGCTCATCCGGGCCGGCTAGCTGAATAGAAGAGGTAGCGCATGTTAACAGCGATTGTGTGGACTTTCACCTGTGTTGAGATCACCTTTTGTTTTCTCCCGCACTTGCCCACGGGCGAAGGCGGCGATAGAGCCAGGAGAGCCACCCGTTGTCCAGATCATATCGATACAGCCAGGACGGCTACGGCGAGCGATCGCCCTGGCCGGGCCCGGAACAGCAGACGTTCCGCTGTCGCCACTGCAAGGTCGTTGTTGGGCCGATCCCGTTTGGCGGCAAGCACCGCAACCACTGTCCCTATTGTCTCCATTCTCGCCATGTGGACGACCGCATGCCTGGGGACCGCGCGAGTCGTTGCGGTTCCCTCATGGCGCCGGTTGGCGCGTTTACGCGCGCCAAGGGTGAGCACGCCGTCGTACACCGCTGTCTCGGCTGCGGCGTCGAGCGGCACAACCGCATCGCCGCCGACGACGACTTCGCGCTGGTGTTAGCGTTATCCACTGTGGAGAGAAACGCCTAACATGGCCGGCGGCGATCAGATCAAAGCTGGTCGCCGCCGGCGTGGTACACACCTTGCCTTGCAGAAGTAGTCTCGGCGACGGCGCAATTTCCACCTCCCTCCTTTTGTCCATCCATGTGTGGACCGCGGAGGACAGGGATGACACACGGACGGCGGGATGGTTCCCACGAGGAACCGTCCCGCCGTCCGTGTGCCGGGGTAGACCGCTGTCCCGGCTATTTCATCGTCCGCCTCATTTTTCCGGTTTAGGCCGCAGGTCGATACGCATCATGCAAGACGAAGGGATCGTCACCGAGGGAGGCGTCATTAAACACTTCTCATCCACGCTTCATCGCGTCTTCATGAGATGGCGCTACAGTGAAGATGTGGCCGCGGTGAGCGCGGCCGCCAGGACGCCGGACAATACTCGAACCGGCGTCAAGGAGACAGACCCATGACCCTTACCTTTATTGTGTCTATCGTCGCGCAGGCGCTGACGCTCGCTATCATCGCGCGCGCCCTGCTGAGTTGGTTCCCCGGCGTCCGTGCGCTCACGCCGGTGACGGGATTGCTAGATCGGGCGACCGATCCGGTCGTGGGACCGATTCGCCGCCACCTCCCCGCGTTTGGCGGTATCGACCTCTCGCCGCTCGTCGCGGTGCTGCTCATCGGCGTCGTCGAGTCGCTCGTGCTCGGCGTGCTAGCCGGCCATTAAAGCGACAGTGTAGTGAGGAGGCACGGCGCGCCTATACTGACGTGGGATAGGGCGCCTGCCGTCCCAAATGATGAAGGAGTTGCGCCAATGCGGCTGTTGGTGGTAGAGGATGAGGCGCGCATCGCGCGCTTCATCCAGCGTGGGCTAGAGGAGGAGCATCACGCCGTCGACGTGGCGGCCGATGGCGATGAAGCCATGCTGCTGGCCGAGACCAACGAGTACGACATGATCCTGCTCGATATCCTGCTCCCGCGCAAGAATGGGCTGGCCGTCTGCCGCGAGTTGCGCGCGCGCAACGTCACCACCCCCATCCTGATGCTCACCGCCAAGGACAGCGTCGAGGACAAGGTGGCCGGGCTCAACATGGGCGCGGACGACTACCTGACCAAGCCCTTCGCCTTCGACGAGTTGGTCGCCCGCATCAACGCGCTGGCGCGCCGGCGCTCGCTGGACCGCACGCCCCTGCTCACGGTCGGCGACCTGACGCTTGACCCGCTCACCCATGGAGTGCGGCGCGCCGGGCGGCTGATCGAGTTGACCAACAAGGAATACGCCCTGCTGGCGTTCATGATGCGGCGGCCGGGGCAGGTGCTCACGCGTACACAAATCGCCGAGCAGATCTGGGACCTCACTTTCGACAACGAGTCCAACGTCATCGACGTGTACATCCGCTACCTGCGTAAGAAGATCGACGCGGGCCACGAGCGGCCCCTGATCCATACCGTGCGTGGCGTCGGCTATACGCTCAAGGAATAGCCATGCGCCGCTCATCGTTGCCGTCGTTCCTCCCGTTGCCGCTGTCCTCGCTGCGGGCGCGCCTGGCGCTGTGGTACCTCCTGATGCTCGGGACGGTGCTGCTCTTCCTGGGGGCCGTCGTCTTCTGGGAGGTGCGCGGCTCCTTGTACCAGGGCGTCGCGGGTATGCTCGAGGCGCGCGCCGCCGCCGTCAGCAGTCAGGTCGTCGTCGGAGCCGCCGGTCCGCACTACCAAGGCCGCGACGTGCCGCGGGAGGAGGCCGAAACGGCCGTCTACCTCTTTGGCGCGCACGGGCGGTTGCGGGACCAGATCGCGGGCGCGGCCGAACTACCGCCGCGTCCGGGCATCCTGGCCGCCGCTTTGCGCGGTAGCCAGGGCGGCGTGACCGTCAAGGAGTCGCGCTACTACATGATTCCGGTGCTCGATCGCGGGGAGCGCGTCGTGGGGGCCATCCAGGTCGTCACGTCGCTGGACACCGTGAACGACCAGGTCAACAAGCTGCTGGCCCTCCTCTTGCTGGCCGCGCCGGCTTTGTTGGCGGTGGCGACGGCGGGTGGCGTCTTCCTGGCCGGCCGTGCGCTGGCCCCGATCGACCGCATCACGCGCACGGCGCGCGCGATCGAGGCCGGCAACCTCGCCGGACGGCTGGGCCTGGCCCCGCGCGACGACGAGGTGGGGCGGCTGGCGGCCACGTTCGACGGTATGCTGGACCGGCTGGAGCGGGCCTTCGTGCAGCAGGAGCGCGCCGGAGCGCGGCAACGCCAGTTCGCGGCCGACGCCTCGCACGAACTGCGTACGCCGCTGACCATCATCAAGGGCGATCTCGACGTGCTGCTGCGCCGCCAGCGCTCCGCCGCGGAGTACGAGGAAGTCGTGCGCGACGTGGACGAAGAGGTCACGCGCCTGAGCGGGCTGGTCGAAGACCTGCTGACATTGGCCAGGGCCGACAGCGGGCAGGCCGAGTTGGCGCGCGAGTTCGTCTATCTCGACGCGTTGGTCGATGAGGCCGCGGCGGGCGTGCGCCGCTTGGCCGAGGCCAAGGGTGTCGCCGTAGAAACGCGCCTGGCGCCCGACATCGCCGTCGTCGGCGATCCCGTGCGGCTGCGCCAACTCGTGGTGAACCTGCTCGGGAACGCCGTCAAGTACACGCCAGCGGGAGGACGCGTGCGGGTGACGCTGGGCGCCGTCGCCGACCAGGCCCGTCTGGACGTGGCCGACAGCGGCATCGGCATCGCGCCTGAGGATCTGCCCCACGTCTTCGACCGCTTCTTCCGCGCCGACAAGGCGCGCGCGCGGGCCGAAGGTGGGACGGGATTGGGGCTGGCGATCGCGCGGTGGTGCGCCGAGACGCACGGCGGCCGCATCGACGTGCGCAGCCGCCCCGGCGAGGGCAGCGTCTTCACCGTGTGGCTGCCCGTGGTCCTCGCCGACGACGAGGGCGCGGACCGCCCATCCCATGACGACGCGGCCACGGCCGCCCCTCGGGAACCGGCCGCGCCACGAGTGCGGGCGGCGCTATGACGATGGGTGAGCGTATCTTGGTCGTCGATGACGACGAGCAACTCGCGCGGATCGTGCGCGACGGCCTGACCCACGCCGGCTACGTCGTGGAGTGCGCCGCCGAGGGGCACGCCGCGCTGGCGGCCGTGCGCGCGTGCCCGCCCGACCTCGCCGTGCTCGACCTGATGCTGCCGGGACTGGACGGAGTGGAGGTGTGCCGACGGCTGCGCGCGCTGGGCGGCCCGCCCGTGATCATGCTCACCGCGCGCGACGCCGTCGCCGACAAGATCGTGGGGTTGGAGAGCGGGGCCGACGATTACCTGACCAAGCCGTTCGTGCTGGAAGAGTTGGTAGCGCGCGTGCGCGCCGTGCTGCGCCGCCACGCGCCCCGGCCCGATGCGCCCCTGCGCGTGGCCGACCTCGCGCTCGACGCGCGCGGTCGCCGCGTGTGGCGCGGCGGCCGCGCGGTCGACCTCACGGCGCGCGAGTTCGACCTGCTGGACTACTTCGCGCGGCACGCCGGGCAGGTGCTCACGCACAGCGCCCTGCTGGCGGAGGTGTGGGGCTACGACTTCGAGGTCGAGTCCAACGCCGTCAAGGTCTACGTCGCCTACCTGCGCCAGAAGCTCAACGCCGCCGGCGAGCCCGACCTGCTCCACGCCGTGCGCGGAGTCGGCTACGTGTTGCGCGAACCGCCGCCCACGACCGCCGCCGATGCCCCATAGTATCCGCGGCCGCCTCACCCTCTGGCTAGCGCTGCTGATCGCGCTGTGCCTGGCGGCGTTCGCGCTCTCGTTGTACGTGGCCGTGCGCGGCGCGCTCATCGGTGACCTCGACCACACGCTGCGTGTGCAGGCGCAACAGGTCGCCACGACGTACGACTTCGGTGGTCAGAACTCCGGTGACAACACGGGGCAGCATTTCGACAGTGGCGCGGTTGACCAGTTCACCACGGGCGGCGTCTACGTCGAAATGTTCGACGCGAGCGGGCACATCAGCGCGCGCTCCAGCAACCTGGGGACGCGCAGCCTGCCCCTCCCGGCGCCGGCCGCGACACTGCTGCGGGCGGCGCCACATACGACGACGCTGGCAGGGTCCTACGGCGCGTTGCGCCTGTACAGCCTACCAGCGCGGTCGGGCGGCCAGACCGTGGGGCTCGTGGTCGTCGGCGCCTCCCTCCACGAGGTTTCGACGACCACGCAGACCCTCTTGGCGGCCCTGGCCGTCGCGGGAGTGATCGCCGTGACGCTGGCGGCGGTGGGTGTCGGCGCGCTGGTACGGCGCGGGCTGCGCCCGCTTGACGCGATGGCGGCCGCCGTCGAGGGCATCGACGCCCATGACCTCGGCCGGCGGTTGGCGCTGCGCGCCCCGCCGGTCGAGGTAGCGCGGCTGGCGCGCGCGTTCGACGCCATGCTGGCGCGGCTGCGCGCCTCCTTCGCGACGCAGCGCCGCTTCGTCGGCGACGCCGCGCATGAGTTGCGCACGCCATTGGCCGCTATCAGAGGGCGCGGCGACGTGCTGCTGCTCGACCCGGCGCTGGACGGCGCGGCGCGTGAGGGGGTCGCGCTGATGCGTGACGAGGCCGCGCGGATGGGCCGGCTGGTGGCGAACCTGCTGCTGCTGGCGCGCGGCGACGAGGCGCGCGCGCTCGACCGGCGCCCCGTCGAGCTCGACGTGTTGCTGTTGGAAGTGGCGCGGCAGGCGCGCGCTCCGGCGGCAGCGCGCGGCGTGACCGTGGCGCTGGGCCACGAGGACCAGGCGGCGGCATGGGGCGACGCCGACCTGCTCAAGCAGTTGCTGCTCAATCTCGTCGACAACGCCGTCGCCTACACGCCGCCCGGCGGCCGCGTCGAGTTGTCGCTCGACGTGGACAGTGCTCAGGCGCGGCTGTCCGTGCGCGACACAGGTCCGGGCATCCCGGCGGCGGACCTGGAGCGCATCTTCGAGCGGTTCTACCGCCTGGACGAGGCGCGCACGCGGCGGAGCGGCGGCGCGGGGTTGGGGCTGGCCATCGCGCGCTGGATCGCCGAGGCGCACGGCGGCCACATCGCCGTGGAGAGCGCCGTGGGCCAGGGCAGCGTGTTCACGCTCGTGCTGCCGCTCCACAACGCGAACCGTTAGCGTCGGTGCGTGAGGTTGTTGTATTCTTCGTGGGAGCCGACCCAAATCCAGGTGACGGTATCACCTTTAAGAATGGCGAGGGCGCGGTAGTGCATCCCGACACGCGCGGAATAGAGAGAGGGGTCGGACGGGCTGATGCGTTTGAAGCGCAGGCTCCCGTGACGCGGATTCTGCTTGAAGAGCTGGTAGGCCGCACGAACCTGCCGCTGGGCATCTATCGGGAGCGCCGTGAAGAGCTTGCGGAACCGTGCGGTAGTCTTCGACGTCATAGCAATTCATCAAGATCACGGGTTTTGCCGGCAGCGATCTCCGCGCGGGCCTCCGCCGCGAGCTCCATCAGGAACCGCTGTGACTCGGGGCCGCCAACCAGAGTATCCCAGTCCCGTTCCTCCAACTCGAGCGCGATCATCGCGGCGATACGCCGTTGGACCTCATCCGGCTGCTGCTGGACGCGCTCGAAGACCTGGCGCAGTTCCTCAACCATCGTTGCCTCCTCACACTCTGAGTACCTTTGCCACGATTGTACCATTCAGCTACGTTGCTGACACTATCCCTCGCCGACGCGGCCATCTAACAAGGAAAACGACCATGAGCCCTCGCATTGATCCCCGCCATACCGACGCGTATCGCCGACGGTTCGCCCGGAGCGTCGAACTGCGCGCCCTGCATCGCGTCTTCGTCGCCGATGGCGTGTATCTCATCGTTCTCCTGCTTGCCCTCGACGGCGCCCTGGCCCTGGCTCGGGGGCGCGTCGGCCAGACGCAGGGCTATCCGTTCATTCCCTGGAACCTGTTCCTGGCGTGCGTACCCTATGGGGTGAGCCTCTGCGCCGCCGCGTTCCATCGCCGATGTCCGCGTCGCGCGTGGACATTGCTCCCGCTGTTTGGGCTCTGGCTCTTGTTCTTGCCGAACGCGCCCTACCTCTTGACCGACTTCATCCATTTGCGGGACAACACGACCGCTCAGATTTGGTTCGATACCACGCTATTGGCGATCTACGCCCTGACCGGCTATATGCTGGCTATCGTTTCGCTGGCTATCATGCATCGGCTGGTGCGCGACGCCCTGGGCTGGGGGGCCGGCTGGATTTTCGCGATCGCCTCGCTCGTCCTCGCCGGTGTCGGGATCCACCTTGGCCGCGTCCAGCGTTACAATAGCTGGGACGTGGCGACCCATCCACGGGCGCTGCTGGAGGACATCCTGGTCCCCCTGGTCCATCCGCTCATGCACCCGCACATCGCGTTCGATGCGCTGCGGTACGCCACGATCCTGCTGGTCGGCTACGTGGCTTTCCTGGCGCTCCGCAGCAAAGTGGCCCGCGCGATCATCGTGACGGGGCGGGACGTCTGAACGTGACACGCCCGGCGGAGCGAACAGAGCGGCACGAGGTACCTTTGCCACGATTGTGCCATTCAGGCGAGTGTATCTCCCGATGGTGAGAGGCGGCCTGACCTTCCAAGGTCAGGCCGCCTCTCACCATCGGGAGATACACTCCATTCAAGCCAGGGCTCGAAGCAGCCCAGGAACGCCGAGACTTTGCAAGCTTGGTTACACGGCCTGGTCGCGTCCCTGCTCGGCGGAGTTGGCGGTCCAGTCGGAGGCGCGGCGACGGGAGACGACGGCGCTAGGTTCGACCGTCGCCGTGTCGCCGTCCAGGGTGAAGCGCCCGACCAGGGTTTGTAGTTCCGCGGCCAGCGCGGCCAGTTCTCGCGCCCCTCCGGCCATCTCCTCGACTCCCGCCGACTGCTCCTGGGTCGAGGCCGAGACCTCCTCGGCCCCCGCCGCGCTCTGCTCGGACACCGCCGCGATGCCCTCGATGGCCGCGCCTACCGCCTCGGTTCCCGCGCGCATCTGGGCTACCGCGCCACCAATCGCCCGCGCCTGCGCTGTCGTTTCCTCGACCACGCCCAGGATACTCTCCAGCGCCGCCCCCGCCTGCTGGCCCAACGCCGCGCTCTGCTCAACCGCGCCACTGCCCGCCTGCATCGCGGCCACGACGTCCGCCACCTGCGCCTGGATCGCCCCAATGCGCGCCGTGATTTCCTTGGTCTCGGCGCTGCTGCGCTCGGCCAGCTTGCGCACCTCGGCCGCGACCACCGTGAAGC
>JAABUL010006291.1_pt1 | contig 13815 bp, 10 predicted proteins | sample 5559151 | NCBI WGS metagenome assembly JAABUL01 (sample SAMN10711876, study PRJNA513368) | rock metagenome | isolation source: Antarctica rocks | place: Antarctica: Victoria Land, Pudding Butte sud | reverse complement strand
TACACGACGACCGGGTGATTCGGAAGCCTGCTTGAGTCGGTGTGTATGACTTCAGTGCCGTGGTGCCATTTGTCCCGTGTTGTGATCGGGCTGTGTACTAGACTGCTTCAACGTAAACGCGCTTTCTCAGATGTGTACTGGCAGCTGTACGGAATACATTCTTGCTGTTGTTGTAGTTGTTGTAGTTGTAGTTGTAGTTGTAGTAGTTGTAGTTGTTGTACTTGTTGTTGTGGTAGTTGTTGTAGTTGTAGTTGTTGTTGTTGTAGTTGTTGTCTTAGAGTGTCGACGAGATCCCTGTTGGCGACGGTGACATCATGGTATTGTTACACGGGCCAGGATAGACACTGAGACTTCCAGCCTTCCAGGCCGGCTGCCGTGATTCCAAAGGTCGCTGCCGTGAACATTCACCAGTCACCAGTCACCACACATTGAATTTATTATTATCACTAGGTATGGTAAGGTAAGGTATGTATTATTCGTGCCGCTAAAAGAACATTCTGAAACTCGCAACTCGCAATTCGTGTCCCCTATCTGGCTCTTGGCGTCCTGCTCAGCCGCGGTTAGCGGCGAGCTTTGGCCTGGTGAGTCGAGGAGGAGGCACGGGATGGGCCTGGTCGTATTGATACGTCCGTACGGAGGTATTCCGTATACTTCCATATAGGTAAGGTAGAAGTGGATCTCGCAAAAGATTACCGCCACCCAAACCCCCCCCCCACGTGGCCCTTTCCGAACGTACCAATTATATGCCTCCAAAACTGATTACGTGAGACTCGTCACGTATATGACGCATTGTTCACTGCAATGGAAGGAGTGCATCAAGATGTACTCTGTGGGAGTAGTGTTTACACAGTACTCTATGCGGCAAGCTGACTTCCCATCTAACTTGTTCATTCAAAGTGGCGAAGTCATTTATATTAAGCTCTGCTAAACTACGGTGAGGCCGCTGTGAACAATAGGGTAATAAATAACGAGGAAATACGCGGTCATAACGCTTACCATGTACTTAGGGCTGACGGGAGCAGGAGGGGTAATCGGGTAACTCCGCTGAAAGCACGCTAGTACGTAATCATCCGTGGCTGAGAATACCGATACAGTAGGTATCTTTACCTATCCTTACGATGATGGCCTATCAGGCTATCACCTGCAGATGGATGTAGAATACCACCAATGCCGAGTTCTCCCCTTGATGGGGGGGAGTCTAGAGCCTTTACAGACAAAGCGGCCCGCTACTCGGTAATATAACCATCGGACTAAGGTATCTCAGCCCGGGGCTGCTCTTAGCTTCCCGTGTCATATCTTTAGACACGTTTCCCATTATTCCAAGGGCGATGAAAGCTAAGAATTAGCTCCCCCCGACAAAGGAAATCAATCAATGGCCTACCTTAATCAACGTCTCAGCTCATTTCACAGCGACAATCACATTGGTCAGCTTCATAGACACCATGAAGGACCCTCTTCTTCAATTTAAGGTGCTTGTTCTCCTCTTCATTGTCATCCTTCATCATCCCTCCCTTTACTTATACGGCCTCGCATCTGCTAACCGTTGAATGAACCAAAAAGCGACACAGGATGGTCGACGTCGACGGTGATCAGCATATTCGCCACACCCCACTTTCCACACTCTCCAAACTCTCGCCCTACTCTGGCCTAACCATCTCAATCATCTTCGTCGTATTCTTCCTGATCAAGCAGTACATTGTCGAGAAATGGCTCCTAAAATGGATGTACGGCGACATGTTCACCAGGCAGAACGAGGTCAATCGTCGAAGCTTCGTCAATAACCATTTTGCCGGCGCTGTCAAACTCGTGATCCTGATCGCCGGCGTGTATCCTTTCATAGACGTTGCGTTCCGGACCGGTTATCTACATAAACCCTATGCACCTGGGTCGAGAGTGACTCTGGGGGATATCCTGGTAGTCTGCGCCAATCTCCTGGTCTCCATGTATATTTTCGAACTCATTTACCGGGTCCGGATCTCGCCTGTGTCGGCAATTCATCACATTGGGACAATCTTGGTGGCTCAGGCAGCCATCGCAATTAGTCTCGATATTCCGCGCGAGAAAGACGCATCGATAGAATTCATTCTTTGTTGCGTATGGGGTGAGCCTCTCTTGCCTTGTCCTGGCCAGGCCATTGACTGACCACATCCAATACAGGTGCGTTTGACATTGTTTGCGAGCTGCTACCTCACATCGCCATGATCCTCTATCGCGTGTACCCCGACTCCCACCATTTCCTCAGCCGCCTATTCATGTTTGCATGCTTTACCACCTTTGGCGGTACTATCTTCGAGACTATCGTTACCATGTATCTCTTCGGCAGCTTGTGGGACCAATGGCAGATTGCCTTCAAGGTCGCCACACCTATACTACACTGTGCCTTCTGTGCGGCACAATTGCACGGCAGTCGGATATTTTTCTTACAGTGGAAGAAGCAGGCCAGGTTCGTCCGGGAAGCCCGGGGCCTCGAGGCTGGGGAAAAGAAAGAGGAGGGTACAAGCCCGCAGAGCTCGGAAGTGCTCTTGAGAGAGTCTACACAAGAGAGAACGGAAACGACGACGCGAGCCATATAGTAGGAGGAGACGCAAAAATCCTCAAATGCCACAAAAACAATTCGTCTAGAGAAAAGGCCACAACGGCCCTGTAAGAGTAGGGCAAGTCCATCGTATAACTGGAATCGGATATGGTCACTGTATCGGAGTAGCGCCGGTAGGTGCCATTGTCCAAAAAACATTAGGGGATTGGCGCAGTGTCTTGGAAAGACACAATCGTTACATGCATTGGGGGCGTTTCTAAGCGTTATAAGCGCCGGCGGCATCTGGGAGCATCAGCGGGCGTTCTGGTCGCGGTCAGACAGGCTTGTCTCCGTTAATATGTGCTGAACATCGTTTGGAAATTTATATCTTATTTAATTAGGGTGGGCTCCGCGGTTGATCCTCTTACTTGGGACTTGGAGTATCGGCTATATAAATAGTCGTTGAACGGTAAGTTCACCAGTGTTGAATCTGTATTTGTATGTCAATGATTATCTTCCATTTGATCATTTAATCATTTAGCTACTTGTTTGCTTCGCTGCTCGACTGTTTGCTCGATGCACTTAGACCTGGTCAACAGCCTGAACTGTGTCTCGTACGAATCGATTTCCAAATTTTATACTCGAAGCGCCGGCCAAGTACCTTGTATTTCGCTGCACTCTTGTCCTCTTACTCCTCACTAACCTCTTCACCTGTCTACATCCCGAATCACATACTCTTCTTCACTCTTGCTACCATAACATACTGGCGTTAAGTTGTTTGCCTTTCAGACATGGCAAGATGCCGTCCTAGCTCAACCGATAGCCTTCGACAATCTGCTGGATTATGTCTGCTGGAGGAGAGTCGCTTGATGGTATGGTATGGCTCGATAGCTCGATGACTCGGTTTCGGCCGTCGTGGAGGCTGACCCAAGCGAGGGCCGGATAAGATTGAGGGTTAGATTCTAGTGCCTCGTCTCTTAAATCTGGCTACTTTGATGTTCGCGCTGCTCATACTTTGAGGAAAGATTTCTAGCTTGCTCCTGGGATAGATAGCATTCCAGCAGTCGGGCGCATCTCTTAGGGTCATGGAGATCTGGACGTGATAGCACTTTTGAGTGGCTTCGAAGGTCGTAACGTGCTTCCACATAAACTCGGCATGTTGCATAACTGCATCTTCTCAGCGTTGGGCGTTTGGCCGTCGCCGCATTGTGGTCTGCCTTCCTCCGAAAACGAAAAAAAGTCCGAGATCGCTTACTGCTATCCGTGATAGTAATGGGCGAAGTAGGCTTACTCAACCACGTTGGTTTTATTATTGAACCGTCAAGGGCTCCAAGGCCTAGATGTGCTCTTTTTGACCTGCTCCCCGGCTCCTCATTAGCCGGGTTAGCTGCTGCTCGTATTCTCAGTCGTCTACCTTGATATCGATATGTTCTTCGATTTGATGCTTTGTTACGATCGACTTCTTACTCTCGAGGGCTGCTGCTCCCCCAAAATACTACAAAATAGTAACGATAAAACTAATGATCAAAAGCGGGCGCTGCGGTACGATTATGAGTCAAAACAAAAAAGGCATCTTCGGTATGTGGGACACTCTTCAAGTGGTACATAGCTATTCTACAACCCCACCTGCACCTATGGAGCATCAAAGCTGATACTATCTAGGCACCTAGAATCAATCGTAAATCAACTGCAAGGCCTATGCCACACAATCTTGTAGGCATGAAAATCGCCACCGACTATTCGACAAGACCACTTCTCAAAATTAGGGCATACCTATCTATCTGTCGACCCACGCGTCTGATAGCAAACGAGCCACAGAGGTCTGTTTCCTTGTCTTAGAAGTAGGGGAACTCTTCATCCAACCGCTCGTATTTCATCTTAAAGTCCTCATCGTCGTCAGACCAGTCAAGCTTTACATCCATGTGATCATCCTCGTTGTGGCATGCGTTCCACTTCTGATGAGCGCCCTCGCTGCGGTGGGCATCTCCATTGTGTTGATCATCTCGGCCGTTGCGAGATGGAGCTGAGCCAGGATGTGAAGGCATAGCGGATCCGATAGCGCCAAATTTAGGACCTATAACCTCAGTGACCACGTGCTCATGGAATGCCTTTGACGTACGCCCTCTCGCGAATACGTCGTGCTGGGCTTTCTCCCCACCCTCATCCGTCTCGGCCTTCACCTTGATCCCTTGGGTCGTGTTAGAAGATGCAGGTGCCATATACCGCCGAACCTCCGACTTCTCCAAACCGACCACCTTCTTGACGTCGTGCTCCACGTTGAAGTATCCAGCCTCGGAATGAGTGATTTCCGGTTTTGGTGGGATGGAAGCCTGGTTTTCTAGTTCCACCTCTCGCTTCACCTCTGGCTTTTTCGTCTCGGAACGATCGTTGATGAATTCTGCGGGAATGGAAGCTTGGAACTCTTGCTTGACCTCCTGCTCAACTTTCAACTCTCCAGCCTCGGACTGCTCGGGTCTATATCCTGGGCAAGTAGCGGCCTGATCAACTTTCTTGGCTTCTTGCTTTGGCTCTTGCTTCACTTTGGGCTTGACTTCTTGTGTGACCCTTGGCTTTAGTCTGGTGTTGTCGCATGTAGGACGCCCAAAGCAGAAGTCTTGCGCCTCTTGCTTCACCTTGAACGCTTCAACCTCGGATTTTTCACCACTGAACGGTGCGGAATTTGCAGAATTGTCGTCTTGCTTCAACTTTTGCCGCACCTTTCCATCTGCAGCCTTGAACTGATCCATGTTGACCTCTGCGTGGCTGGCAGCCAGGTTCTCTTTCATGGCTTCTCGCTTCACATCAACCTTGTTCGCACCAGACGGTCCACCGTTGGATGCCGCGAAGGTCGTAGAACTGGCTTCTTGCTTTACGTTTTGCTTTACCTCCTGTTTCACCTCAACCTCTTCGGCCTCCGACAGATCACCCGCTTCGGACTCTGCGCGGTCAGCACGGTGCTTCTTGCACCTGCGACGACGACGCTTCTTCTTCTTGGAGACCATATTTGCTGGGTCGAAGATTGGCGCTAGGCTCGACTTATCTTCTTTCTTTGACCCTCTGGACGAAGCCTTGCTCTGAACGCTCCGATTCAATCGCCTCGGTGTTAGGGAGGTTCTCCGAGTTGGTGTCGCAGGTGATATCATTGGTGTCCCGTCTCTAGTAGGAAGTGGTCTTTGGTGTGGCATCTGCGGGCTAGGAGATTGGAGAGATACTGCAGCACCCATATGGAATCGTACCTGATACTGCGGCAACGGCATCATAGATTGTTGCTGTGCCGGATGTGTCTGTTGCACTGGCGCCGGCATCATAGGTTGCTGTTGCGCCGATTGCATTTGACGCCATTGCAGGAACTGCTGAAATATTTGTGGACTTTCCTCCACCAAGAATTGTCGTAAGAGCTGCTGCAAGTGCTGTGTCTCCTGATCCGGTGGTGCTTGATGCAAGCCCATCTGAGGTAGCGGCATCTGTTCTGGCTGCACTGGGCGAAAGCTAACCGTAGCAGCCGGCTGAGGTATAGCCACCATAGGAGCTAACTGGTATCTTGTGATCGTCGGGCATTGGCCCCATGGATGACGCTCGAAGCACGAATTGCAGATGTCCCAACATGACCAGGCTGGGCTGTGGGGTTTGCGGCATGTTGGGCAGGGTGGATAGCGCCACGTGCCGTTGACGAAGACGTTGCCAATGTTGTTACTGTGTAAGGTACTCATTTTCTGCAAATGCTGTTAGTAAGGTGTTTAGTGGAGGACTGGGAATGGGCGACGCTGGTTCATATTTCCGGGATTTGGAAGGTGTCAGAAAGGGAAGGCGTGACATACGAGATATCCAAGCCTCTCGAGTGAGGAGCTCTAGGTGTTACTAAGGATTTCTTAGAACATCAAAGGTGGAATCCAGTACAGCATCTGTTATCGAGGTTCATAGAAGACGGATGATCACCGAAGATTGTGAGGTGTTGGGTCTTGTCATTGTTGACGCGCCAGGTGCAGCTTCGCCCTACACCAAGTGTTATTGTGTTATTCACACCACACACCCAAATATTAGTCACATACCAGCGAGTGAATGGTTCTTAACACTCACTTTAGACTACCTTACTGTAGGCGAACGAGGGCGATATTGCGTATCATAACAGACGCTGGTGAGGAACAACTCAAGGTTTTTCCTCCAAGGATTATTGTAAGGGCAGTCATCCAGTTGAAATATCTTTAGATCCTAAGGACCCTTTGCAAAGAATCAATGGTCATCTCGCCTCGGTCAATGCTGAAGAAGATGTTCGAGTTCTGTGCCTTTCTGTGTTTGGGTAAAGTAACAGATTCTTGGAAGATCTTGATCGTTACCAGCAACCCCAAGAGTAACCCCTGACCTGAAGGTCTGTTGCGGCCTTTTATATTTCGGATGAAGGCATCTCGTGGGTTATAGCAGTAGTATACTTCCTAGAGAGTAAGATCGATTTGTTGACTGGTTAGTCTTTGCAGGGAGCCGCAGGGTACTCTGTGAGAACACGGTGGTTCTCAGATTCGGCAGTTGATAAACTTACCATGGCTCACCGATCGTTTTATCGAATTATATAGCTAATTGATTCAGGGAGTATGTATCATCAGAAGTATAACATGATTGTCGAAAACACAAGATCATGACTTGTATCATTTTATTGTTCTGAACCACGAGAAGGCGATAAAGGTTACGGAAGAATAACAGATCAATGCATCGCTATTCGTGGTCAGTTGTTTTTCTACCACTTTCATCATACTTCGGCGGAAATGCTTGTCGTTCAGCTGATGAAGCATAGCTCCTTGAGAAGTTTCGACCCACTCTAGAACTGCCCACCCTAGATCTGCCACCTCATCCTGGCTTACCTTTCAAATGGCGGATTATTTTCGCTATCGTCATACGCATGCGTAGAAACCTTTTATAGAAATAAGGTAGAGAAATTATCTAAAAGCTAGTAATTAGTGACGTGGCATAGAGGATTGAAAATTGAGTCATTTGAAATCACCATTGCGGGAAATGATATAGGAAGGCTTATAAGTCTCCTGGAGGTAAAGAAATAGAGGTAAGATCGTTGATTAGTTACTCTGTCTTCTGGGGATTGTAGCTACTTAACATGGCTAAAGGTAATGAAAGAAAGAAAGAACGGAGATGCAGGAGAATGTAATAGAAACTTCCATGTGCGTCTCCGTATTTATCCTCGAACATATGTGTACAACATACGGGATATTCGTACTTGATAAAGCCGACATGAAATCTCTTTGAGTGTCAGGAACCTCAGAGAACGATCAGTGGAGCTAGGTGAGCTAATAGTGACCTCAGTCACGTAGGTACAGCTTGCAAAGACTGTCTCTCAAGACCAGATGATATTCTTCAGAGCGAAGAGAGAACATACAATACGAAATGCAACAAGACCCAAGCACTCGAGAATTTTTAGTAAGCTGTTGGTAGACATTCGTGGCTTCGATAAACTGGTCAAAATCAAGACTTCCTTGGGTATGACTTGAACCCAGGCTCTACGGCTAAAAAACTCAAAAAAAGGTAGGTCACATCCGAAGCAGAACAATACTTTTAGAAGTCGGATATCCACGCAAAGGTTACTTGACTTCACTCACTATACGTGGGCCGGCGAAAGTAATCTTAACAATCTTGTTTATAAACCCCCAAAAATGCATAAATAAGTTCGACATAGAATCAAAGGAAGTTCGTCACTAACCTGACCATTCAGAACGACGCTGACCCCGACTGTATCTTCGTGAGCTTTCACCCACATCTCCAGTATCATTAGTCAACACAACCACATCAACCAAACCAAGAGTGGCTAACACCTGGAATATTGCTACTTTATACAGATACTCTTCGAGATAACGAACGCTTGCCAGAGATGCTCCTTTGAAACCTGGAAGATCTCAACGCAATTGCGCCATTTTTCCATTCTATGTAGCTTCGAGGACACGACCGGGAGATACCTCCCCGCTGATGCCCGAGATTCGGAAAGGGCCATGCCTATCGCTAGGCAAAAGGTAGGGGATTTCAAGTACTGTTCGCTTAGTAGATATCAGTCTTGACCATAAATTGTGGTGCTACAGTCGGCGCATTGAGGGAGTAACCTTACTCTTGGTAGGTAACCATGACCACATCTCGATTCAATGACTCTATCACGAGCACAGGTTGAATAAACAGTCGATACTGGATTAATATGAATATCGTTCAGAACCCCGAACAGAAGAAAGCGTTGAATCTATGGAGTACCGTCTACGGAGAAAATCTGCGGCTGCAGGGATCCGTCTTCCGCGCGTCTCTTGTGGCTTTGTCCTCTCCCAACCAAAGTCAAGAAGATGCGCCTGGGGACGACGTCTCGACAACCACATCATGGTAGACAGAGAATGGCTGAGTTGTACAAAGATGCCCTTCTCTCCCACGGCTACGTAATTGTCCCGTCAAATCTATCCCAATCTCAAATCAACGACCTCCGCCAAGCTTGCGAGCACGTCAAATCACTGGCCGTCGCTGGGAAATGGCCCCATATAAGAACCCTTCCTAAACAATTTCCGCCGTGGTCGTCCGACGTATCCAAGGGTATCTGGGGGGTCCAGCACTTGATGCATCCTGATCTACCTTTCCACGACCTTTTCACCACAAGCTACTTCTCCGACTTTGTAGTTCAACCTGTAAAAGAGCTGCTTTCATGCTCAGAGGAGCAACTTGTGATGGAACTCTATAATCTGCTTGTTACGCCTACATACGACTTCTCTCTTCGCTGGCACCGAGACGACATCTCGCCCTCTGCGACGCTAGCAGAGGAGCTCGCCAAGCTCTCTCAACCAGCTTGGCATGCGCAGTGGAACCTCGCGCTCTATGATGACGCAAGCTTGGTTGTTATTCCCGGCTCTCATAACCGTGCCCGCACAGAGGTGGAAAGGGCGGCAGACCCATACACGGAGGATTTGCCTGACCAATTGTCCATGCGCCTCCGAGCTGGAGACGTAGTGTTCTACAACAACAACATTCTGCATCGAGGAGTCTATAAATCAACCGCCCAAAGAATGACGTTGCATGGGTCGATAGGCCATGTTGCTGCGGGGCGCGCCAGGGCCAGGAATGTTCTACAACATGGTGTTGGAGCCTGGGCTGATAGATGCAAATTTGATGGTCTGAAAGACGAGAGCTTGAAGAAAAGGGCAGAAATAATGCGGGAGAAATTGCTAGAGTTAGGACGAGAGGCAGAGCATGTCGGGTTCTCCCAAGAGGATTGAAGCCACAACTTTTTCGATAGCTCTTTGCATAATTAAGTACCCACACATGGCACAGTTCCACTGTTGAGCTAAATGGGCCAGCTGCGACTGGATCACTTTCTTACCAAGCATGGTCTTGTAGCTCACCCTCAACTTCGGCCTGTTTCGAGTGGAGAATCAAAAAATTTCCACCCCTTATGGAACAAAAGGAATGGTATCGGTTACTTCATTCCTTGGCCGATGAGTAGATAATTCTGGTCCTCGAACCTTACCCTGAGCTTATACTTAGCTTCTACCAGATCATCAACCCTCTAAATTGATCCATAGTCGAGTCCTAGACACAGATGAGCGCGTCATAATTCTTCAACAGAGGTTAAGAATACAGGACCATAGTCCAAACACATGACACCTTCCAGATGAATCTATACCCGGACACACCTTTGCAGAGGATGACACGGAAAGCAAGGAAACAGCCAACACCCAATGAAGTAAGATGGTCAGGCAGGTGAAGCCCTCATAATGCTGGATAGAGGAAAGAATAAATCACGATGGTTAGGGCAGCTGCTCACCTGGCACGCCCTCTTCATGTATTTGTGGGAGAGTCTTGCGACTCGTGCCGCATGTCTAGAATGTCAGCCATATCTTGCATCAAGAGCGTCATGCGAGCTGTGTCGCAAGGGCTGGTCTATTAGGAGATTTCGATGATCCTCGCGCACTTGGTGTGGTTGCACGAAGGGGGATACAGATACAGGTGAATGGGGTCCGGGAATGGGCAGTAGGATGTCGCTCAAGAAGGAGTTCCAGCTTTACGATCGATTTATTGCGGCGAACGGTGAACCTTTGGTACAAATTGGATCTGAAATGACATTGTAAGGGAGGCGCATTCAAAAGCACAAGTGAAACCATAGCCGAATGTCTTACATTCTTTGTCTTTCCATATATGTGTCTTTCGGGAGGAGTTGGCTTGAGTGTAAGGGGCTTTCGAAGCTTCATCTTTATATACCAGGTCTTTTCTGATGGATGCTCGCCAGATGCCTAACTTTCATGGATTGGAGAGGTCGCAGACTTATTCAGGACATGCACTCTACGGCAGTCATATTTGACTGTCCCGCCCTGCGCTCGGTACTTCTAAGCTTCCGCCATAATAGTTCGATGAGGGTTGGCTTATCAAAATTCGTTGCCGTGTGGCCGAGGAATCAAATTTTTTCTGGGACAATTGCCAATCTCTACCTCGTATCACTATTACTATCACTACTATTTCTTCAGCAATTTTCTATTACGTCTGGGGGTCGACATGAATGATTTAAAAGCCTTAATCAACAGTGGTGGATCCAGCGCCTGTAATATCGTCCATCTCTCTTTTCGAGACTATCATCACTACCCCTACAGGTTTACTACTATCAATCAGCTATGGCGCTATCTCGTGGCTCCTCTTCAGTCCACTCCCTAGAACCAGGCTTGCCGTATTGGCTCTACGATAGGAGTACTACTTCGATATTTACGAAAACAATGGCGGTCAGCATGTGTGGGTGGCCCAGGGATTGCTGAGGAGCCGCTGGTTGGCTACATTGAGGTGAAGTAGATTTAGCTAAGCCTAGAGTAACCCTGAATGCCAAGCGCAGAAGAGATCTTGAAATGAGGGCGCTAGTTGCCCGGAGGAAGGGTACCCAATAGTGTGCTGAAGATATTACCAGTCGTTTCTCGATGAACCCTAGAATATATGTCGTTTGCGGTTCAAAGATTATATTGCATGTAGATGGAACACGTACCTGTTGGGTGTCATTGAATATTACTTGTTCAATTTTCGTCTCCTTTGAGTATTTCGTGCACTCGTTCTATATTAGTGTCTAATTCATAAGAGGTAGAGGGGATAGCTTTTCAGAAAGTGCAATGCTTAATAGCGTTTACTGCCTTCTCGACGGTTATCATCATGGTCATCACAGTCTTTCTTTGAGTTACTTAGTCCATTCTTATCTATCCTAACCACGACTTCTTTCAGTGGGTTTCGATCTACGTAACGTTCGGAGCAATGGCTACCGTGATACGTTCTGGATGAAAGATGGCATTAACAAACTTCTCACCCGAGCCAGAGTATTAGGCCACTCGGTCACGGGTCATCTGAGCTTGGCAATCGTCAAGGCATACGTCAAAGTGAGTGAAACAGCAGCAAGCTGCAGGCGAAATTTCTGTTTGGGGATGAATCTTGTTCTACTTTAAGAGAAATTGTCTCAACAAATTCGGCATACGAGGGGCTTTGTGAGATTCGTCTTGAGCTACCCGTAGCTTTTAGAAACACATCAAGGAATTCTAAAAAGGGGTGGCCGCTTGATAGAGAGCTCTCGGGAACTGGGGAGCTCTAGTATCCACTGATACGGAATTGTTTAGTCAATCATTGCCCCTGAAATAGACTAGGCATTCTGGTTTCGGGTTCATGACTATTATTAGATGTACTACTCGGTTGACACATTCAATGATCGTCGGTCTCGGGCATCAAGAAGCTACCTTGAGACTTAAAGCAGTTGCTAAATGATCGACAGTATGGTATGACAAAGGAAGGCCAAAAGATCGCAACAAGACAGCGCAGTGGCTCGAGACAACCTCAAAAGCGCCAGTCATCGGGACCAGTGCATGAATCCTGTCTCCCAATTGATGACAGGACCATCTTCGGTAATTGCCTTAGATACAATCAGGCTTGCCTCGGCATTCTGTAGAAGATAGACACAAAGTTAGCGAGATACGGTATACTGCCATGATGAGGGTTCTCAAGGATTACTTACGGACGTGGCAATGCTTGTATGGATGCTCATTCTCACACCAGTTCTTCCAGTCGTGATCACACTGGCCTTCGTTCTGGTGGGGGTTGTACCACTGCTTGTTTGGAGCGCCCCAACCGTTATGTTCACCATCCTCATCGCAGACGAGATAGAGGTCCTCTTTGTTGCAGCCATGGTCCTTCCAACCGATAAACTCCTCGATCAGACGTTCGAGCTGTCGCGACTTGTTGTTCCCAGCTCCGAGATACAGGCCCGCAATGCCTTGGGCACATTTGTTGCCTTCGTCGTAGCGTGGACAGTTCCAGCGCTTGTTGATGAGGTTGTCTGTGGTATCAGGCTGAGGCTATAGCAGTGATACATTAGTGGCTGTCCTTTGGTACGGTACTAAGGGGGGGAGTATGAGGCTTACAGCAGCGACGACGGCGGTGGAGAAAGCTGCTAGGGCAACAATGGTTTTGAAGCTGAACAACATATTGTAGAGAAGCTTGTTGACTGAGGTTGTAAGTGTTTAGATGTGTAGTTACTCGCTTTTGATTGATGTGATCAGAAAATGGCCTTTTCCTCAGGAATTGAGGCGGTTCTTATAGACATTGTCCTTGCTCACTGAGCCAGTCCCGATGCTATAGATAGTGGGAATCCGGATCTGTTCTTGGACTCGAGGTTCGCCAAGTCTGGGCCGAGAACTTCCTTTCTCGTAATTGAAGCCTGAAAGATTCAGCTCCACATTTGGACAGTATTTTCAGCCTACATTATGCCAAGCACAAAGCCGAAAACCCTCCACCTCGTAGAGTAAGCTTTGAGTTGTTCCCATGTTACGTAATGTGATCGTATAGTGAATTACAGGATCGACGATACCCCCTCATTGACTGATCCGGATTGCTGCAGCTTGGTCAATACGGACCATGGAAGGCGGTCTCCAATAGTATCTCGAATCTTCAGCATCTTAAGCGAACAATGGAGCCACAGGCATCCTATGGAAGTCTCGTATTAATCATAGAAAGAAAGGCGTAAAGCTTGCAGCATCAAGCTCCGTAATAAACTCTCTGTATTCTTGTAGATTGGAGCTTTGATTCGAGGAGTCATGGTTCTCAGGCCCCAAGATATCTAGCAAAGATGGCTTAAGGCTGAGAATTAGCATCAGCGCAATGAGATGTTAACAGTTCACCTCGCTTCGCCATCCTACTTGCAGACGGGTAGAGTTGAACGGTGGAGTCACATATCTGGAGGGATTGTAGCGTCTGATGACAAAAATAGTACTTGACGACACGTTCTTGAACGCAAGAGTTCCAAACGCACAGTGCTCAAA
>JAABUL010006289.1_pt1 | contig 13822 bp, 4 predicted proteins | sample 5559151 | NCBI WGS metagenome assembly JAABUL01 (sample SAMN10711876, study PRJNA513368) | rock metagenome | isolation source: Antarctica rocks | place: Antarctica: Victoria Land, Pudding Butte sud | reverse complement strand
TTAAAATTTTTGAAAAATATATTAAAAGCAGAGTTAAATAATATCTATAAATATAGCTAACAATTTAGAGTTATTTTCTCGAAACTTATTAAACTTAATTAAATTAATAAATATATTAGATTCTTATAATATTTAAAAAAAAAATTAACAGTATTTATACTTAAAAAAAACAAAAATATAAAATTAAATTAAATAATACAATTATTATAGTATTTAAATTGTTATATAAGATAATTATAAAACTAATTAAAAATAAAACAACTATATAAGAAATAAATATTAATAGCAATTAGACTACTTAACAAGTTGTAAATATTAATATAAATAAATTAATAAATATAATAAACAAAAAGCAAAATCTTGTAAAAAAAAATTATATTAAGAATAGTTTTTGCTCTTTTAATATTGTTAGCAATTGCAATCGAAAATATAGAAATTAATAAAATATTAAATATTTTAATACAAATTTTTGAAAATCTTAAAATTAATAGTATTTGCAAAATAATAAAGAACAAAATTTATTAGATAATTTAATAGACAATAATAATACAGCTACAATTTTTTTTATATATTGTATTTTCTTAAATTTAGATAACAATTTAGAATCTATTTTAAAAAAAGATTTATATTTATTAAGAATTTGTATTTGTTTCTAAATACAATCGATTTTAATTAGAATTAAATAAATATTTGTTCTATTATAGTTTGTATAAATAATTGATTTGTTTAAAGTTCATAGTTTTAATAGCAAATAGAAAAATTTATATAAACGAAAGCAACAAAATTTGTTACAAATCTAATAATTTTAAAAATAAAAAAATAAAGTTGTCTCTTAATAGTACAAAAATAAAATAAAAAGACTATAAAAATTTGTTCTTAATAAAAAATACAGAATTGTACTCGAAATTTTGTAGTTATAATAGCAGCAATAAAATTAAATACTAATTTTTTGTTAAAAGATAAAAAAAATATTAAATTAAATCAAACAATAGTAAAAATTTAAAAAATTTAATTAAAACAATTTTTTTTTAAACAACAAATATTCTAAAAGTTTTTAATAGATTAATTGATTAAAATAATTAGAGAAAAAATAAAATAAAAAAGATTTTCGAAAATTAAAAATATTAGATCTAAAAATTATTTAGAGATAATAAAAATCTTAGACAAAGAAATATATATAAAAAAGAGAATAATAAAAACAAAAATAAAAATATTATAATAGAAAATATTTTTGCAGTAATTAATTCTAATTCGAGAGCTATTAAATATTAGAAAAATAGATCTAGAAAAAAGCAGAAATTTTTTGCAAGCTATATATAACAAATAAAATATTCGAAAAAAATACTATAAATTCTAAAAAATTAAATCGATTTTAAAATTCTAACTTAAAATATTTTTATCTTAAAAATAGAAATAAAATTAATAGATTTTCTAGATTTTTGTTCTAATTTAAATTGGTTTTTTTTTTTTTTTTTGATAAAAAGTTTGATACTATAGTAACAAAAAAAAATCTTAAAAACTTATAGAAAAAAAGAAAAAACAGTTGTTATTATAAAATTAATTAGCGCTAAATCTATTAAAACTATTTATTTTAAAAATATTATTGCAAAAATTATTTTTTTAAAACTTTATATTTTGTTGTTTGTTTAACTATATAAATATAGTTAAAAAATATAAAAATTAAAACAATATTTAATAGTAGTATAAAAATTAACTATATTAACAAAAGTTTTGCAAACAAAGTTACTTTAATTATTTAACAAAACATTTCTATTTTATTAATAGAAATTACAAAAATATATACTTGTTTTAAAAAATTAATAAAAAATACAAAAATATTAATTAAAAAAGTAATAATTTATAGTTTTTTCTTTATTGTTTCTTAATTTAATTACAAAATTCTATTAAATTGTTTTTTTTAGCAAAATATTCGAATAAATTTTCTAAATATAGATAACAATTTTTTAAAATTAATAATTTATTTTAGAAACAAAACAAAATATTTTAATATTTTAAAAATATTAACTAATTATTTTAGCAACAAAAATAAAAATATTATATTTTTAGAGAAATCTTTAAATCTTTAAATAATTGTTTAGTTAATACAATTGTTTAATTTAGCAAATCTAATTGCAAAGAATTTTCAAAAATAAAAATAAAAATTATTAGAGTAACAATATTGCAAAATAGAGTTAATAAAAATTTAATAAAAATTTAATAAATTAGAATAAACGAATAGTACTAATATTTGTTTATCTATTAATATAGTTAATTAGAATTAAACAAATATTTAAATTAATATTATATTTCGAATATTTTTAAAATTATTAATAATTCGAACTTTTCGACTATATTATAAAAGAGATTTTTACTATTTAATTGTTTAGAAAATTTAATATTCTTTGTTAATTTTTTATTATATTGTGTTTTTCTATTTAAATAAATATAATATATAAGCAAAAAATCTAAAAAACAAATTCGATAAATATAAATAATTTAGATAATTCTATTTTAGACAAATATCTAAAAAAAAAAAAAAAAAACTAGAATTGTTAATTATTAAGAATTTCTGAAAAAAGTTTAATAAAAAATATAGTTTTTTTTTATTTTTAAGTTTTTAAATATTAAATACAACTTTTATTTTACTAAAAAATATATTTAGAAACTAATTATAAAGTTTAAACTCTTTTTGCAAAAATAAAAACTTTTAATTATAAAACTTTTTAATTGTAAAATTGTTTTAATATAGAGTTTTACTAAATAAAATTAGATTAGATTAAAAAGTATATCTAATTAAAAAATCTATATTATAGAGTACAAAATATAGCAAATTTGGAATTTTCAATTTTTTAAATATTCAATTTTATTGTAATTAAGATATTAGAAAAATATATTTAGACAAATTTGCTAAAATATTAGTATAGTTTTTATCGAAATTTTTAATTTCTAATAAGTAAAAAGAAAAAAAACAAGTACTATATAATTAATGTAACTATAAAAATAAACAAAATAATTATTCGAAATATCAATATATTTTCTAATATCGAAAAGTTTGCAAAAGAGTTTGTTAAAATAGTAATTGTATTATTAATTAATCTTTTTCTTAAAATACAATTAAATAAATTTTGTATTAAAAAATTGCAATTTTATGGTTTTTCTAATTTTTCTTAAACTACTTAAAAAAACTTATCTATAACAAAATACTACTAACTTAATTACTTAATTTGTAAAAATTGTAATATATATTCCAAAATTTTCTTTATAAATACTATCTATTAGTAAATAATATAAATACAAAAAAATTTAAATTAAATTATAACAATAAAAAAATTAGTTTTAGAAATTAGATTGTTTGCTCTAAAATATACTTAGTAATTAAATATAATATTAATAAATATAAAATTGTTCCAATATATTATATTTTACAAAAAATCTTAATTTTGCAAGTTAGAAATTAAAATTATCAATTTTATATATAATTTTAATAAACAATTTTCTAATAGTATTAAAATTATTAAAATTGTTAAATAGTTATTGTATAGAAATATTTCTAAAGTTAAAGTTTTTATAAAAATATATATCTACTATTAAATTTATATACTAGAATTTATAATTGTTGCAAAATTGATCTATTGTTTGTTTAAAATAAAATATATTTTGTTTAAAATTTTAAATAGCAAAATACTATAGACAAATTAAAGATTGTTTTAACAAATATATTAATAATATATATTTTAAACTATTTTATTTTAATTAACAAAATTATTTTAATTGTAGATTCTAGTCTAAAAAATTAAAAAACTATATTAATATAAATTAATATAATAACAAATTTTTTTTTCTTTTTTACAATATAAGAGTAGACTTTAAAATAAACAAAAATTTCGATATAATATTAAAAAACAAAAATATCGAAAAATTTTAAAATTTTTAAAAAAAATATAATTTTAATTGTATAGAATTCGATTTACAATTAAAATTAATACAAATATTTTAATAATTTAATTTAATTGTTTTGTAACAAATTTATTTAATATTTTAATAATTTACTAATTAATTTAAATTTGTTTTTTCGATTTTAATATACAATATATATCTAATTAAAAATATATAACAAATAATAGATTTTCGAGAAAATTAAAAAAGCTATTTAACAATATCGATAAAATTAATTAAAAAAATATTAATAATTTTATTAATAGTTAGTTAAACTATATTTGTATTTATTCTATACAAATAACAATATTTAAAAAAGACAAAAATATTTTTAAAAACAAATATTTTAATAAATTTAAACAAATTACTCGATATTTAATTTTGCTACAAAAATTAAATATAAATTAAAAAAAAATTGTTTCGAAAAATAGACAAAAATATATCTCTATATAGAATAGTAAATTAGATAGAAAACAAAAATTAAATTGTAAAAAATCTATATAACAAAAATAATTATAAAAAGAACAAAAATATTGTAATAAGATAGAAACAAAATTCTAATTAGTAGATAACTATAATAATAGAGATTTATTGCAATATATATATAGATTGCACTATACAATCTAATAGTATATTAAGTAGCTAAGATTCTAAAATTTAAATTAAAGAGATTATATATATATTGTAGATAAATTACTAATATTAATAAAAAATATTTTTAAATTTATAGTCTAATATTATCTAATTATTCGACTATATATAATTCTTTATTACATTGCTATCTAGGCGACTAAAGTATTAGAATAAATTAATATTGTTAAAGAGATTTGTAGACGTTTTTAGACAATGTAAGCAATTACTTAGTAACAAGAGTTTGCAACTTGTATCTATGATAGAAGATAACTTAATAAATAAGTTGAACACAATTTATAAAAAAGTCGTATCTAGAAGATCTATATATTAAAGAAAATTCTTTTTGTTCGTTATGTTCGTTGTTAAACATGTCGAGCTTTGTTCACTTTGTTCGTTGTCGAACATGTCGAGTTTTGTTCGCTTTGTTCGTTGTTAAGCATGTCGAATTCGCTCATTAACGTATCGAACAATGTTCGTTTGTTAAGTTGTCGAACATGCAAATAATTGTGTTATATGCTACAAATTATTTTGTAGAGTATATATTAGTTGTAACGAGCTAGGGTCGTAACACTATTCTTCTTCTTTAAACCTTTTCGTCTCGAAAAGCGAATGCGATTCGTCATCTCGTCTAAAGTGTTCGGAATGTGTTCGTGCGAGCAAATCGTGTGTGAATATGTCGTGGACTTCCTTGGATCGTACTAGGGAAAATCTATTCTCTAAAGTGACAAAGGATGAGATCGTATTAACAATCGTGATTACGCAATTGCTTTGTAATAAAAAGATGTTAAAAAAAGTCGATGCAAAGACGAAGCGAAAGACACAATGTTTATTGTCTAATATAGAGAAGTCGAATGTTATAGAGTCGTCGAACTATTTTGTTGCGAATGCTTTAATTAAGACATCTTTTATCATTTAATTTTCTCTTGCTATGCTAGATGATCTTTCGAGCGTTGATGGAATTTCTAAATAAGGATATGGCAATCGTCGAGATTGCTAGTTGATTTTTATGTGTTTTTCGTCGTAAAATATTCTTTTTATTTTACAAAATATTGTTAACTTTGTTGTTCTAAAATTCTCTTAATCTTAAATCGATTTTTTTTCTATAATTTATAATGAAATGTTTTCTATATAGACGTATTTGGATCAACTAGTTTCAACAATGATACATAAAATATTAGAAATACTTTGACGTTCTTAAGTAAGTCGAGTTCGTAGTTAACTAGTTTCTTAGTCTTCTTAACGAGAAACGATTCGACTTTGACATAATTTAATTTCTTGCTTAGCTTTCTTGTTTTAAGATTTTTTGTAAAAAGATATATTTTATTTCTCTCTTTTAGTTAAGGTGTCGTTTTTCGTTTCTTGTTTTAATATTTGATCGACTTTTTTTGCATTTTTAAGATGTTGTCGTGTATCTTTTTTAACGTCGCTACTCTTTCGATAACTAATTGTGTTAACAAATGCGTACGTTCTTTTTCAAAGAAATTTAATTTCTTGTTATAGTTGACGAAGAATAAAGTTATTTTAGTAATATTTAAAATCTTAACATTGAGTGCCAATTGTGTTATAGATAAAAGTGATATTTAATTATTATAAGTATTATTGATGTAGTGTCTCAAATATTGCTTAAGACTTTGATTCGTTCTTTTTGTTTAATTATTTGTGATCAAGTGATAAACAATAGATATTTGAAGTCTTGTATCTAACATTAAAAGAAGCGTCTTTTAATAATTAGACGTGAAGAGCTTGTCTTTGTCACTAATTAGTCTCTTAAATATATCGTGATATTGTATGAGTCAATTTAATATAATATATTCTAGTTGTTTTGCGATGAACTTCTCTTTGCATGCGATAATATGTGAATACTTGATAAGCTTATTAATTATTATTAGTATCAAATCATATTTGTTTTCAATTGCTAAATTCGTTAATTTCGACAACTTAGTAATAAAGTTTATTGTAACTTTTTCTTATAACAATTCAAGTAATTTCTAATATTAAATTTCGTCATAGTTCGCATATGTATTATGTTTGTTCTACTAATAGCTAAGACATCGTTTAATATATGTTTCGACAACTTGTTTTATTTGTAGAAACTAACAATGTTAACGTAAAAGTTAAAGGATTTTCGTTACTTTTAGATGCTCTTGCAATGATTCGTCATGATGCTCTTTTATACATTCGTCGATCTTGTTAATAAATATTTGGAGTTTTTCTTTTTTTATTGAAAATTTTTTCGTATTATCTTGAAGTATTCGTAGTGTAGCATTTAGCTCATGCTTGTTTGTTAATAATGATTCGTTCTTATTAATCTTAAGTATGTTGTAATTAAACAATTCTTTCGTTTTTATATAATTATTTCTTTTGTTAAGTGCGTCTATTTTATCATTATCTTTATCTAAAATATATTGTATTTTAAACTTGTACTATTTAAGTCTTTTTAATTATTGCATTTGTCTTTTGTTTAATTGCTTCGTAGTAATAAAGTGCACAAGATTTTTGTAATTTATGAGAATCGTAAGTTTTAATAATTCTTCTATGTATACTTTTCATGATTTTAAGAAGACTACTATAGCGAGTAATTTTTTATCGTAAACATCATAGTTTTGTTCGATTAACGAAAGTTTTTTCGAAAAATATGTCATTAAGTGTTATATGTCTTTATGTCTCTAATTAAAGCATGCATCGATAACTAGATTTAATGCGTTAATTTTAATTTTATTTAACAATCGCAAATTGTACATTTTTAATATTAGCTTTTTTAAGCATTTTAACTTAAGATATTAAAATAATTTCTCTTTTGCGAGTTCTTATAATTATGACGTATTTTTTTTCGTAAAATTCGTTAATGATATCGCGTTTATTAAGTAGTTTTTGATAAACTTCTTGTTGTAGTTTATGAAATCTAAAAAAAATTATATTTCTTTAACATTTGTCGATAATTTTTATTCTTTAATTGCTCGTAGCTTCTTAAGATTCATGCGTATTTCGTATCGTTTAACGACAAATTTAAGAAAATCAATTTTCTTTTGATGAAATTCGCATTTCTTTAGCTTAAGATGTAGATTTTTTATATTTAGACATTTTAATACTTTGAAAATATAGCTAACATACTCTTTTAAGATTTTTAAGTAAATTATGATGTCGTTCAAGTATATTATGACAAATTGATTCAAATATTGTCGTAATGTATCATTAATTATTTTTTGACACATTGTTAAGACGTTCGTAAGTTCGAACGACATTATCGTATATTTGTATAATTTATATTATATACAAAAAGTTGTCTTTTACTCTTTTTTTGTTTTTATTCTAATTTGATTGTACGCTTCTCGTAAGTTTAGTTTAGTAAAGTATTTCGCTTCAAATAGTCGATTTTGAAGTTCGTTAATATTAAGTAATAAATATTGATTCTTGATCGTAATATTGTTTAGCTTTTGATAATCGACACATAGACGAAAGATTTTATTCTTCTTTAATACAAAGAGAATTAAGTATTCTATCTATGATTAAGATTTCTTAATAAATTTTTTTTTTTCGTTTTTTGTTAAATATTTGCGAAGTACTTCGAGCTTTTTCTTAAATAAAACATATATAAGTTTAAACGTAAATTGCTTGTCTAATTTAAGTCTAATTTCGTAATCTTACAATTAATGTTTAGGAAAAATCTTTATTGTTTTCTTTTTTTGAAACAAATGCTTTTAACTATTGTATATTTATGATACATATTTTAGCGATTTCTTCGTTGTACTAAATAGTTTAAAGTTTTTAAAAAATTCGTAATTTTTTTTATTTACTTTAACTTTGTGACTCAATTAATTTTTGTTAATGTTTATTAAATCGAACTTTGTTAGATCGTTTTTTTGCAAAAATGCAAGTTCGTTGCTTGCGATCAATTTTTAACTCGTTCTTTTATCTATTATTGAACGTTGTTAATGCGTAGATTAAATATAAATTACGTGATCACATTGTGCGAATCTAAGTATTCGTGTATTTTAGTTAACTTCTAAATTATGCTACTTTAATTAAAACATTTTTAGAACGATATTATAAGTGACTATTTTCACTATATTAAAGATTAGTTTCTCGTGATGTTGCTAAATAGCTATTGATAATGATTTTGTCTCTTTATTCACTTTTTTATTTTTGTCGAATAATGAATTTTTATCTACAATTATTAAATTGTATGCGTTAGACTTCTTTTAAGTAGAGTACTCTTCCCTTTTAACAAAAGCTCTAGTTATAAAATTACTTATTGCATTAGAATCGATCATTGCGATAAATCGTCGTTCATTGACTTTAACTAATGTGATAAAACATCGTACGTGTGCTATTAAGTTTAGTTGTTGTTGTTGAGCTAATATATTACATTTCTCTAGTATGTTCTTTATCAAAAAATTTAAATTTTTTTTTGTTTTTGTGTTGCGACTTTTGCTTCGAACGCTTGTTTGCGCTAAGCTTCTTTCTTATGCTAGATTAATGACTTTGACTTTCTAGAAAATCAATTGGCTCCTTCTTTGTTTTTTAGATGAGTTTAGCATGAGTCGTTATAACATTTTGTTCAACTAAGTGTCGCATATTTCTTTGCTTCCTTTATCGCTTGTTTAAATAGACTAACATTGCTTAATTGTTGTTCGATTTTCTCGAAAATATCTTTTTTTATAGTGGCGTCGCTTTCTAGCGCTTTCTTATATTTATTTACGATCTAATTTATTTGTTGTTTCTTCGATGAACTAGTTAAAGTTTCAAGATGTTTCGTGATGTCGTTTAGACATTTGTGAAAGTTTTTTTAGTTATATTCGTTGTCTAAGTTTGTTGCTAAATAAGAGCATGACGTTCTTGATCATTTCGCTCTCATAATTTTATTAAGTATTTAATTAACTTCTTGCGTAGATGCGAATGCCTTGTTTGATAATGTTTCATCTAGAACTTTCTATAATTAATTTGGGGTTTTTATCAAATAGTAGTCGTCGTTCGATCTAGTTTTGAGGGTGTTCGCCTCTATGTTAGTTTGCTTCCTAATGTCGTTCTAGCTATTAAATATCTCTCTTAACATAGCATTGATCTATTGACGATCTATTAAGTCTTGTGATCGACAATCTCTTGCGAAGTGACTCAATTTGTCACATAAATAGCACGTTTTTTAGGTTTTGTTACTTTGCTTTTTTCTAAAGTTTTTCTCTTTACATTGCTAAGTAAAATCTAGTTTCATAGATGCAAACTTACGATAATTAAGATTATTATATTTCTAATTAGAACGAGATCTTTTTTGCTAATATTTAATCGTTGATTCAAAGAAGGTTCTTGCTCTTTTTCGAAATTAATTATATTTTTTTTTCATAACTCTTTCATATAGCTTGTTGTCGAAATCGATAATTACTTCGATGAGATCAAACATATCGTTAAGAATTTTTTCATCACGCATAATTTCGTCTTTTAGATTGTCTTTTAAGTTTTGTCGAAACATTGTTATAAATGCGATATCGTTTTATTTAATTAAATTGACATACTTTTAAAATTTAGTTGCGTAGTCTACTACAAAGATTCGTTAAATTAGATGCTAAATTACTCTTTTTGCGATTTGTTTCTCGTTAAATGTTTTAAAGATTCTTCGAAGCTCTCTTTTAAAGTTGTCGAAGTTCGTAAACATTGTACGAGAATTTTCGTTATAATTTTTCAAGTACTTGCGTAAATTTGACTTGAGTCAATGTTAGACTCTCTCTTTAAGAAATGTTGATGCGAAAATCGTCTTTTTGTTCGCTAGAACAAGATAGAAGATGAAATAAATATTTATTTGCATAAGTTAGTTCTTTAGACTAGTACGATCTTCATAATAGATATTAGATTTATTGATTCTAATTTTGTCATTTTTATCGATAGAGAATTGACGTGATGCTAATGAGTTAATGTTCGAGATAGAGACGCGTTAATTTAATACAAACATTCTTAAAGTGTTCAAAGTGTTACATTGCTATCTAGGCGACTAAAGTATTAGAGTAGATTAATATTGTTAAAAAGATTTGTAGACGTCTTTAGACAATGTAAGTAATTATTTAATAACAAGGATTTGCAACTTGTATCTATGATAGAGAGTAATTTAATAAATGAGTTGAATACGATTTATAAAGAAGTCGTATCTAGAAGATCTATATATTAAAGAAGATTCTTCTTGTTCGTTATGTTCGTTGTCAAGCATGTCGAGCTTTGTTCGCTTTGTTCGTTGTTAAACATGTCGAACTCGCTCACTAGCGTGTCGAACAATGTTCGCTTGTTAAGTCGTCGAACATGCAAATAATCGTGCTATATGCTACAAACTATTCTGTAGAGTATATACTAGCTATAACGAGCTAGGGTCGTAACATTCTCTTTCTTTTAGTAATTGTTTTTTAATTACTAAATTATTAAATCTTTGTTTCTATCTATACAAAAATTGTAGTAAAAAAATTAAAAAATTGCTTTTATCTTTTTTAGATTGTTAGATTAGATTTTTTGTTTTTTTTATTACTTGAATTAATTGTATAAAAAATATAATAAATTAGTTTATATAAAATTTCTTTTAGAATTAAAAAAATTATTAAATCGAAATTAAATATTTAAAAAAGTTAATTATTATAAATCTTATCTATTTTCTAAAAACAATAATAATAGTAGTAAATTTTTTTAATATAAATCTAAAAAATTAGTCTAAAATAATAATAATAATAATAGAATAAATTGTTGCTATTGTATCTATATTAAATTTTTCGAAACAAAAATAAATATATAATTTTAGAAATTATTTCTAGTTTTAAAATACTCGATCTAGATTGCTAATTTAATTCTAATTTATAATATTTTTTTTCGATTTTAAGTTAAAATAATAGAATTTTCTTTTTTTTGTTAAAATAAATAGTTAAAATTAAAATTTTGTTATCTCTTTATAGTTAGTTAAATAAGAATCTAAATTGTTTTTAATATTAGATTAATGTATATTAAATATCTTAGAATTTTTAGACTTTATAAACTATATTTACAAACATAATTTAAATATTTTATTTTTTATTTTTTGAATTTCTCTCTATATTAATTTTATATAACAAGTTGTATATTTTCGAGTTTGCTCTATTAAATAATTGAATTTCTTTGTATTTTCGAACAATATTTTTAACTTATTTATTACTTTTGTTAAGTTTTAGAATATATATTTTATAATAATATTTTTAATATTAGATATAGAAGAGAAATCGATAGCTACTTTAAAACAATAAAATATATTAGTTAAAAATAGATTTAACAAAATTAAGTTTTAATAAGTTGCAACAATATTATTTCTTATATTTATTTAAGAATTCTTTAGAGTTTCTTTATCTTTTAATAGAGTTATATAGATAAAAAATATTTTAATTTTTGTATTAAATTTCGATTTTTAGTTTGCAATAAAAAGTTTAAAATTGCGCAATTTATATATTTTTAAATTAACAAAATATATTTGTTTAATACAATTTCTATTCTAGCAAATTCTTTTTTGTTAATTTAGTTTTTAGTATTTCTTTGTTTTGTTATTCTTTTTTTATTGCTTTTTGCAACTATATATTAATCTAAATATAAAAATTGTCTATTAAATACTTTTTGCAAAATAGATTATTTTATACAATAAAAAAAAAGTCGATTGCAATTGCTAAAACTCTTAATAAATATTTTAATTTATATTAAGATTAAAATAATATTTCGATATTTAATTTCTATACTTTTTAAAGATTAACAAATATAATATTATTAACAATCTATACTTGTAGTTGTTTTATAGAAGTATATATATTATATAGAAATCTAAATCTATTTATATTATTATTTGCAATATAGAGAACAAACAATTAAGAAACTAGTTTTTTTATTAATTACTATTTCTTTATTAATAATATAATATTATTTGTAATTTACTATAAAGTTGCAACTATATTTGATATTTCAAGTCTATAATTAGATAAATAAATTAATTTTAATAGATAATAATTTTATACTAATTTTATTTCGCTAGATTAGTACTATCTATTACTTAAAATTAAATATTAGTTTACTAAAAATTGTTAGATAGAAAGATTAGCTTTTTTTTTTATAAATATATTGTTTTAAAAGATTTTCGAAAATAAACAAATAGATACTAAATTTAAAATTTATTTTATTTTGTGTTATAAATATTAAAAAATTGTTTTGTTTTTTGTAATACTAAATTATTTGTTTTTTAATTTTATTATTAGAAACTCGATTTATTTCTAACAGAAATTCTAGCTTTCTTTAATAAACTATATAGACAATCGATTTTAATATAATTGTAACTAGATTTTCTTCTTACTTCTTTATTAATATAACTAGTTTAACTAGTTAAAAGATTTTAATCGATATTGTAGAACAATAATTAATTCGATATTGCAAATTTATACTTATCTTTATATATAGATAGTTCTTTGCGTTATTCTTCTTGTTTGTCGAAATAAAAATAACTACTATTTTTGAAAAAATTCTTGCAATTTTAGTAATTAATATATATAATCTAATTGTATCGATAACTTTAGATAGTCTAAAATCTAACAAAAATAATCTTAATATTAAATCTTGCAATTGTAATAACAAAGAAATTTTTTTTTCAAAAAAATCTAAATTCTAACTTTTTTCTCTTTTGTTTTATCTTTTATAAATCTTGTTATTTTTAAACTTCAATTTCGACTTTAATTTAAAAACTAACAATTTAGATTCTTTCTATTTGTTGTTTTAAGTCTGTATCTTCTCTATATTTTCTACAAAAAAAAACAAAATTGTCTAAACTTTTGCTCGACAAATCTTTTTTAACTTTGTGTCTAAAATTTTGATCAAATTAAATTTTTAAGAATAATTTTTTGTTTTAACTTTTAAAAGCTTTTGTTCGATAGATACTATTATATTTTTAAATATTTCGATATTTATTTTGTTGTAGTTGTTGATTATATAGTTAGCAATATATTTCGATTCTATAGTATAAAATTTGAGTTAATTTTAGACAGTTTAATCCAATTTTTTTAAATTTTTTTGCAAATTCTAATACTTTTTTACTATTTGCAATATTGCCGATACCAGCTGCTCATTTCAGCTGCCAATTTCCGAATGAGAAGCCCAAACACCCGGTACGAGAAATGCAGGTTCAGCCTTGCCAAGATCTCACTAGCCACGCGAGCCACACGCCATTGTCAGCTTGCTATGGCCTGTACTTGGCTGCTGGAGATGACTCTGGGATGGATTGCTT
>JAABUL010006288.1_pt1 | contig 13822 bp, 1 predicted proteins | sample 5559151 | NCBI WGS metagenome assembly JAABUL01 (sample SAMN10711876, study PRJNA513368) | rock metagenome | isolation source: Antarctica rocks | place: Antarctica: Victoria Land, Pudding Butte sud | reverse complement strand
ATATTAAAAATACTTGCGTCTAAGCTTTTGCAAAATATTATTAAATATTTGTTAAAACAAGATTTAAAGTATTTGTATTTTATATATAGTTAATTTGTTAAATTTATAAATTACTCTTTTTTTAACTTTCTTTTTCTTTTTGTTAATTTATAATATTTAGTTATTGTTACTTTAATATTACAAAGATTTAAGTTAATTTTATATATTATAATTATATTATCTTTAAAATATTAAGAATTGAAACAATTTAATTATAATAGAAACTTGCGTAGAGTATCGAATATATTTACAAAACTTTTATTAAATTACTTAATTTACAAAAAGTATTAAAATTGCGCTTATAAATAGTATTGTATTTTAGTTGTTCAATAAAATTTAATTAATATTTAAAATTGTTTTTAACAAATACTTCGATATATATTTAATTTTTGAAAAATAATTTTTATCTATTGCAATTATTCTATTACAAATTAGAAATTAAAAAAAATCTATTATTAAAAAAGCAACTAGAAAAGCTATCTATTAAATAGAAAAATATATAATATATTTCGATTAAATTTATAATATAGTTGTGTTATAATTTAATTTTTGCAAATAAAAATATTCTTTAAAGAGACTTTTGTTAATTCTATAATAATATTTTTAAATAACAATAATCTTAAAGTGCAAAAATTAATAATAGAAGTTTGCAATAGAATACGCAATATTTAATCTTTAAAATTATCTAAATTTAACAAATTAATTTCTATTATTTTTACAATTTTTATTTTTCTAACTTATTTACGCAAATTGCGTCTAATTATATACAAAAATTAATTAGCAAAAGCAATAATTAATTTTTTTTCTTAAGTTAAGTATCTAGAATATCTATATCTTATATATAGTTGTACTATTTCTAAAAGTTAGATTAATTATTTTTTGTTATAATATTGCTTTTTTAATCTATTTATATTAATAATTAATAACAATACTATAATAGATAAAGATTTTCTTTTAATCTTTTGCAATATTTTAAAACTTCAATATCTAATTTTAAAAAATATACAAATAAAAAGATCTTTTTAAAAAATCTTTATTAATAAAATTAAATTAAGTCTAGACTTAATATTATTTTATATAAATTTTCTTTTTAATTACAATAAAGATAGCTCAAAAATCTATATAAAAAGTAAAAATAATTTTAATAATTTTTTTTATTTAAAAAGATTATATTTTTTTTCTAATATTGCAATAGTATTTTGCACAAAAAACTTAAACAAAATTTTCGAAATATTTCGAAACAATTTGTTTAAAAATTATAATTAATTTCGAGAAATACAACAATATTACAAGCTATATTTTTAATATAAAGAAAATCTATTAGAAGAACTTTACTATATTTAACTAAGACTTTCTTATTAATACGCGACAATATTTATAAAGATACTAAGATTTACTATATATCTAACAAAAAAAAAGAAAAAAAGAGAGACAAAAAAGATTATTATAAAAAAAAAAAAAGATTAAAGAATCTAAATTTCTATACAAATATCTTGTAGTCTTAATTAATTTATTAATTCTTTTATATATATTTAAACAAATATATCTAGACAAGCAATTGTTTGAAAACTTAATTAATAGTAAAATAATTTTAACAAAATTAATATTAAAAAAAGACAAAAAAAGAGCAAGTCTCTTATAAATCTTAGCAAATTACAATTATTTTTATACTATATAAAAATAGATAAATACGCAATAAATAGTAATATATATCGAAGAGTAAATTAAACAACAAATTAAACAATAGCTAGACTTTAATAAAGAGCAATTAAGATTTGTAATATATTAATCTTCGAATAATTATATATAATTAAAATAAGAAAGAAAAGAACTTAATTGTTATTCTAATTATTTTTTGCTATATTTATCGAGTTTTGCTAAATCTTTTATTGTTATTATTAAATAACTTAATTGTATTCTTAATAACATTAGCAAATCAAGCTTTTTTCTATTGCTATAAAATAGAATGCAAAGTTTTTAATATATTTCTAATAATTAATTGTCGAATTTTTAGATTATAATTTACAATATTTTTAATAAGATTAAAATATTCTTAAATATCGAATTTCTTTATAAAGATTAAAATATTAATATAGAATATATAGATATTGTTGTTTTTTAAAAAATATTAAATTATATAAAATACAACAATTTTTTAATTAACTACAATTGTAAAAACAACAAAATTAATACTTAATAAAATTTTAAAAAAACAAACTTATAAAAGAAGCTAGCGCAATATATAAATACTATAAGTATTATTAATCGCAATTTAGCTTTTAGTTATATATAATATATTATTAATTGTTTTAAACTTAATCTTAATTATTAAAAAAGAAAACAAATTTTCTCTTGTTAATTGCGTATATAGTTGTGCTATTTAATAATTAATAATAGCAATTTTTTTGTCGATCTATTTAAATTTTTGTTTAATAAAATATTTGTAATAGCAATTAAATTTCGACGCAAAAAGCTTGTATAAATATCGCGAATTAATTGACAACAACTTAATAAATTAGATAGTATTGTATTCTTTTGCAAAATTAGAATATTCGATAAAAAATACTAAGATTTTTGTAATATTTAATATAATAAATTCGATTTTGTTTTAAAGTTTTATTACTTTGTTTATTATTTTAAATCTTTCTTCTTATTTTAATTGTAGAAATAAGTATCGCTTTCAAATATATATTTTTATTAAATTTTTAATTGTTAACAATATTTGTCTTTCTATATTGTTAATAACAATATAATTTTTGAAAAATGTTAAACAATATATAGAACTTAATATACTAGATTTTTTATTTTAAAAAAAAGAAATTGAGTTTGTTTTAAAATTTTATATATTTTGTTGCGATATTTAATTAATAGCTATTAACAATATAAGTTAAAATATACGCTAATTTGTAGATGCAAACTAATTACAATCGAATAAGTTTAACAAAATATTGCACAAACACTTGTTTAAATAATTGCTTAAACAAAAGATTTCAAAAAATTAAATCTAAATTAATACAAATACTAACAAGAATACTAATAAAAAAGATAGCAAAAAAAATAGCAATTGTAGTTAACAATACTTGCTTGCAAATATATAATTAAAATCGAATTTTTTACAATTGCAATATTTTGCAAAGCTTAATTGCAATAGAATATAACTAAAATAATTGCTTAAATAGAAAATTTCGAAAAGATTATCTAAAAACTAAGAATACTTATTTAAAAACAAATAATTAGAGAAATATTTAAAAATTTGTTGCAAACAACTTTTAGACTTCGATTGCAACAAAAAACTACTAAAATAATAACTTAAAAAATTGTTAATTAAAATTAACAATAAAAAAAGCAATAATCGAATATATTTGTTTGCAAATTAATAATTAAGAGTATTTTCAAAAAATCTTTTTAAAGATTTCAAAGATCTTAAAGCTTATATATTAGATTATATAGCAATTCGAAGACAAATATAAAAAAATCAAGATACTTAGACTTAAATAACAAAAAAGAAAGAGTATTAAATACAAGCAATTATTAATTAAGTTAAATTTTATTCTTAGTGCAAAACAAACAAACGCGTTTTAAAATTAATATTTCTATTTATCTAGTAATACAATCTATTTAATTCTATGCGTCAAAATTACTATCTTAGCGATTGTATTGCTAAGTAAATTGCATTACTAAATAAGTAAAATATAAAGATATATTTTCAATTAATTCTTATACTCTATTTCTAATTTCTAAGCTTCTAAATATCTATATCTTTAATATTTAATAAACAATTGCTTTAAATTTAATCTACTCTAATTTAATCAATTTACTAACAACTAATATTCTTTTATATATTAAAAATTAAAACAAGACTTTAATGCAAAAAAAGTAGAAATAGCATTGTATTATAAAATTAAAATACGAAAAAAGAGTCTTATTCAAATCTATCTCAATTGCTATTTCGATAAATTACACAAATTGGCGATAGATTGTCTCTACAATAAATTGTTTCTACGATAGATATTATCTCTACAATAGATATTGTCTCTACAATAGATATTGTCTCTACAATAAATATTGCTTCTACAATAGATTGTCTCTACAATAGATTGCTTCTACGATAGATATTATTTCTACAATAGATATTGCTTCTACGATGGATTGTCTCTACGATAGAGATTGTCTCTACGATAAAGATTGCCTCTACGATAGATTGTCTCTACGATAGATTGCTTCTACGATAGATATTGTCTCTACAATAGATATTGCTCCTACGATAGATATTGTCTCTACGATAGATATTGCTTCTACAATAAAGAATATTGTCTCTACAATAAATAACTCTCTACGTAAATAGTTTTTTACAATAGATTTGCTCTACAATAAATTTGTCTCGTTCAAAAGATTTGTTTTGTTTAAAAAAAAAAGAGACTTATTTATTAATGTGTAAGAACTAAGATAATAAATAAGTAGATAAAGAGTTTCTACTTAATTTGCAAAATTGTTGCTTAAAACTAACAATTATCTAATTTAAAATATATTGTTTGTCAAATATTAATAAAAGCTAAAAGAAATATAGCTATTTATAAGAGATTAATTTAGACGCTAAAATTTCTATTCAACTAACTTGCGTTCTTTTTGTTAATAGTTAGTATTTTCTTTACTTTTTGCTTTTTTGCATTGTTAAAAAAAATATTTGATTTTTCTATTGTTTGCGTCTTCTAGCAATCTAATTTAATTTATTTTATTTTTTCGAAATTATAGTCTTTTAAATTTAATTGCTAAAATTAATAGCTTTTATTTTGTATTTTTTGTTGCTATATTGCAAAGACTTTCTTTATTAAGTTGCTTATTAAGCTTTATTAATATCTTTTTCTTTTTTCTTTAAAAATTATTACAATTTTGTTAATTCTTTTGCTCTAATATTCTTTAATTAAAGTCGAATAAATTCTTTTTCTTATTGTAAAGAATTTGTTCTATTTCGAACAAATATTTTGCAAATATTTTAAACTCTATTCGACAATTTTTCTATTATTGCTTTCTAATTTTAAGTTAAATCTTATATACTTTAATTGTTTTTTCTTTTTGTTTTTGTTTTTATTTTTAAGCAATAAACTCTATAAAAGCTACTTTAAGCGCACTTTTATTAAATATATATTGTTGTTGCTATATTTTAAGAAAATTTATATTTTAAGCGATTTGTTGTTAATTAATATTGCAACTTTTATTTAACTTATTTAAAATTTGCTCTTTAACAACAAGCTTTTAACATCTTTGCTTCTATATTTGTTTAAAATTTCAAAATAAATTAACTTTTTGTGCAATTTTTTGTCGATTTTGTTCTTAACAATTTTGTTTCTCTTTAATAATTTTTTTATTTATATTAACTTTTTGTTGTTTCTCTTTAATATTAAGTATTGTTTATATAATATTAAATTTTATAATATAGTTTTTAACTTTAAAAGCGTCTTAACAATACAAAAATCTTAACAACTTTTTGCTAAATTAATCGAAAAAGTTGTAATATATAGATCTTAGTTAAAAAAATAACATTATAGTATTAATTTGTTTGTTTCTAATCTTATGCAAATAAAATAAGTAGAAATATATATAATTCTTTTAATAATCTTAAACGCAAGAAAGCTTGTATTAATTAATTTTTGTTAAAAATTGTTCTATTATTACAAACAATAATCGAGCATTTAATATTATAGTTTCTAAAATTGCGATTTTAAAATATTGTTTTAAAATCGAAATATTTAAAAACTAAAACTCTAAAATTTACGCAAAATTATTTAGATTATCTAGCTTTATAATTTCTATAACAACAACTAGTTTTGCAAAAATATCTCTTTTACTTAATTTTTGAAAAATAGTTTTATAGTAATATATTGCAAATAAATACAATTGTCAATATATTAAATCTCTTTAATAATTAGATTTAACTAAAATAAATACAAAGATTTTTTTTGTAATTTGAATTAATACTATAGTCTTTTGTTAATTTATATTAATATATATATTATTTAAAGTTGTAAATATTGTTTGTTGCAAAACTACAAATAGAATTTAATTTAAACAATTAATTTAAATCTTAAGTACTTTAATATTTTTAAAAAATATATAAAGAAAAGAAATAAAAATTTTAAAAATACGTAATTTATTTTAGATTTTTGTTCGAACTTATTATTTAAAAAAGTTAAATATCTTTTTAGTTAAAATCTTACTTTTAAGAGTATTTGTATCGATTATAAATATTTATAATATTATAAATTAAATAATATTAATTGTAATTAAATTTAATCTCTTTATCGATTTCTTATTATATTAAAGAAAATTAAATTAGAAATTCTTAATATAATAAAAATAATATAAGATTTTCTAACTATTAATAAGTTTGCTTAGACTTAAATAATTTAATATATTTTATTGTATTTTATAACTAGTATTTTGTATATATTATCGAATTGTATTGCTTTTAAAAGTATTAATATCTTTGCAAAACTATTAAACGCAATTGCAATACTATAGTACTTAAAAAATTATTTAAGATTTTTAATCTTAATAGTTAATAATTAAATCTATTATTGTACTTTTAGATTAAATTGTTATAAAATATAATAATTATATATTTTTATATATATTTTTCTATTAGAAGATCGACTTTTATTTGCGTATTTTTCGATTAAAATTGTTTAAAACTTTGTACTTAAATCTATTTATTTTGTTAACATTATTATAATCTATATATTGTTATTTTTACTAAAAAAATAGAAGTCTACAATCTACTATATATTTAACAAAAAAAAAAAAATTTTTGTTGCTTTAATTTTGTATTTTTTATACAAATATTTAAGCTAAAAGCTCGATTAAAACTTTAATATTAAAATATTTTTTACAACAATTTTTAATAATATATTTGCGAAAATATTAAATTCTTAAAATGTACAAACAAGATATTGTTAATTAATTATTGCAAAAATATAATTGTAAATATCGATTTATTAATAGTTTTTTCGAAAAATTAATTGTAGCTTTTAAATATATTTTAAATTTATAAAGTTGTTTGCGAAATATAGTTATTTAATAGCAATACAAGCTATTTTTAAGAAATCTATTTTCTTTTTTGCTTTTAATTCGAACTCTTTGCTTAAAGATAGTATATTTTGCAAAAAATATATAAGTCTATCTTAAAATCTTTTATTAATTAGAAAATATCTATAATAATTAAAGACTTTGCAATACTATTTATAAGAACACTAGCAAATAAACTTTTTGATATATATAAAAATAATTGCAATAAAATTGAATACGTTCGATTTAATCTTAAATACTAGAGAAGTTTTATTATAAGTTTCTTTTTAAACGCAATCGAAATTAATAATTTTAATATTGTTAAATTTTCGATATAGTATGCTTAGCTAAACAAGTTTATATAAATATTAAATTAATTTTACTGAATAAAATTGTTCTTTTTATTAATATTTTCAAGACTAGATACTCTAATAAATTGTATTATATAATTTATATATAGTTTAAAGATTTTTTTTTATACAATTTTTCTTAAACTATATATTAACATATTTTAATTCTATTTTTTCGAACAATATAATTGTATATTAAGATATATTGTTTAAAAATTGTTCTTAATTGTATTGTTAAATTTACAAAATTACTTTAGAGCAAAATTTAATCAATTCTAATAGCAAATTACTAATACAAAAAGATTTAATTTATTATTGCGCAAATTAGTGCTCGATTCTAATTAATAAACAAAGTTGTAATTCTAATTTTATTAATAAATTCTTTAGTAAATATAAATATATAACTTTTTACAATCGAAATTTGTATTAATTTCTATCTAAATAATTTTTATTATTTTTGTAATTGCTATTTATAAATATAAAGAAAAGTCAAAAATTAATATTATTAATATTGCAATAAATTGTATTGTTTATTTAAGACAAAATCTTTTTAATTATTTTTAAATTAAATAGATTACATTTCTTATATTACAATATTACTAGAATTGTATATAGCAAAAATATTTTTATCTATTAATAATATTATTCGAAGTCTATACTTTTAAATATAGAAGAAACAATATATTTTAAAAACAATTTTCGAATAGTATCTTAAACTATATATAAAGCAAATCTTCTTTAAACAATTTTCGATTTACAAAGTTTAATATTTTAGATATTTTAACTATTTGAGTTTACTATAGTTAATAGTTTCGATTTTAATTTCGAAATAAAAGTCGATAATATATTATTGTTTGCAATTTGTTTGCAAGCTTTAATAAATATTAATAGAGCAAAAACTAAAAAACAATAATTATTAATTATAGTATTTTAGTATTTTTATTTCGATTAAGCAAACAATATTATATTTAATAATAAGATATATTTTAATACTATTTAAATACAATACTATAACAATATATATAAATTGCAATTTTTTAATTTAAATTTCTTAATTTAAGATATTTTTAATTTCGATATTTAAAATACTTAAATACAATATATATTTTAAAATCTATTAGTAAAAATCTTTCTAAATATATTTAAAGTTTTAAGAACTACTAGTATTAAATATCGATTTATATATAAACTTTATTTTATTTTTAAGTATTGCAAACAATTTTTAAACTTTAATAATATTATAATATAAAACGCAAATTAAATCTATACAAATATTAACTTTCTAGTTAATATTAAATTAAATTTATTAAATCTTAATACTATTATAATTAATAATTATTAATCTAACTTAATAAAGATCTTATTTTATATATTTAAAAATATTACAAAAATTAATAAATATTGTATTTTAATTTTTTTAAACTAAGATTTCTAAGAATTGCTAATCTTTTAATAATAGTTAAATAAATATTAGCTAAAAAACTATTAATTTAGAAATCTTTTAAATATATCTATATTAATGCGTTTATATTAATATGTCTATATTAATACGTCTATATTAATGCGCTTATATTAATTATCTTTTATATTCTATACTAGTTATCTTCTATATTTTATACTAATTATTTTCTATATTTTATATTAATTATCTTCTATATTCTATATTAATTATCTCTTATATTAATTGATTATCTTCTATATTAATTTACAAATAAAGTAGTTTATCTTTAAACTAATTTGTATTTAACATAATCTATTATTGCAATTGTTTAAACAATTGTTTCAAATTCTAGACTTACTAATTTATTATTATTTTGTATTAAAGAATTATTAATTATATATTTTGTTATTGTAATTTAATTTAAAATTCGACTAGAGTCTAAATTAATCTATTATTAAATATTTTTTCAATTGTTTTGTTTTTATATTCGAAAATTAATAAACAACTAATTTCGAAGAAAATATTTCTATATTTTTTAGATATTTAATATATTGCGTATTTTTTTTTTATTAATAGATATTTCTCTCTTTGTTTTAGACAATTTAACAATATATAAGCTATTTATTTATAAATTTAAAATCTACTAAATAAATTAATTGTTTAATATTAAAATAGTTTTTTAATTATAATTATTTGTTAATTTTTAAAACTATTATAATAGAGCTAAATTAAAAAACTAATAAAGCAAAAACTAAAATTAAAAGAGTTTTAAATACAAAAAAATTAATAACAAATTAAATATTTTTAAAGAATAAAATAATTAATATAGTTTAGCTCTATATATTTATATATTTTTTTTAACTTTTTATTAAACTAATTATTTTAGTATTTGCTTAACTATTTGCAAAATCTTTCTAAATTATATTTTAATAATATTACAAAAACAAATATTGCTATAAAAAATATAAATATAAATAAGAATATATTAATTTATATAATTTATAACTTGTTATACAATAATTATATATATATTGCTTAAGTCTTAAAAAATAATTAAAAAAAAAACTTTATTTATTTTTTATATTTGCAAATTTGTTAATAAGTTTTTAGTTAAATTTATTAATATAAATTGCAACAAATACAAATAGTTTCAAATATATATTGTTAAAAACTAAAAGAAAAAATATATACTATAAATTTAATTAGTAGAAGCTAAAAATAATAATAGCAAAAATTTAATTATAAATAGATTTCTTAATAACTTTATTGAAATTGCAACAAAAAATTTATAAATACTAGTTTTATTATTTTAGATTTTAGAATTCTAAAATATTATTGTTTGTAACAATATAAAATATATATTAAATTTTATAAATTTTATTATTATATAATCTATATTTTTAATATTTTTTTATTAAATAGTTTTTAATATTTTTTTTTTTTTAAAAAAACAATTTTTTATATTTGTTAAAAAATACAAGTATACAAACTTAATAATTAATTTTTTACTTATTAATTTTTATATAATTATTATAAAAGTTAAGTATTATAATTAAGTATTTAAACTAATTATAGTAGAATTTAAAATTATAAATAAACAATAAATTTTACAAGATTTTATTATATTAGAATTAAATTGCAAAATATAATTAAAAACAATTGTTATAAATTAATCTTTTTGCAAATTATTATTATTTTAAAGAACAATTATTGTTTGTAACAAATATTATTTATTTAATAAAAAAAAATATTTGTAAGTTTGTAAACAAAATATATAATTTTGTTTTGCTTATAATAATTAAATAAATTTACAATATTTTTTTCGAAAATCTTTAATAACAATATAATTATTAATAATATATCTTTTTTTGTTTTAATAATAACTAATATATAGTTTCGATTATTACTATATAAAATAATAGCAAATTTAGCTTAATTTAGCTTTAAAAATTTACAATAATTTTTTTTTTGTTGTTAAAAAAAGTAGTTTTAACTTTTTTAATAATAGATTTATTAATTTTATTTATTTAAAAAAACAATTTGTTAATATTTATAAATAGATAGTATTTTTAAAAAATTTTTAAGTTAAAAAAACTACAATTAAATAAACAAATATTTTTAACAATTTGCAAAAACTTTAGTTCTTTTATATTTTTAAAAAACTATATTATATATTGTTAAATATTTACTAATTAAAAATCTACTATTATTAAAAATTAATAATAATATCTTTAAAAATATAGAGTAAAATATAAAACAAATATTTTTATATTAAATATATTAAAATTGTAATTTGTACTAAATTTAAATTGTTAAGTATTTAATTTATTAAATATTTACTTTATATAATTTATTATTGTTTAACTTGCAAAATAAAGTATAATAGCTATAAGTTTTCAAATTGTTAACAATACTAAATTTTATTAAATACAAAAAAAAAAATTGCAACAAAATTTTTTAAAAACTAGCAAATTTAAAACAATATTAAAAAAAACAATATATTACAAAGTAAATTGTTTAACAATTGCTATATTATTTTTAAATATTAATTATTTTTTAACAAAAATTGCAACAAAAGTATCTTTAAATTTGTTAAAAACAATTTATATTTGCGTTCTTTTTTAAAAATTGTAAATAAAATATTTTTTATAAATTATTAGATTAATTAAAAGAGTAATATAATATTTATTTTAAATTTTTTTTCTTATTGTTTAAAGATTTTTAAAAATAAAAATTCAATATTAAAAAAAAAAATATTAAGAAGCTTATACGTAAAAACAAGTATTTAAAACAAGAGTTTATATATTATAAAAAAACTTAAATAACAATTATAAGACTTTACAATAGTACTTAAATTGTTGTACAAAAATTATAGTATACTTTAACTAATATTATTCGAAGTCTATACTTTTAAATATAGAAGAAACAATATATTTTAAAAACAATTTTCGAATAGTATCTTAAACTATATATAAAGCAAATCTTCTTTAAATAATTTTTAATTTACAAAATTTAATATTTTAGATATTTTAATTATTTAAGTCTACTATAGTTAATAGTTTCGATTTTAATTTTAAAATAAAAATCGATAATATATTATTGTTTGCAACTTGTTTACAAGCTTTAATAAATAGTAATAAAGTAAAAACTAAAAAACAATAATTATTAATTATAGTATTTTAGTATTTTTATTTCGATTAAACAAACAATACTATATTTAATAATAAAATATATTTCGATATTATTTAAATACAATACTATAACAATATATATAAATTGCAATTTTTTAATTTAAATTTCTTAATTTAAGATACTTTTAATTTCGATATTTAAAATACTTAAATACAATATATATTTCGAAATCTATTAGTAAAAATCTTTCTAAATATATTTGAAATTTTAAGAACTACTAGTATTAAATATCGATTTATATATAAATTTTATTTTATTTTTAAATATTGCAAACAATTTTCAAACTTTAATAATATTATAATATAGAACGCAAATTAAGTCTATACAAATATTAACTTTCTATTTAATATTAAATTAAACTTATTAAATCTTAATACTATTATAATTAATAATTATTAATCTAGCTTAATAAAGATCTTATTTTATATATTTAAAAATATTACAAAGATTAATAAATATTGTATTTTAATTTTTTTAAACTAAGATTTCTAAAAATTGCTAATCTTTTAATAATAATTAAATAAATATTAGCTAAAAAACTATTAATTTAGAAATCTTTTAAATATATTTATATTAATATATTTATATTAATATATTTATATTAATACACTTATATTAATGCGTTTATATTAATATATCTATATTAATATATCTATATTAATATGCTTATATTAATGCGTCTATATTAATGCGTCTATATTAATGCGTCTATATTAATTATTTCTTATATTCTATACTAGTTATTTTCTATATTTTATACTAATTATCTTCTATATCTTATATTAATTATTTTTTATATTCTATATTAATTATCTTTTATATTAATTGATTATTTTCTATATTAATTTACAAATAAAGTAGTTTATCTTTAAACTAATTTGTATTTAATATAATCTATTATTGCAATTGTTTAAACAATTGTTTTAAACTCTAGACTTACTAATTTATTATTATTTTGTATTAAAGAATTATTAATTATATATTTTGTTATTGTAATTTAATCTAAAATTCGACTAGAGTCTAAATCAATTTATTATTAAATATTTTTTCAATTGTTTTCTTTTTATATTCGAAAATTAATAAACAACTAATTTCGAAAAAAATATTTTTATATTTTTTAGATATTTAATATATTGCGTATTTTTTCTTTATTAATAGATATTTCTCTTTTTGTTTTAGATAACTTAACAATATATAAGCTATTTATTTACAAATTTAAAATCTATTAGATAAATCGATTGCTTAATATTAAAATAGCTTTCTAATTATAATTATTTGTTAATTTTTAAAACTATTATAATAGAGCTAAATTAAAAAACTAATAAAATAAAAACTAAAATTAAAAGAGTTTTAAATACAAAAAAATTAACAACAAATTAAATATTTTTAAAGAATAAAATAATTAATATAGTTTAGCTCTATATATTTATATATTTTTTTTAACTTTTTATTAAACTAATTATTTTAGTATTTGTTTAACTATTTGCAAAATCTTTCTAAATTATATTTTAATAATATTACAAAAACAAATATTGCTATAAAAGATATAAATATAAATAAAAATATATTAATTTATATAGTTTATAACTTATTATACAATAATTATATATATATTGTTTAAGTCTTAAAAAATAATTAAAAAAAAAACTTTATTTATTTTTTATATTTGCAAATTTGTTAATAAGTTTTTAGTTAAATTTATTAATATAAATTGCAACAAATACAAATAGTTTCAAAT
>JAABUL010006287.1_pt1 | contig 13824 bp, 4 predicted proteins | sample 5559151 | NCBI WGS metagenome assembly JAABUL01 (sample SAMN10711876, study PRJNA513368) | rock metagenome | isolation source: Antarctica rocks | place: Antarctica: Victoria Land, Pudding Butte sud | reverse complement strand
ACTATAAGCCCTTTAAAAGGAGGGTCTAACCTTCTTTATCAGGCTTAGTCTCGACTTTCTAGAATTTTTGAAAGTTGGCTGAATTTTTGATATTCCGCTAGGGCTGGGTAATTCGTAGCTAGTAGAAGCTTATTAGTTCTTACTCGTTCCTAATAAGATATAATAAATATGATTTCCAAAAAATGATATTGTTATAAAGAGCTCGCTTAGAGCTTTTTAATAAGCTATTTTTAGTAAGAAACTATAAAGAACTCGTTAAGTTATTAAGAGTTCTATGTTATAACTAGCTAAGTATAACAAGCAATACTCGGCAGGGGCGAACATGTAGGTATAATCAGTATATCTTAGCACTAATCAAGATTAGGTTGATTAGTATTCGATTAGACTAATCAGGATCAGGTTAATTAGTATTCGATTAGACTAATTAGGATTAGGTTAATTAGTATTTAATTAGACTAATTAGGATTAGGTTAATTAGTATTCGATTATACTAATTATACTCTTAGCATAGATTTCCTATATCTATATAGATGGCGATGTTTCCTAGTAGATAGGAGCTCCGTACTTAACTTATATTATAATTCTAGTAATCTCCTAAGTACTAAATATAATACCTTATACTAGACCTATTTAGTATAAGCCTACTTGCCCTGCTTCCTTAATACTCCTCTTCACGAGAACTAATTATAGGTCTACCCTATCTATAGACGGAGTAAACCGTAACACTTTAAGTACTCTTAGAATAAGTACCTTAGAAAGTAGAGACCCCCCCTTAAGCGTCTAGAGTTTACGACGCCTAACCATAGATAGTAAAGATAGACCTAAGGTCGCTAGACCCGACTTATTCTACGGTGAAAGAGAAAAGCTTAAAGACTAGCTTATATAGCTTCAGCTCTACTTTATCTTCAACGGATAGATCTTACTAACGGTATAACAGCCGGCCTTCGCTATCACGTATATAAGAGGACGAGCTTAGAAGTAGGTTTATCCTTCTCTTAAGAAGTACCTTAAGGATAAAGATAATCTAGACAATTAATATATTTAAAGCTAGATGGAAAGCTTTACACGATTTCGTGTTAAGATACGACGAGTCTTTAGTCCTTTAAACGAAAATAAAGTAGCTATACGAGTTATTCAGTACTTGTCTTAGAAGAAGTCTACTACTAAGTATTCTACTCAGTTCTAGCAGTATATAATAAAGATAGACTAGGATGATAACGCACTAATAATAATATACCGCCGCGGATTAAAGTTCAATATTAAAGAGGAACTTATATAAATTAAAGTATAGATCGATAATCTTGATACTCTAATAGCGGAGGCTATCAAGGTCGATGATAAGCTCTACGAGTTAGTAATAGAGAAATGACATAATAGTAGAACCTCTAGAATAGGACGATCAGGGATCTTCGCTAGCGATAGACTAGGAAGACGACAGTATTAATAACGCGACCCGTACGGATATACGCTAATAGAACTGGACTTCACTTAGAAATAAGATAAGGGAAAATTCAGGGATAAGAAGTAGCTAAAAAGGGGTAAGAAAGTAATAATCTACTATAGCTATAGTAAACTAGGCTACTTCGCTAGAGACTACCAGTTAAAGAATATAGTACCGCGACCGTAGTTAAATATACTAAGAAGAGTTCTATATAACAAACCTTCTAAGGATCTAGAGAACCACGACTTAACCTACGAGTAGATAGAGGTAGAGAAACTACTAGGGAAAGTTATAAAGGGAGAACGCTATTTCGAATTCGTACGAAAAGTATATTAATTCATTAAGAATCTAAAAGACTATAGAATATTACCCTAGGATATTAATATAAGAATCACGAGGTATCTTATCCTAGTAGGACAAGAGGACTTAGAGCTTAAAGAAGTTCTAAAGGATCTAGTTATTAGTATTTAGACGGAAGTGGACTAGCTATAATAATAACTCCAAGATATTTAAGATAAGAGGATAGAATAGGAGTCTTCAGATAACGGCGAGGTTCTGGAGTATAGCTTAAAATATAGACAAGAAAGTTAAGAGAGCTTAGAAGAAGAAGCGCCACGCTATAGACTTAGCAGGGATACTCCGGATAACTCTCCATCTTATACCACCGCATTATAAGGATTAAATAAAGGAAAACACTTAGAGAAAACATATTACGAAGAAAAGCTATACGTTAAAGATTATCGATTTAACTTAGTATACCTAGAATATAGTATTATGTATTAGATAGCCTGCGCTAACGACTACTACAAGTACTACTACCAAGTTCGGTCGGAACTAGGAAGGTGGGTAGTAGGTGCGTCTTGTAAACGAATAATCTAGAAAGATTATATAAGCGATAGTTACAACTAGCACTTAGCTAGTAAATGACTTAACGTATAGTTTCCAGGATCTACCGCAGACTAGTACGATAGTATAAAGAAATAACTAATGTATAGCCTAAATAAAGAATATTGCTACTTATTAGAGTAGTATACTTACATGCATGATAGATATTAAAAGCACATGGAGATTAAGAAGATATACGGTTTTCTCCTTAAATAGGGAAAAGAGTAATCTCTTATATCACAGGGAGATATAAGTAGATTAATATACTAACCCTAAAGTAATTCCTGTATACTACTTAGTACGATATATATATGAATATACCGGTACTAATTAATAGTTAACGGACTATTACGATGATAGATTCTGGAGTAACTAGTAACTTCGCTTCTCGAGACTTAGTACGGTCGCTGGGCCTACTAACTTGAAGAAAGAAAGAATAGTATAACTTATAGATAGCCGACGGGTTAACGCTATTAACAGGAAGGATAGACGAGGAAATACACTCGCTACCTGTAATAATTCAACGCTACTATAAGGAACTAACCTTCGATATAGTTAGGATAGCCACTTATTATATCATTTTAGGAATACCTTAGTTAAAGAAGTATAACCTAGTAATAGACTAGAAGAAAGGAGTACTTATATTTATGATTACTAGAGACGTTACCAGTATATAGCCTATACGCCGATAGAGGACGACGATAGATAAGAAATAGAACCGAAGACCGGTTAAAGCCTATATTACTTTAGTTTCGAATAAAGACGACCTTACACGAGGATCCGACTTAGTATATACTAGTAAGGGTTAGTAGGGCAAATAAGCTAGAGTTAATAGAGGAAAAGACGAACCTCCTGAAATCCCTTTAAAGTATAGAAAGTATGTAGCTCTATTTAAGGAAGAGTTAACGGCAAAGGCATTACCTAAATACTAACCTTAAGATTATAAGATCGAACTCGAATTAGGGAAGGCCCCGATATTTAGACTAATCTATGTACTTTTAGAGAAGGAACTCGGTGTACTTCAGGAGTATATTAACGAGAACCTTAAAAAGGGATTTATTCGAGAATCTAAAATTACTAGTAGGATACCTAATCCTCTTCGCGCCGAAGAAGGATAGAAAGCTTAGGCTATACGTTAACTACCGAAAGTTAAACGATATAACTATTAAGAACCGATATCCTTTACTAAATATTAGTAAGCTGTAGGATAGACTCTCTATAGCAAAGATATTTATAAAGCTTGACTTACAAGGAGCTTATAACTTGATTCGGATAAAGGAGGGTAAGGAATAGAAGACTACATTCAGGACTCGCTATAGATATTACGAGTACCTAGTTATACTATTCGGACTTATCAACGTACTAGTAACCTACTAAGTACTTATCAATAATATAGTTCGAGCTTAGCTAGATCAATTAGCGATAGCTTACCTCGACGATATATTAATTTATTCTAAGAACAAGGAAGAGTATATTACGCATGTATAGAACGTTCTCTTATATCTATTACAGGCGGGACTTCTCCTTAAACTAGAGAAGTGCGAATTTCACAAGGAATTAATAGAATTCCTAGGATTTGTAGTAAGTACCACAGGCATTTAAATGAGCCCTGAAAAGATTCAGGCGATATTAGAATAGCCTATACTATACGATGTTAAATTAGTATAAAGTTTCTTAGGATTTACTAACTTTAATCGACGATTTATTAAAGGGTATTTAAAGAAGGCACTTCCACTTATAGATATCACGAAGAAGGAAACTGGATTTTAGTAGGGACTAGCCTAAAAGTAATCATTTAAAACGCTTAAATAAGCCTATATAGATCTACTAGTACTCTGTACCTTTCGGACCGGCGAGCCGGTACGTATCGAAATAGATACCTCGGATCTTATAATCAGTACTTATTTATACTAATAACGAGATAATAAATGGTACCCTATAGCCTACTACTTACGTAAGATGTTAGGAGCCGAATAGAACTACGATATCTATGACAAGGAGTTACTTGCAGTAGTATATACACTTCAGAATTAGAGGGTATATACTGAAAGTTACTTAGAACTTACTATCTTCACGGACTATAAGAACCTCTTCAACTTCATAATAACGAAGGAGTTAAATCGAAGACAGGTCTGTTAGTTAGAATTACTAGGATAGTATAAGTTCAAGATACTATATACCCCTAGAAAGGATAATAGCTAAGTAGACGCCTTGAGTAGGCGAGCTAACTATATAGAATCCAAAGATATCACAAAAAAGTTAATTCTTAAATAGGAAAAGGACGGATCGCTAGTACTAATATAGAGTTTAGTAGCTACTACGCGAGTCACGGTCTAGGATATATCTGTAATCCTAAGGGAAAGTTATATTAATAATAATCTAGCTACGACGTTATAGAGTTAATAACTAGGATAAGAACTACTCTAATATAGGGGAAAGGTTTACTTACCTGAAGGATGTATTAAAGAAGTAATCTGGGATTACTACGATAATCCGTTAATAGGATATCCGGGAGTATCCAAAATGATAGAACTCCTCTAACGAATGTATACGGCACTATAACTACGTACGCACGTTAAGAAATACATTAAAGAATGTATTTATTATTAGTAGAATAAGTTTGTACGCTATACTAAATATAGGTAAATACAGTTTATACTAGTTCTAGATATACTATAGAAGGATGTAATAATAGACTTTATTATTAAGCTACTAAAATCCAGAGATCTAGTTATAGGAGACGTCTTTAACTTAATAATAGTAATTGTTAACAAGTTAATAAAGTATACGGTCTTGATTCCTTATAAGAAAACCTATAAAGCAAATTAGCTAGGATATATACTCCTCGATAGACTAATAAGGGATTATAGTATACCTGAATCTATTATATCAGATAGAGATAGACTCTTTACATCTTATTACTAGAAGACTCTAATCGCTATAATTAGAACTAAGTTATAAATATTAACCGCCTACTATCTAGAAATAGATAGTTAGATAGAACGTATTAATTAAATAATAGAAGTATACCTAAGGTACTATATTAGTTATAAATAAAATAACTGGGTCTTACTACTTCTTATAGCATAATTAGTACTCAACGATAAAAGATTAGATATAACCGGACTGTCTCTATTCTTTATAAACTATGGAAGAAACGCTAACTTATTTCTAGAACCGAGGGAGGGTTCTAGAGTAGAGAAAGCGACGGTGTTAGTATCTAAGATGAAAAGACTATACAGCGATATATAGTAGACAATTAGTAAGGTTAATACTAAAACTTAATAACGAGTAAATAAGAAGAGAAAAATGTATCCTTAACTAAAGAAGGGGGATAAGGTATACCTTTATATAAAAAACTTGAAGAGTAAGAGATTAAGTAAGAAACTAGACTATATTAAAGTCGAACCATTTTTAATTAAATAGTCTAAGGGACCTATTAACTATAAGTTATAGTTACTATCTAATACTAAGGTATACCTAGTATTCTATATCTCTTTACTAGAATCAGCCGACTCCAAAACGCCGCTTTAGGAAAGCTAGGAGTTCGAGGCTAAGACTAAGGAATATAAAGTCGAAAGGATCCTAGAATAGTAGGATCAGGAATACTTAGTTAAGTAGAAAGGATTTAAGGATTCGGAAAGTACCTAGGAACTAAGGTAGTATCTTAGGAACTACCCGTTACTCCTATAGTAGTTTTACTAGAGGAAATACCTAACGCGTCCTAATCTATAAGAGTAGGAAACTTAAGTTACTTCGAGGTAATATTAAAGAGGAAGTCGTTAGAGGATAAAGAGGCTATCGCCTCTTCATCCTTCTTAAGATCTTTAATATTCTCTAACTCTCCTTCTACTATTAGACGCTCCTTTTCTTCTAGCATTTTCACTACCTGCTATAGCTGAGTGAACCGAGTAAGAGCCTTGTTACTCTGCTAGAGTTTCTCTTTACGCGAACGGCGAAGACGAGCCTATCGCGTAGGCGAAAAAGGGGCTAGGTTATATAAGTAATCCTTTATAGTATATATTATATACCTTTCGGAGTTAGCACCTATCTTATACTTATTTAGGATCCCCGCATTCTTATAGTTATAATAGGGACGTATAACTAGAGAGCCTAGGTAAAGCGATTTAATAAGAAGTCGGCGACGAGCTATTAACGATAAATTAATAGACTTATAAAGAGGTATTAGTAGTTATATATACGAAAGAATAATGGAATCTTCGAGATAAAGAAATTAGGAGGGGGATCTAATATTATAACCAGCTAAGTATAATAAGTAATACTCGGTAGGGGCGAATATATAGGCATGATTAGTATATCTTAGTACTAATTAGGATTAGGTTAATTAGTATTCGATTAGATATTACGAGCGGGGACCTCTAGTCCTAATACTACGCCTAGTAAGGGTACTTTTCGTAATAGTCAAGTGGATTAGTTATTAAACTACTTGAATTATAGTTAGGTAGATTAATTGTTAAACTACTTGAACTATACCTCTTGACAGGATTTTATATATCTATATAGTAGCGATGTTTTCCCTTCTAGATAGGAGCTTCATGCTTAACTTATATTATTAACCTAGCTATCTCCTAGATACTAAATATAATATATATTATACTAGACTAGCCTAGTATAAAGCCTACCTACCTCGTCCTTAATACTCCTTTCTAAGAGATCAATCCTAGACCTTAGTTAACTCCTAGATAATAGGGTCGTAACACTTTAAGTACCCTTAAGATAAGTACCTTAGGATGAAACCCTATCCTAAGCGAGTAAGGACAGCGACCTCCTACTTATAATGAAGATGATAAAATCAGGGTTATTAAACTAGATATATATTATAAAGAATGAGATAAACTAGAGAAGTAATTATTATAAGTATAGCTATATTTTAAGTTTAATATTATAGTATAAGTTAAATAACCCCTTTTTATTATTTCCTATTTAAGAGGGCGAGCCTAAGAGTAGTCCGCCCCTCTATTAAAAAGATACTTAGAAGACCCTAACGACGATGAAAATAAAGATATTAAAAGATGGATAGAAAGCTTCTTAAGGTTCCGCGTTAAGATATAACGAAATTTCGGACCTTCTAATGAAAATAACGTCGCGGTACGAGTAATATAATACCTTATTTAAAGAAAGTTAATAATAGAGTACTCCACGCAGTTTTAATAGTACTTAGCTCGAACTGATTAGGATGATAAAGTACTTATAACTATATATTAAAGAGGACTTAAGGCTAATATTAAAGAAGAACTTATATAAGTAGAAGTAGGAGTAGTAATTAATAACCTTGAAACTCTTATAAAGACTGTGACTGGAATTAATAATAGACTCTACGAGCTAGCCATAGAAAAATGATATGATAGCGGCTTAATAGGATTTCAGCTAAGTGGAAACTTCGGAGGAGGTTTCCACGCAAAGAAAACGATATACCGTGATCCTTATAAGTATATACCCATAGAGCTCGACTTCACGCAGTAAAAAGGAAGACCTAAGGGGAAGAAGTAGTATAATAGGGGTAAGAAAGCAATACTTTACTATAGCTATAGTAAGCCGGGCCATATTACTAGGAACTATAGGTTAAAAAATATAGTGTAATAACTATAGTTAAATATACTACGAAGAATACTACTTAAGAAGAGTGGACCTTCGGAAGATCCGCCTAAGGTAGAATATAACGATGAAGAACTTAATATAATCATGTATGATTTACTCGCAGCATTCAACACGCCTAAGGTAGATATCAGAGAACTCTAGCAGCGATATAAAGAATTGGAAAAGGAAGTCGTTAAGAAAGAAAAGAATATCACGTAGATAGAAGCACGACTTAAAACCATTCAAGATCGACTAAGAGAACTGGACTCTAACGACGACGGTAAGGATTAGAAGGAAAAGCCTAATCAAGGACAAGGGATCGAAGGAGACTTAGACTAGGACTACATAAGTACTAGCGAATTATTAGAAGAAGAAGAAGAAGAAGCACTACGCTTTAGACTAAATGACTCCGCACCTTATACCTCCGCGTTAACGGATCAATAAAAAGATGACTCTGAGGAACGATTAGAATCTTATTAAGAGAAAGTTTTAGACAAGTTACTAATACAGGAGTATCGCAATGATTCGAACCATCCGGAATATAGAGTCATGTACTGGAGCGCTTATATAGATGACTATTACAAGACTCATTAGGCCGTATAAACTTACGAAGGACGGACGCCAATGACTCCCGCATGCAGATACCGTGACTAGAGAAACTATCAGAAGTTAGACTACACGTGGCATCTAGTAATAAAAAGAGGACAAAGTTTCTTTCTAGGATATAATAACAAGTGGTATTAGTACCTTTATATCTACCTTAGGCACGAGATAGATACTAAGGAATGCTACTTAACGGAATAGTACGCATGCTTGTATAACTAGTACTAGAAGTATATACGTTAAAAGAAGATTACTAAGTTTCTCCCTAATTCAGGAAAAGAGTAATCCCTTGTATTATAGGAAAGTATAAGGAGATTAATGTTATAACCCTAAAGACACGACATTTATACTCGATAGATTATAAGATACACGTGAACGTACTAGTATAGATTAATGGGACGAATACTATTACTATAATAGATTCTGGAGTAATAGGTAACTTCGTTTCTTGAACTTTAGTACAGTTAGCGGACTTACTAACTTGAAAGAAGAAGGAGCTATATAGCTTATAGATAACCGACGGGTTAGAACTATTAATAGGAAGTGTAGGCGAGGAGACTACCTCGCTATACCTTGTAATTCAACGCTACTATAAGGAAATTTCTTTAGATATAGTTAGGATAGCCACTTATCACATTATTTTAGGAATGCCTTAGTTAAAAAAGTATAACCTAGTAATTAACTAGAAAATAGGAGTACTTAGATTTAAGCGAACTAGTATTATTACTAGTATCTAACCTATACGCTAATAGCGGACGACGGTAGATAAGAAGTTAAATTGAAGACTAGTTAAAGTATATATTACTTTATCTTTAAAAAAGGACGACCTTAAGAAAAGAGGATCCAACTTAGTAAGTATTAGTAGAGGTTAGTAGGGCTAAAAGGAAGCTAGAGTTCTTAGGGGAAATGATAAACCTCCTAATATCCTATAAGAGTATAAGAAATAGATATATCTCTTTATAGAAGAGATAATAGTAAAAGCTTTACCTATACACTAATCCTAGGATCATAAGATCGAACTCGAACTAGGAAAGGAACCGACGTTTAGACTAATCTATATATTATTAGAAAAGGAACTTACTATACTACGCGGGTATATTAATAAGAACCTTAAAAAAGGATTTATTCAAGAATTCAAATCACTAGTAGGATATCCAATCCTCTTCGCACTAAAGAAGGATGGGAAACTTAGGCTATACGTTAACTATTAGAAGTTAAATGATATTACTATTAAAAATCGATATCCCTTACTAAATATCAGCGAGCTACAGGATAGACTCTTACAGGCAAGGATATTTACTAAGCTCGACTTACGAGGAGCTTATAACTTGATCCGAATAAAAGCCGGAGAAGAATGGAAAACCGTATTCAGGACTCGATACGGATATTACGAGTACCTAGTCATGCCATTCGGACTTACTAACGTACTAGCGACCTGCTAGGTACTAGTTAACAATGTTATTCGAGCCTATTTAGATTATACCACGATTACTTACCTTAATAACATTTTGATCTACTCTAAGACTAAGGAAGTATATATCTAGCATGTATAGGACGTCTTAACCTACCTATTACAAGCGAGATTACTCCTTAAGCCAGAGAAGTACGAATTCCACAAGGAGTTAGTAGAATTCCTAGGATTTGTGATAAGTACCACAGGCATTCGTATAAGCCCTGAAAAAATCAAGGCCATCGCAGAATAGCCTATACTATACGACGTGAAATTAGTCTAGAGCTTCTTAGGATTTATGAACTTTAATAGAAGGTTTATTGAAGGGTATTCAAAAGCAGCCCTACCACTTACAGATATAACTAAGAAGGAGAAGGGATTTTAATAAGGATCTAGTTAGTAAAAAGTATTCACGATATTGAAGGAGGCCTGTCAAAATCTACTAGTACTCTGTACCTTCCGAGTAAACAAACCTGCTCGTGTTAAAACAGATACCTCGGATCTTGCAATTAGCGCCTATCTATGTTAGGAAAAGGATAGTAAATAGCACCTAGTTACCTACTACTTACGAAAGATGTTAGTAGTAGAACAGAACTATAATATATATGATAAAGAGTTACTAGCAGTAGTATATATACTTCAAAACTGGAGGGTATACATAGAGAGTTATTTAGAACTTACTATCTTTACAGACTATAAGAACCTCCTTAACTTCATAATAATAAAGGAGTTAAACCGGAGGTAAGTCCGTTGATTAGAATTACTAGGATAGTACAAGTTCAAGATACTATATACCCTAGGAAAGGATAATAGCTAAGTAGACGCCCTGAGTAGGCGGTTAGACCATATGGAATCTAAAGATATCACGGAGAAGCCAATTCTTAAATAAGAAAAGGACGGATCGTTAATACTAGTATAAAGTCTAGTAGCTACTATACGAATCACGGTCTAAGATATCGCGCTAACCTTGAAGGAAGGCTATGTCAACGATAACTTAGTTATATAGCTAAAAAATCAGTAACTAGGACAAGAGCTCCTCTAGTACAAGGGGAGGACATACTTACCTAAGAAATATATTGAAGAGGTGATCCGGGATTACTACGATAATCCTTTACAAGGATATCTAGGAGTCTCTAAGACAGTAGAACTCCTCCAACGAGAATATACGACGCCACGACTGCGTACGCACGTTAAGAAGTACATCAAAGAATGTATTTAATACTAGTAGAACAAGGCTGTACGCCACGCTAGATATAGGCAAATACAGTTTGCACTAGTTCTAGATACACTATAGAAAGATATAATAATGGATTTCGTTATTAAACTATCAAAATCAAAAGATCCAGTTATAGGTGATACCTTTAACTCGATAATAGTAATTATCGATAAATTAACAAAGTATACGATTATAATTCCTTATAAAGAAATATACAAGGTATATTAGCTAGGATTCATCCTTTTAGACAAGCTAATAAGAGATCACGGCATACCGGAGTCAATTACATTAGATAGAGACAGACTCTTCACCTTATATTACTGGAAGACTCTGGTCGCTATAATCGGGACTAAATTACGAATATTAACTACCTACTACCCGGAAATAGACGGTTAGATAGAACGTATAAACTAAACGATAGAAGTATATCTAAGATACTATATCAGTTATAAACAGAGTAACTAGGTATCGCTACTTCTAATAATATAACTAGCAATCAATAATAATAGATCGGATACGATCGGACTATCTCCGTTCTTTGTAAATTACGGACGACATGCCAACTTGTTCCTAGAGCCTAGGGAGGGTTCAAGGGTAGAGAAAGCAATGGTGCTAGCATCTAATATAAAAAGACTACATAGTGAAATATAATAGGCAATTAGCGAGGTTAATACTAGGACTTAACAACAGGTTAACAAGAAAAGAAAAATGTATCCTTAGCTGAAAGGAGGGGATAAGGTTTACCTCTATATAAAAAACCTGAAAAGTAAGAGACTAAGTAAGAAACTAGACTATATTAAAGTTAGACCATTTTTAGTTAAGTAACCTAAGGGACCTGTTAACTATAAGTTACAGCTACTATCTAACGCGAAAGTATATCCAGTATTCCATGTCTCCCTACTAGAACTAGCTGACTCCAAAACACCGCTCCAGGAAGACTAGAAGTATAAGGCTGAGACCGAAGAATATAAGGTTAAAAGAATCCTAGAGTAAAGGGATTAGAAATACCTTATCAAATAGAAGGACTGCGAGGAATCAGAAAATACCTAGGAGCCTGTCAGGAACCTTAGGAACTGCCAGAGCCTTCTATAGTAATTCCGCCAGCATCTACAAGAGCATTCCAGTCGAAATCCGGAGGGATTTCCACTTACTCTGAAGAAACATCGAAAAGGAAATCGTTTAAGTCGGGACTAGTAACTTGCTCGTCCGCTTTAATCTCTTTAATATTTCGCAGCTCGCCTTTAACTATCTCAAGCTTTTATTTCTCTAAAGCTTCAACCTTAACTTATAGTCGATTAAGCTTTATAAATATTTCTTTAAACTCCTTAGCCTTTTCCTGACGCTTCTTTTCAATCCTGGCCCATTGAGTAGGTAAGAAAGGTGCTAGGTTATAACTATAACTAACACGGGCGCATTCAACGCAACGATTAGAAGAACCTCCTACCTTATACTTCTCAGGATGATTCGCCTTATCATAGTTCTTGCAAACGCGCATTGGAACTATCGGAACAACGGATGATATCAAATTGCGACGATGGAATGAACTGGAAAGTTTGTGTCTATTAGCAGGCATGTTAGAAGTTAAGACTATCGGGACGATGGTTCTTAGGAGGGGAGCTAATATTACAAGCAGGGACCTCTAGTCCTAATACTACGCCTAGTAAGGGCACTTTTCGTAATAGTTAAGTAGATTAATTGTTAAATTACTTGAACTATAATCAGGTAGATTAATTATTAAACCACTTGAACTATACCTCTTAGTAGGATTTCATATATCTATATAGTAGCGATGTTTTCCCTTCCAGATAGGAGCTTCGTACTTAACTCATGTTATTAACCTAGCTATCTCCTAGATACTAAACATAATACATATTATACTAGACTAGCCTAGTACGAAGCCTATCTACCTCGTCCTTAACACTCCTCTCTAAGAGATCAACCCTAGACCCTAGTCGACTCCTAGATAACAGGGTTATAATATTAGACTAATTAGGATTAGGTTAATTAGTATTTGATTAAACGAATTAGGATCAGGTTAATTAGTATTCGATTAGACTAATTAGGATTAAGTTAATTAGTATTCGATTATACTAATTATACTCTTAGTATAGATTTCCTATATCTATATAGATAGCGATGTTTCCTAGTAGATAGGAGCTCCGTACTTAACTTATATTATAATTCTAGTAATCTCCTAAGTACTAAATATAATACCTTGTACTAGACCTATTTAGTATAAGCCTACTTATCCTACTTCCTTAATACTCCTCTTTACGAGAACTAATTATAGGTTTATCCTATCTACGGACGGAGTAAACTGTAATATTCTATTTCTCTATCTTTTAAGTACTCTAGTAGTAATATAAATAGTTAGAATCTATTAAAACTTTATATATAGTATTTATATAATATAATCTTATTAAAAATTATTTAAAGAGTTTATTTAATTCGGATAAGTATTTAGAAAGTTAGGAATAAAAAAAAACTGAATATAATTTCTTCTTAGTCCTCTAGCTAATCGACTTTAACTTAGTATATATATAGAGGAATTTCTACTAGACTACGGATTTTATATATATATATAAGTAACCTAGATAGTCCTTTATCTAACCTTAAAGAAAGTATAAAATC
>JAABUL010006286.1_pt1 | contig 13825 bp, 11 predicted proteins | sample 5559151 | NCBI WGS metagenome assembly JAABUL01 (sample SAMN10711876, study PRJNA513368) | rock metagenome | isolation source: Antarctica rocks | place: Antarctica: Victoria Land, Pudding Butte sud | reverse complement strand
TGACCCGCTTGCCCATCATCACTGCCCCCATCGCACCATGGAGATCAATGAATCACAGCCGCTCACCCCGTCCTAACGGTGGCTACAGCGCCTTTTTCAACAGCATCATAGCTATCGTGGGCCGGTGGTTCTCCGAGTTTTGGGGCAATCCCTGCGCCATCAGCATCGTCGATGATCTCGCCGCGCCTGACATGCTCTTACAATATTCGATGCGCGCACCGCGCCGCGGCCGCAAGAACGTGAAGGCGTTCATGACCGAATTTCGCGAGGCATTCCCCGATCTCGCGCTCAGGAGCACTGGGGACCTCATAGCAGACCGTGACTTCGTGATCATCCGTTGGGAGGGCGGCGGCACACACACGGGTCCTGCGTTCAATGATTTCCATATTGGGCCTCTTCCAGCGGCCTCTGGCCAGACGATATCCCTTGCCGGACACACCGCGATCCGCGTCGAGAACGGCAAAATCGCCGAAGAAGCGATCTGGACAACGAAGCGTAAGGCCCACATGCGTGTGCTTTCCGAAGCGAGCGGGGGTGACGGACTTTCGTTAGCCCCAATACCGTTCAGTTAGGCCGTTTTCCGGAGTGTCGGACACCCCTGATCAAGCCGTTTCCCCACCATCGCCGGACGCCTAACGGCGCTAACTGAACGGTATTGTCGTTAGCCCGGTCTATAAGGCAGCAGTGGGTTTCAGCGCTGATCAGCCCCGTAAGACGTTGAACCAGAAGGTCTGTCTGGGTCCCGCACCCGAGCTGTTCCACAACCCCGGCCGAGATAGCGACCTCGACCGTGACGGCACCGACCCTGGACCGCGAGAATGTGCCGGTGACCAAGGCTACAACTTTGGCCTCTGCGGAAGTGGTAGAGGCCACCGTCCCCAAAGGAGAACCGCAGTTCAGTCTGGACCTGGTTCAGGTGAGCGCGACCCGCAGGACGCACCAAACCAAGCTCATCCTGGAACGGGAGCGCGGTGTTGACCGGATTAGACTGCGCCGGTGCTGACCGGTCTTCAGGAATTAGTATAGTTGCGCGGCGGCGGAGATCAGGCCAACACCCCGATTGAGGTGACGCTCGGCGGCGAATACAATTCGGCACGGCGGTCGCTGCTCATCATCGAGCCGACGATATTACAAATGGTCGGGCTCCTGCAGCCGCACGAGTTTGAGCAGATTGCGGTCTGGGCGGTGGTCAGCGCCGAGCTGATCCAGGATTACTGGGACAGCTCGATCCTTTCTGCGCCCGAGGTTGCCGGACGGGTCAAACTGGTGACACCCTCGCCCTGGTAAGCCTTGCCAACAGTTCCCTGCTCGAGCAAGACGAAAGTTACCCAGTAAAGAAGCACGCACGGACACGAGCCAGGGCGAAACTCCGAACGTGGCTTGGCGCTGCCAAGTGATGTCATGAGGAACGGTGCTTTGTAGCACTCGGTTCAGCTTCATTCCATGTATGTCCAGCCCAATGGTTCGTAAGGCTAGGGTCTGCTATCTCCCGCCGATGATTGTTCGTCCCCGCCCCAGCGCATTCGGCCTGCTGTTCATCCTGCGTGGCTCCATCGTGCCCACGATCGCGCCTCGGGTGCTGGTCGTTCTCGTGTTGTCCGCCGTCGTGGCGGGGCTGCACCACGCCGCTCCGCAACACTTCCGTGAACTCACCCCGGCGCCGTTCACACTCCTCGGCCTCGCGCTGTCGATCTTTCTCGGGTTCCGTAACAACACCTGCTACGAGCGTTGGTGGGAGGGTCGCAGGCAATGGGGCCAACTCGTCGCCGAGACCCGCAGCCTCCTGCGCGAGTGCGTCACCGTGCTGCCGGACGACCCGGCTCTGCGGCGGCGGCTTGGTCACCGAGCCGCCGCATTCGCACACGCCCTGCGCAGCCAACTCCGCGGCGCTGATGAGTGCACGGCACGCGACTGGCTGCCCGACGGAGAGTGGGATCGGATCGCTCGGCACCGTAGCCGCCCCGATGCCATTCTGCTGGCGCAATCAAACGAGTTGGGGGTGCTGCTCCGGCACGGTGAGCTGTCGGACATGCTTTATCGGGTATTCTCCGACCACCTCGCGGCGATGACGGGCATTCAGACCGCGTGCGAGCGGTTGCGCTCCACGCCGATGCCGTTCACCTACACGCTGCTGCTGCACCGCACCGCTTGGTTGTTCTGCTTGCTTCTGCCGCTTGGGCTCGTGAGCACTCTGGGCATGGCCACGCCGGTGGCAACGACGATCCTGGCTTACGCTTTCTTCGGTCTGGATGCGCTTGGCGAGGAGCTGGAGGAGCCATTCGGCCTATCGCAGAACGCCCTCCCGCTTGACGCTCTCGTCCGGGCTATCGAGATCGTCACCCTTGAGGCTCTGGGTGAGGCGGAATTGCCGATCGCACTGGAGCCGCGAGGGTTCGTGCTGCATTAGGCCGAATATCCCTCTTCGAAACACGCAATCTCATGAGCCGCCACGATGATCGAGAGCATTCATAGTCGTGGGGGAGTGGTAATCAGGCTGCTGCTGGCATCGTTCGCGGCGCGGAAGCCCGGATAGCGATCGCGAAATGCATCCTCGAGCATGTCGTTCAGCACGGCGGTGCGCACGTCGAGAAAGGGCCGTACGGTGCCCTGTTCCAGCGCATCTGCTGCTTCTTGTTCATACGCTTGGCGATGATTTCGTTGACTGCGCTTTCCACGAACGCGGTCGAAATCGGCTCACCACGCCCACGCCGGGCAGCGTAGTGCACCAGCGCGTCCTCGTTGCGTCGGAGGTAGCCCAGCAGCCCGCTCGCGTGTTGCAAGGCGGCCGATGCCGGGCACCTCACGCACGGGCTTGCGCTCCGTCCAGCGGTACAGGGCCGCGAGCTTGGGTCGGCACCCTGTCCAGCGCCCATGCCACAAGCGCCACTTTGCACGTTGGAGGCTCGGCATGGTCACGCTTGCCGCCTTGCTCACCGAGGCCGGAGGCCCGCTCGCCCGCAAGGACTACGCGGCCCTCCGGACCCTCGCGGGCGTGGCGCCGGTGACGAAGCGCAGCGGCAAAAGCCTGCATCGTCGTCATGCGCCACGCCGTCCAGGCCCAGCTGCGCCAGACCGTGTTCCATGAGACGCGGATCGCCGTGCAGCATGACCCCGAAAGCCGCGGCCGCGACGGGGCGCTCAGGGCACGTGGCCACTCCTACGGTCGCGCCTTGCGCGGCGTCGCCGACCGGGTGCTCGGGGTCGCCGGCGTCCTGCTGCAGCGTCATACCCTGTTCGACCCCGCCCACGGCACGCCGGCTGGGCCGTAACAACGAGCATCCCTTGGTGACTGCCGCCGGCATCCCTTCGGCCCGACCTGCCCTTGGCAGAGCGCCGCGCGAGCACGGCGCTACGCTCGACGGGTTGGGACAGCGTGCTCCACCTCACGGCATTCTGGGGCTTTTCAACGGCTCATCGAGCGCTTGACCGCGGGTAGGAAGTCCACGCTAACAGGTGGACGAAAGATAGGTCGAGCACGGCGTTGATACGTCGGAGCAGGTGGTGGACCGGCATGTAGTCTGTCACGCGGACCTCGTATCAGAGCTGCTCCTGGTCCTCCATCTTGCCCATCGTCGCCGTGCCCCGCGTAGTTAGGACAGCTACGGAGTTATGTATGAACTCGCCACCAAACTGGGTTTGTAAACAACCTCGTACGTTTTCGCAGCTAAGGGCCTTCTGACCCGGGCTGGGTGCGGCGCCGCTTTTCGAGCCACGGTGGTGCAAGAAATCTGTTGCGGAGCTTTTGGTATAATGCATAAAATGCACAACTGCCGGTAAACTTGCAGGGTAATCGGGCATCGCGACGCACGCGGTCAGGATAGGGGAAGCGGCATGCACGTCATCACGGCGCTGCTCGCCACATTTGGACGGCTATCCACGACCGGGTGGTCCGGAAGCGGCGCAGGCTGTTGCCTGGCGTCCGCCGTTGGAATGTACCGGGGCAGGCAGGGACGGGGCGGCCCATGACCACGTTTTCTGGCTTGAACCTTGGCAGGATCAAGGCAGACCTCGGGCTGCGGCGGCTTGCCTGCGACGCGATCAAGCAGGCCATCACCGAGATGGACATTTACGGCCATGCCGGCGAGCTGTGGCTCGACGAGCGCCAGCTTTCCGAGACCCTGGGCGTCAGCCGCACCCCGATCCGCGAGGCCATGGGCTTCCTGGAGCAGGAAGGGTTCATACGCTCCGTGCCCCGCCGTGGCGCCTATGTCGTGCGCAAGAGCAAGCGCGAGATCGTCGAGATGATTACCGTCTGGGCAGCGGTGGAGAGCATGGCGGCGCGGCTGGCCGCCGAGCGCGCGAGCGACGAGGACCTGCGATCCCTGCGCGGGTTGGTCGCGGCCTTCAAGGGAGACCCCTCGACCCACCTCAGCGAATACTCGCAGGCCAACATGACGTTCCACCGCGCCATCATCCGGATGGGCGGCTGCGCCCTGATGACCGAGATGACGGATTCAATGTTCATCCACATGCGCGCGGTTCGGGCCGTGACGATGGGGCAGGACAACCGGGCCAGGCGGTCCGTGGCGGACCACACGTCGATCGTCGCGGCGCTCGAGCGCCGGGACGCGGACCTGGCCGAGCGCCTGGTGCGCGAGCACACGCTCGGCCTGGCCGCGCATGTGGAGAGGAACGGCGACGCCCTCGACGCCCTGGCCCCGCAGCCGGCACCCGGGAGGGCGTCCCCCACCCGTCCGCGCAGAATCGGTCCGGCCCGGGACCTGGCGGTGCACGGGGCGACTAATGGGGCGGAGGACGGGGCCGCCATGCCTGGTCCTGCGCAGGGCGTGCAGCCCGGCCCGGGCGTGTCTTAGCCGCAACCAGGTTCAGGGAAGGACGATCACCATGACGGCAGCAGCAGACCCTGACCGGCTTTCCGATGGGGGCGCATCCGCCCTTGTGGACCGATGCGGGCGGCAGGGTGGCGCAGCCCTGCGCGAGTACCTAATCCTGACGACGCCGGCGAATGTTGGGGCATGGCCATGCTTCTTAGCTCCTCTCGTGCCGTTGGCCGGCGGCCTCACGGGCGCAAAGATATCCGCACCATGGACGCCGGCTACGGCCACGCTGCGGTTTCGGCAGCCTGGTCGCGGCCACTGACACGCAACTACGAAACTTACCGGAGGGGATCAGAATGTCAGCATTAGCGCAAAGCATCGTTGCAGATACGACCGAAAGTGAGGCGACGCAGGCGCTGACCGACGGCTTCCACTTGGTGCTCGACGCGCTGAAGCTGAACGGCATTACCACGATCTACGGCGTGCCTGGCATTCCGATCACCGACCTCGGCCGCATGGCGCAGGCAGAGGGCATGCGCGTCATCTCATTCCGGCACGAGCAGAACGCCGGCAACGCCGCCGCTATCGCCGGCTACCTGACCAAGTCGCCGGGCATCTGCCTCACGGTGTCGGCGCCGGGCTTCCTGAATGGCTTGACCGCGCTGGCCAATGCCACGACCAACTGCTTCCCGATGATCCTCATCAGCGGCTCGTCCGAGCGGGAGATCGTGGACCTGCAGCAGGGCGACTATGAGGAGATGGACCAGCTCGCCATCGCCAAGCCGCTGTGCAAGGCGGCGTTCCGCGTGCTGCACGCCGTGGATATCGGCATCGGCGTGGCGCGCGCTATCCGCGCCGCCCTCTCCGGGCGTCCTGGCGGCGTTTACCTCGACTTGCCGGCTAAGCTATTCTCCCAGGTCATGGACGCCGAAGCCGGCGCCGCGTCGCTGGTGAAGGTGATCGACCCGGCGCCCGCCCAGCTTCCCGCCCCGTCTGCCATTCAGCGCGCGCTGGAGGTGCTCCAGGGCGCCAAGCGTCCCCTCATCATCCTTGGCAAGGGCGCCGCCTATGCGCAGGCCGACGACCAGGTACGCTCCTTGATCGAGACGAGCGGCATCCCTTACGTGCCGATGAGCATGGCCAAGGGGCTTTTGCCCGACACGCACCCGCTGTCAGCGGGCGCTGCACGCTCGACGGCACTGAAGGAGGCGGACGTTGTAATGCTGGTCGGCGCTCGCCTCAACTGGCTGCTGTCGCACGGGAAGGGCAAGACCTGGGGCGAGGCCGGGTCGCAGAGGTTCATCCAAATCGACATCGAGCCGCGGGAGATGGACAGCAACGTCGAGATCGCCGCCCCGCTGGTCGGCGACATCGGCTCCTGCGTATCCGCCCTGCTGCAGGGGATGGGCGCCGGCTGGAAGGCTCCCCCGGCGGAGTGGATCGAGAGGCTCAAAGCGCGCAAGGAAGCCAACATCGCGAAGATGGCGCCTAAGCTGATGAGCAATGCGACGCCGATGAACTTCCACACGGCGCTCGGCGCGCTGCGGACCGTCATCAAGGAGCGGCCGGACGCCATTCTTGTCAACGAAGGCGCCAACACGCTCGATCTCACGCGCGGCATCATCGACATGTATCAGCCGCGCAAGCGCCTGGATGTCGGCACCTGGGGCATCATGGGTATCGGCATGGGTTTCGCCATCGCGGCTGCGGTGGAAACCGGCAAGCCCGTGCTGGCAGTTGAAGGCGACAGCGCTTTCGGCTTCTCCGGCATGGAGGTCGAGACAATCTGCCGTTACAACCTGCCGGTCTGCATCGTCGTGTTCAACAACAACGGCATCTACCGCGGCACCGACGTGAACCCGACCGGCGGTGGGGACGTCGCAACGACCGTCTTCGTCGCCGGGTCCCGTTACGACAAGATGATGGAGGCCTTCGGCGGCGTCGGCGTTAACGCAGTGACGCCGGACGAGTTGAAGCGCGCCGTGGACGCGGCGATGGATTCCGGCAGGCCGACCCTCATCAACGCGGTGATCGACCCGGCGGCCGGCAGCGAAAGCGGCAACATCGGCAGCCTGAACCCGCAAAGCGTGCTGAAGAAGAAATAATTCGGCTCCATCGAGCCTGATCCGGAACAAGGGAAGACACACAATGAAAGCTCTTGAGGGCGTCAAGATACTCGACTTCACCCACGTGCAATCCGGCCCGACCTGCACGCAGTTGCTGGCTTGGTTCGGTGCGGACGTGATCAAGGTGGAGCGCCCTGGCGAGGGCGACATCACCCGCGGCCAGCTTCGCGACATCCCGGATGTGGACAGCCTGTATTTCACCATGCTGAACCACAACAAGCGGTCGATCACCGTGGACAGCAAGCACTCGCAGGGCAAGGAGGTCATTGAGGGGCTGATCCGAACCTGCGACGTGCTGGTGGAGAACTTTGCACCCGGCGCGCTGGACCGCATGGGTTTTACCTGGGAGCGCATCCAAGAGCTGAACCCGCGCATGGTGATGGCTTCGGTCAAGGGCTTCGGTCCCGGCCCGTACGAGGATTGTAAGGTGTACGAGAATGTGGCGCAATGCGCTGGCGGTTCCGCGTCCACCACGGGGTTCGACGACGGCCCGCCGCTGGTGACGGGTGCGCAGATCGGCGACAGCGGGACCGGGCTGCACTTGGCGCTGGGCATCGTCGCCGCCTTGTATCAGCGCAACACGACCGGGCGGGGCCAAAAGGTGCTGGCGGCGATGCAGGACGGCGTGCTGAACCTGTGCCGGGTCAAGCTACGCGATCAGCAGCGCCTGGCGCACGGGCCGCTGAGGGAGTTCCCGCAATTTCCGGACGGCGAGTTCGGCGATGCCGTGCCGCGGGCCGGCAACGCTTCCGGCGGCGGCCAGCCCGGCTGGATCCTGAAGTGCAAAGGCTGGGAAACCGATCCCAACGCCTACATCTACTTCATCACCCAGGCCCCGGTGTGGAAATCCATCTGCGAGGTGATCGGCGAACCCGGCTGGATTACCCACCCCGACTACGCCAAGCCCGCGGCCCGGCTGCCGCGCCTCAAGTCCATTTTCGCCCGCATCGAGGAATGGACGATGACGAAGACGAAGTTCGAGGCGATGGAGGAGCTGAACAAGCGCGACGTCCCCTGCGGCCCCATCCTTTCAATGAAGGAGATCGCCGAGGACCAGTCGCTGCGCGCGACCGGCACGGTGGTCGAGGTGGACCATCCGACGCGGGGCAAGTACCTGACCGTTGGCAACCCGATCAAGATGTCCGACAGCAAGACCGAGGTGACGCGGTCCCCGTTGCTGGGCGAGCACACCGACGAGATCCTTCGGGACGTGCTGCACTTCGATGCCGACCGCATCGCCGCCATGCACAAGTCAGGCGCCCTGAGCGTCCGGCCCCGCATCGCGGCCGAGTAACCGACGGGGCCGGCCAGGCGCCGGCCCATCCAGATGCACCAAAAAAAGACCTCCGGAGGACACGATGCTAGACACGACCCAGACCGCCAAGGACACCGTCCGCAAGATCCTGGACACCATCAAGGCCGACGGCCGCGACAGCCTAACTGCGCCGGAAGGCAAGCTGGTCTGCGATGCCTACGGGATTACGGTCCCCCAGGAAGGGGTGGCTTCGTCGGCCGACGAGGCCGTCCAGATGGCGTCGAGCATGGGCACGGTCGTTCTGAAGATCGTTTCGCCGGACATCCTGCACAAGACCGAAGCTGGCGGCGTCCTCGTCGGCCTGAAGACCGCCGAGGAGGTGCGCCGCGGCTATGACACCATCCTCAGCAATGTTCGGGCCTATAAAGCCGATGCGAAAATCATAGGCCTCCAGGTGCAGCAGATGCTGCAGGGCGGCCAGGAGGTCATTATCGGCGCCGTGACCGACGACAGCTTTGGCAAGCTGGTCGCATTCGGCCTGGGCGGCGTGCTGGTCGAAGTGCTCAAGGACATCACCTTCCGCCTAGCCCCAGCCACCCACGAGGACGCGCTGTCCATGCTGGACGGCGTGCAGGCGGCCGAGATGCTAAAAGGCGTCCGCGGCAGCGAGCCGGTCAACCGCGAGGCGCTGTCCAACCTGATCGTCCGCGTGTCCGAGCTGGTCAGCGACTTCCCGGAGATTTCCGAGATGGATCTGAACCCGGTGTTCGCGACGGCGAAGGGGGCCATCGCCGCCGACGTCCGCATTGTGGTCGATTTCAGTCCCAAAGCCCCGCGCCACCGCCCGGCGCACGACGACATCGTCACGGCGATGAACCGCATTATGCGCCCGGACTCCGTGGCAGTGATCGGCGCCTCCGCCGAGGCCGGCAAAATCGGCAACTCTGTGATGAAGAACCTTATCACCGGCGGCTATCAGGGCAAGATCTACCCGATCCACCCCAAGGCCGACGAGATCATGGGCCACAAGGCCTATAAGTCGGTGAAGGACGTGCCCGGTGATATCGACACCGCCGTGTTCACCATCCCGGCCAAGTTCGTCGCCGCCGCGCTGATCGAATGCGGTGAGAAGAAGATTTCCGGCGCCGTCCTGATCCCCTCGGGCTTCGCCGAGACTGGGAACGAGGAAGGGCAGCTCGAATTGCAGGAGATCGGGCGCAAGTATAACATCCGCCTGATGGGGCCGAATATCTACGGCTTCTACTACACCCCGAAAAACCTTTGCGCGACGTTCTGCACCGCCTATGACGTGCGCGGCCACGCCGCCTTGTCGTCGCAGTCCGGCGGCATCGGTATGGCGATCATCGGCTTCAGCCGCTCCGCCAAGATGGGCGTTTCGGCCATCGTCGGCCTGGGCAACAAGTCGGACATTGACGAGGACGACCTGCTGACCTTCTTCGAGCAGGACGATGAGACCCATATCATCGCCCAGCACTGCGAGGACCTGAAGGACGGCCGCGCCTTCGCCGAGGTGGCGCGCCGGGTATCCAAAAAGAAGCCGATTGTGATGCTCAAGGCGGGCCGCACGTCGGCTGGGGCGAAGGCAGCCAGCAGCCATACCGGCGCGCTGGCCGGCAACGACAAAATCTACGAGGACGTGCTGGCGCAGGTGGGCGTCATCCGCGCCCGGTCCCTGCGCGATATGCTGGAGTTCACACGCGGTATCCCCGTGATGCCGACGCCGAAGGGCGAGAACATCGTCATCATCACCGGCGCCGGCGGGTCCGGCGTGCTGCTGTCGGACGCCTGTGTGGACAACGGCCTGCAGCTGATGGCGATCCCCGAGGACCTGGACGCTGCGTTCCGCAAGTTCATCCCGCCGTTCGGCGCGGCGGGCAACCCCGTGGACATCACCGGCGGCGAGCCGCCGATGACGTACGCCAACACGGTGCGCCTTGGATTGCAGGATGACCGCATCCACGCGCTGATCCTGGGCTACTGGCATACGATCGTCACGCCGCCGATGGTGTTCGCCAGGTTGATGGTCGAGACGATCAACGACATGAAGGCGAAGGGCATCAGCAAGCCCGTCGTGGTGTCGCTTGCAGGCGATGTGGAGGTTGAGGAGGCGGCGGAGTACCTGTACGCGCACGGCATTCCCGCATATGCCTATTCCACCGAAATTCCTGTGGCAGTGCTCGGCGCGAAGTATCGCTGGGCTCGTGGCGCAGGGCTAGTTTAATGAACATCCACGAATACCAGGCCAAAGAACTGTTGCGCGGATATGGCGTGGCCGTGCTGCAGGGGTTCGTTGCATCGACACCGGAGGAGGCCGAGCAAGCCGCCGCTAAGCTGCCCGGCCCCATCTACGTCGTGAAGGCACAAATCCACGCGGGCGGCCGCGGCGCCGGGCGTTTTGAGCATGATCCCGGAGGCAAGGGCGGCGTGCGCCTTGCCAAGTCTACCGCCGACGCGCAGGAGGCCGCGGCAGCGATGATCGGCAACGTCCTGGTTACCAAGCAGACCGGCCCCGCCGGACGCCGGGTCAGCCGCGTTTATGTCGAGGCCGGCTGCGACATCAAGCGCGAGCTGTATCTTTCGCTGCTGGTCGATCGGGAAACGTCGTGCGTCACCATCATCGCCTCGACCGAGGGCGGCATGGAGATCGAGCACGTGGCAGAAACCCAGCCCGAGCGGATCATGCGCGTCGCCGTGGACCCAGCCTGCGGCATATTTCCCTTCCACGCCCGCAAACTGGCCTTCGCCCTAGGGCTGGAGGGCAAGCAGGTCGCGTCGTTCACCAAGTTCGTGCTGGCGATGTACCGCGCCTTCACCGAGCTCGACTGCGCCATCGTCGAGATTAACCCGCTGGTGGTCACCGGGACCGGGGACGTCGTCGCCTTGGACGCCAAGGTCAGCTTCGACGACAACGCGCTGTATCGCCAGCCGGACCTGGAGAAGCTGCGGGACGAGGCGGAGGAGGACCCGAAGGAGCTGGAGGCTGCCAAGTACAGCCTGAACTACGTGACGCTGGACGGCACGATCGGCTGCATGGTGAACGGCGCCGGCCTGGCGATGGCGACGATGGACATCATCAAGCTGTATGGCGGCAGCCCGGCCAACTTCCTGGACGTGGGCGGCGGCGCCACCAAGGAGCGGGTAACGGCGGCGTTCAAGATCATCCTGTCCGACCCGAACGTGGAGGGCATTCTGGTCAACATCTTCGGCGGCATCATGCGCTGCGACGTCATTGCGGAGGGCGTGGTCGCGGCGGCGCGGGAGGTGAGCCTGGGGGTGCCGCTGGTGGTGCGGCTGGAGGGCACCAATGTCGAGCTGGGCAAGCAGATCCTCGCCAAGTCGGGCCTGCCGATCGTCAGTGCCGACAACCTGGCCGACGCCGCCGAAAAAGTCGTCCGTGCCGTGAAGGAGGCTGCATAATGGCCATTCTCGTCGACGCGAACACCCGCGTCATCACCCAGGGCTTCACCGGCGCCCAGGGCACGTTCCATTCCGAACAGGCCATCGCGTACGGCACCAAGGTCATGGGCGGCGTGACCCCCGGCAAGGGCGGCAGCCGCCATCTGGACCTGCCGGTGTTCGACACCGTGGCGCAGGCGCGGGAGGCGACCGGCGCCGATGCCTCCGCGATCTACGTGCCGCCACCGTTTGCCGCCGACGCCATCCTGGAGGCGATCGAGTCCGGGATTCCGCTGATCATCTGCATCACCGAGGGCATCCCGGTGCTGGACATGGTTCGCGTGAAGCGGGCGCTGTCCGGCTCGAAGTCGCGCCTGATCGGGCCCAATTGCCCCGGTGTGATCACGCCCGAGGCCTGCAAGATCGGCATCATGCCCGGCCACATCCACCGCCGCGGCACGGTCGGCATCGTGAGCCGCAGCGGCACGCTGACCTATGAGGCCGTCAGCCAGACGACCGCGGCCGGGCTCGGCCAGTCGACCTGCGTCGGCATCGGCGGCGACCCGGTGAAGGGCACCGATTTCATCGAGGTGCTGGAGATGTTCCTGGCCGATCCCGAGACCCACAGCATCATCATGATCGGCGAGATCGGCGGCCAGAGCGAGATCGACGCCGCCGAGTTCATCGCCCAGAGCAAGACGACGAAGCCCGTCGTCGGCTTCATCGCCGGCGTCACTGCACCGCCGGGCCGCCGCATGGGCCACGCCGGTGCGGTGATCAGCGGCGGCAAGGACACGGCAGCGGCCAAGTTCGAGGCCATGCGCCAGGCCGGCATCCACGTCGCCGAGAGTCCGGCCGCGCTGGGCAGCACCATGGTTCGCGCATTGCGGGGCTGAACCGCCAGCCGCTTACCCGGTAACTAGTGACACTGCCCGTTCACAACGGGCCGGAGCGCCCGGCGCTCACGCCAGGTCAACCAGGCGTCGAGCAGCATGTGCGGCAAGGTAAGCGCTGCGAGGCCCTGAAGGGTCAATGAAAGCAGCCGTACCGGCAGCGCGCCGGCATATAGCGGCCATAATCCGGCGCCGATCAGCAGCGTCAGGCCGGTGATCGGCAGCGCCAGCAGGATCGCGCTGCGGCCATCTCGGACACGGGGCGCGCGCCGCGGATCGTGGATCAGTGCGGCGGTGTGCGCGGGCGCGTGGATGCAAACGAAGTAGATCGCGAACGCGGTCAACGGCGGCAGCACGATGAACAGGCCGGCGAGAAGGGTTGGCGCAACGAGTGAGCGCCCCTGTCCACGCAATGCCAAGGCGCTGGCCCATGCGATAGCCAGTACTAGCCAAATCAGCGAAGCGGTCCAGAGCCATTCCGGCGGTTGCGGTAGGAGGGTCCCGGAAATGGCCGCGAACACGGCCGAGGTTGCGGCCGGGTGGACCAGCACTGGTACGGCGATCGGCGTGCCGCCCCGCACGACTGCCTCGAAATAGGTGCCGGACCCAGCATCCTCCGATCCGAAATGCCATACCGATGCTGCGAGGAAGGCTGCAAGCGTCGGCACAGGGGCCACGTGCCAGGCGAGAAGCACGAGGGCGGATAGCGTCAGATAGGGGAGCGAGAAGATGGGGAACCACGCCCAGCCAAACCGGGGCCGCAGCACGGAGCGTGCGATCTCGCCATCCAGGGCGCCATGCGGCACGCCGAGCGCGATGACGGCCAACAATGCGCAGACGTATTGCGCTCCCAGCGGCAGGAAACTGCTGAGCGCCAGCGCCGGCCCCGCGAGCAGGACCGGGCGGAAGCCAAATGCGAGGGCAGCAGGCCGGGTCTCGGCCAACGCCATGACCCGGCCCATCGCTTTAGGAAGCCTTGCGCAGCGGAGTGGTCCGCCCGTGCTCGGCGAGGTCGCGCTCGGTCGCCTTCGAGTCCGACGCGACGGTCATCAGGCCATAGACAACCTTGGCCAACACATCGAGGATGGCGATTGCCAAGACGCTGGCGGTATCGCCGATGTAGTTGAGCCCATCAGGCGCCACGGCCAGGATGATCGGGTAGATCAGCCACAGCACCGACAGGATGCTGGCGTTGCGGCGGTAGGTTGCACGGATGTCGTCCCGCTCCAGGGCATTGGCCTGCATCTGCGAAACCCAGATGACGTAGTAGACGCCCAGGAACGCCGCACAGGAGATGATGAACCAGGTCCACTTGATCCAGGCCACCTCCGACGCACCGAAGAACAACGCCGTCAA
>JAABUL010006285.1_pt1 | contig 13827 bp, 7 predicted proteins | sample 5559151 | NCBI WGS metagenome assembly JAABUL01 (sample SAMN10711876, study PRJNA513368) | rock metagenome | isolation source: Antarctica rocks | place: Antarctica: Victoria Land, Pudding Butte sud | reverse complement strand
TTCTTGCGTGTATTCGCCATCTCTTACCCCTGGCCCAACGGCCGTTTTAGGGGCGAGACTCTCTCTTAACCACCTGTCCAGTTTCCAGGGACCATCTCATCAAGCCGTTCCTGAAGGGACGGGTAGATAATTGAAAGATCTCGTTGCTGACGGCCGCCCGACTGATTTTGGAAAACTGTTGCAATGCCGGCAATCGGGCGATTGCCAATCGCAAGCACATAGGCGAGCGAACGACGCAGGGACGCGTCACTAAGGGCGTTTGCATTGAGACTAAGGGCCTGAGCCAAAACAATCGAGTCGAGATTGTGGGTAGGAATCGGTTTGCGGATCGTATCAGCCTGGCAGGGTAATGGACACTGCCGCCATCAAAGCCCGCTTCGAAGCGCTGCTCCTAGGAGAGCGCGACCGGCCCCAGCGTCCAATGGCGGCTGGACCAGAACACCTACGAGAAGGGCACCGAGGTGTCCGACGAGCAGATCGCCAGCCTCAACATCACCCCGGCCAAACACCACGGCGAATGGAACTACACCATTGCGCCTCGAAAGCCGGGTAGCTGACGCGATTGTTTTGGCTCAGACCCTAATTGAATGTGCTAGCGCCAAATTGGCTTGCTGAACGGCTGCCATTACAGCAATCCGCGTGCGGTCATCGAGTCTCCCTGCTGAGCGGAACCGCCGTCGATAACTGTCCTTATGCACTTCGGCAACGCGGAGCAGTGAAAGGGCCGACACACCGCTGTTCAGTATCTGGCATACGCCGATGTGCATCAATTGACCGGCAACCCAATCAATGCGGCTGGGTTCTGCAGGAACAGCTTGAGGAAGGCCCCACTTTTCAACTTGGTTGCCGGAGCTGTTAAAAGCGATGAGATCGAGCAGTAGCGGGTAGGTTGAAGGAACACGACGCAGCATATCTGCGATTGCTTTTTGCGTGAGTGGACCTTGATCAATCAGCGCCTGTAGCTGCGCAATCTCCTGTTCTTTAGAATCGAGCTGCTGGCTAATCACCTGCCAGTCGATGAAGTCATCATTGACAAGGAGATTGGGCGATATCGACGAACGGAACGCGCTGATACGATCATTTAAGTCCAATGAGCGCAAGTCGACTCCACCGTCTAACGGTATAGAGTCCATTCTTGCCTCCACGGCAGTTTGTGGGTCAGGGAGCTGCAAGTGACCTCTACTTTACGCGAGATCGAGACGAGCAGAATTGCTCACCGCGCTATCACCAAACGCCTTAGTTTCCAAAGCAGCTGATTAGAAAGGTCGCGGCCAAGGCGTCGTTTCATCTCGTGTAAACACCCCAACAGTCTTTTCTCGATCCGGAACGACCGCAGGGCTTTGCGAAATGATGTGAGGCGACCATCTAGCGTAACCCCTCCTCGACGCCGTGTTGTCGCCGGGCCTAATTGCGACTATAGCCAATTTCTTACCTCATGTCTCGCGACAGTTGGTTAGGTCATTGCGGCAGCCGCGTACTCAACGCGCGCTTGCCCGAACACCCGGTCCAAACATGTCATTCGGCGTTCCGCCAGACCGGCTGACCGAGGAGCGTCTGCTTTTTAGCCTTTTTGGCGAAAAGCAGCCAGGCCGCTTCCCACCAAACCTCGCCGTTCATGACTTCGCGCCGAATCTCTGCTTCGGAGCAATGACAAAAATCGGCTGAACGACCGGGGTGGGCGCAAAGCAGCCGGTCGTGCCATCCAGGAGTAGATGACCGTTTTCCCACCAGATCAACCGCGTGCGGCGCGCGCACCATCATATCGGGGAAATTCGATACTGGCGTTCTACTTCCGGTGGCGCTCAGGCTCTATTTCCTCAGCAGGACTCGCTTATATCACCCTCGCGAATGTCCGCCGACTGCCTGCAGCTTCCATTTAAGGCAGAGCAATAGCAGCTGGATGTCGGCGCCGGCGTTGTAGTCAGCAAGCAGGCGAACGATGAGGGCTGAATGACGGACAAGAGCAGCGAGATCCGGGTCAACCGTGCCCCGGTGCTGACGCTTTGGACGGCGATCGTCGCCGAGCGCCTGGGGCATGACGCGGACGCGGCAATCACGCTGGGCCGCGCCGTCGCCGGGTCGAGCGCCCGGGTCAAGGCCCGTGCGATTGGCCTGGAGGAGAAGCGCGAGGACGGCAACGTGCGGGACGCGGCGAAGCCGGCCCCGCGGCAGACGGTGCACCTGCTCGGCCGCGACGTGCCCGTGGCCGAGCAGAGGGGCAGCCAGTATGCGCTCGACCACGACAAGCTGGCCTCCCCACGCCCGGCCCATGCCTACGTGGAAAAGGCGTTCGGCGAACACCTGCCGGCCGTGCGCAGGGCGATGGAGGCGCTGGCAGACTCCCTGCCGCCCGAGGAGCTGAACAGGATTGGCTTCCGGCTCTACGAGCACTTCCGCCCCGAGGTGCCGGCCGGCGCCGCAGGCTGGGGCAAGAAGGGCGTCCTCGACCTCAAGCAGATCGAGAACGCCCGGCACTGACCGCTACGCCGCGGCGGCGTCCGCCATGGCATCGTCGGCTACGGCCACCTTGTCGTTGGCGGCCAGGTCTGCTTCCAGTGCCTGCAGCTCGGCGCGTTTAGCGTCGAGTTCCTCCTGCAGATCGAATCCCTCGCCGATCCGGCGCCGGTAGCCGGGCAGGCGCTGCTCGGCCTCAGTGACACGGCGGCGATGCTCGGCCAGGTCCACCTCGAAGCGGTCGAGCTGATACTCGAGGCGCGCGATCAGCCCGAGTGCCGTCAGCTCGCCGTCGACCTGGATCTCCTGCTCATAGCCGTGCCGGTCGAGCCACACATCCAGCCGGTGGTTCAGCGCATACGGCTCGCCAGACGCCTTGATCTCGAACCCGCCGATCTCCCCCAGAGTCCAGGTGCCCTTCTCCTTGTTGCGCTCGATCAGGCGGATGCGGCTGAGCAGCGAGCCGCCGGCCACTTTGCGTTCCGTGCGGGACTTGCCACCGACCTGCATGGTGAACAGGTCGCCACGGGTCGGGGTGCGAACCGCGATGTCCTGCTCGATGCCGCCGATCCGCTGCGTCGAGCTGGCGATGGTGCGCTCGGCATCGGTGATCTGCCGACGGATGGCGAGCTGGTCGTCGAAGTGCGCCGCCCGCAGCCGTTCAAGCCGGCCGAGCTCGGCGTCCAGCCCGGCCTTCTGCATCAGGCGGGGGTCGCCCGACGCAAGCGCCTTGGCCATGGCGAACTGGTTCACCTGGGCGCCGGCGTCCTCCAGCCGGCGGACGCTGCGGTCGCCGGCCAGGGCCGCTGCGATGAACCGCGACTTGCGTTCCAGCAGCTGCCAGGACGTGGCATCGACGCTGCCGAGCGTGGCATAGGCGTAGATGTCGATCTCGGCATTCTGGTTGCCCTGCCGCTCGATGCGTCCCTCGCGCTGCTCGATGTCGGACGGCAGCCACGGCACGTCGAGGTGGTGCAGCGCCGCCATCCGTTGCTGGGCGTTGACGCCGGTGCCCATGGTCTGGGTCGAGCCGATCAGCACCCGCACGCGGCCGCTGTTCACTGCGGCGAACAGCTTCTGCTTGGCTTCCGACTTCTTGTGGTCCTGCATGAAGGCAACCTGCTCGCGTGGCACGCCGAGCCGCACCAGTTCGTCCCTGATCCACAGGTAGGCCGAGAAGCCGCGCTTGCTGTCGGCCGCCTCGGTGCCGAGGTCGGAGAACACCATCTGCGCCGCCCCGGGGATCGGGTAGGGCGTGCCGGTATCCGGCTGCAGGTAGCGGTTGCCCACCGTCTCCCGCCAGATGCGATGCACGTTGCCGATCAGCGCGTTTAGCTTGTTGCCCGGTTCGTCGCCGGCGCGCAGGTCCTCCGCGGTGTCGGGCATGAGCACGAACCGGGTGTCGATCGCGGCGTGCCGGCCGTCGGTGATGACGGAGAGCAGGATGTCGTCGCCCTTCTCGACGCGGCCCTTCCGCTCCTCGATCCTGCGGATGCGCTCGGCCAGCACCGTCTGGTAGGCCCGGAACGCTGGGCTCGCCTTGGCGGTGACGATCTGCCGCTTGCCGGTGCGCAGGCCGGGCAGGCGCAGGTATTCGCGTAGGTCGCTCATCAGCACGACGTCGGCGACCGAGCGGAACATGCTGATCAGCTCGGGGACGTTCACGAACTCGGCGAACCGGGTCACCGGCTTGTAGGCGCCGGACGGCTGCAGCTCCAGCTCGGTGCGCGTGTCGCCGAAGGACGACGCCCAGGCGTCGAACTCGTGGATGCCGCGCTCGGCCAGCACCTTGGGCTGCATGAAGCGCTGCAGGGTGAACATCTCGCCCAGCGTGTTGGTGATCGGCGTGCCCGAGGCCAGGATCAGCGGACGGTGCGGCTGCGCCTGCGCGATGAAGCGCACCTTGGCGTGCAGGTCCCATGCCCGCTGCGAGCCGTCCGGCGCGACCCCTTTCAGGCCGCTCATGTTGGTGGCGAACGACAGCTTCCTGAACTCCTGCGCCTCGTCCACGATGAGCTGGTCGACGCCGATCTCACTGATGGTCAGCAGGTCGTCCTTGCGCGCGCCGAGCGCCTCCAGCTTGGCTTCCAGGCCTTCCTTCATACGCTCGATGCGCTTGCGGGTCAGGCGGTCGTCGCCGGCCACCTTCTCCAGCAGCGTGGCGTAGCTCGCCAGTGCGTCCTGGATCAGCCGGCGCTCGAACTCGGCTGGCGCCGGGATGAACTTGAACGCCGAGTGCGTGATGATGATGCAATCCCACGTCGCCGTCGCCGCACGGGCCAGGAAGCGCTGCCGCTTGTCCTTGCTGAAGTTGGTCTCATCAGCCACCAGGATGCGGGCGTTCGGGTAGAGCAGCAGGAACTCGCGCGATGCCTGCGCCAGGCAGTGGCCGGGCACCACCATCATCGCCTTGCCGATCAGCCCCAGGCGCTTCTGCTCCATGACTGCGGCTGCCATGCTGAAGGTCTTGCCGGCCCCGACCGCGTGGGCGATGTAGGTGCCGCCGGCGCTGACGATGCGCCAGATCACCCGCTTCTGGTGCTCGCGCAGGTTGATGACGCTGCTGGCGCCCGGGAGCTGCAGGTGCCGTCCGTCGAACGTGCGCGGCCGGAGATTGTTGAAGCGGTCGTTGTAGCAGCGTGCCAGCCGCTCGGTGCGCTCCACGTCGGTCCAGATCCAGCGCTCGAACGCCTGCTTGATCTTCCCGAGCTTCTCCTTCGCCGCCTCCGTCTCCGAGGCGTTCAGCTCGCGGTGGTCGCCGTCCGCATCGCGCCAGGTGTCGTAGATCTGCGGGATGCAGGCGTTCAGCGCGTCGTGCAGCAGCTCGCCCGCGTGCCGCCGGCTGGTGCCCCATTCGGAGGTGGCGGCGGCCTGACCCGCGAAGGCGTCCACGTCGATGGACCACGCCGCCACTTCTACGGTGTGGCGCACCCGCGTCGCGACGCCGATCACCTCGGCCGAGAACCGCTCCACCACGCCCGCCGGTATCCAGGGTGCCCCAAGGCGTGCGGTGATCTCGGACGGCTTCAGGTCCTCGGGCTGCACGCGCTGCAGGGCATCCACGTTCCGGGCATAGCGCGGATCGAGTGCCGCGGCGGCCACCGCAGCCGCGAGCTTGGTGCGGACCGGTCCCGACAGGTAGGCATCGGCCGTCTCCCACGCTTCATGCGCCATGGTGGTGCCCTGCGGGTTGAGGAACACCGCATCGCCCAGCTCGGCCAGCACCTGCTGGCGCGGCCGGCCCAGCATCTCGGCGACGCGGGCGACATCCACGTGGCCGACCTCGTGCAGCGTCACCGCCAGCGCATCGGCGGCCGAAGTGATGACGGGTTCGCTGGGCGGATGGATCACCCGCTCGGAGAAGATCGGCCCCATCTTCGCGGTGCCGCTCTCCTCGTCATACTGCTCGATCGAGGACACCAGCCACACGTCAGGGTCGTCCAGGAACGGCGACAGGTTCGGCCGGCGCACCGTCTCGCGGATCTCGCCGGTCTTCGGGTCCGTGCCCGCGCTGACGGTGGTCAGATTGATCGGCCCGAACTGCCGGACGAAGGACTGGTAGGCCGTGCGCAGCCGGCCCTGCAGCATGCCCCAGGGCTCGTTCGCCTCCTGCGCCCGCAGCACCGCTCGCACGGCGTCCCGCACCGGCAGCAGCGATTGGATGATGCGGGCGTGCTTGGCGAAGATGCCCTCCTTCACCGTCGCCGACTTCACGGCCACGCACCGCGGCACGCCGTCGATCACCTGCGTCAGCATGCCGTCGAGCACGAGGTAGCTGCCCTCCTTGACCGTGGCGCCCTCGGCCGCGGTGCCGACCTTGATGCGCGGGCCGCCGGGGTGACGAACGGGTATGGACTCTGGTGACGCGAACGGCGTGTGGATGCCCCGCGGCAGGCGCTCCAGGGCAGCGCCAAGGTCGGCTTCGAGCGACACGGACGGGCAATAGTGGCAGGTGTACACGACCCCGAACGGGCTGGTGGTGCGGCCGTGCAGACCCAAGACCATGTGCGGGCGCTCGGCGAAGTAGCGGTTCACCGCCAGCGCCGGCTCGCCGTCCTCCTCGGGCAGCACGTCCACCAGGTCAGACCATGCGATGCCGTTCTGCGGCTGCTCCGCCTCGCGGCGCTGGAAGAACAGCATATCCACCACGACGTCGGTGCCGGACACTGCCGACATGGCGCCCTGCGGCAGCCGGACCGCTCCGACCAGGTCGGCCAGGGATGCGATGTGCGCCCGCGCCTTCGGGTCCGCCTTGTCCATCGTGTAGCGGCTGGTCACAAAGGCGGCCAGGCCACCCGGCTTCAATCGCTCAATCGAGCGCGCGATGAAGTAGTCGTGCAGGCTGAGGCCAAGCTTGCCGGCCGGATCGTCCGCCCGCACCGTGCGGTCGCTGAACGGCGGGTTGCCGACCACGAGGTCGAACGTCTCGGGCAGGCGGGCCTTGGTGAAGTCCTCGTTCCTGATCCACGCTTCCGGGTAGAGCTGCCTGGCGATCCCTGCCGTGGTCGGGTCCATTTCGATGCCGGTGGCCGCTGACTTCGCGGCGATCCTCTCCGGCATCATGGCCAGGAACAGGCCGCTGCCGCATCCAGGCTCCAGCACGCTGCCTCCTGCGAAGCCCATGCGTGCCAGTGCGGCCCACACCGCCCGCACCATGAACTCCGGCGTAAAGTGGGCATACTGCTTCGAGCGCGCGAGCGCCGCCATTTCGGCCGGCGACACCAGTTTCTCCAGCTCGTTGCCGACGTCCTCCCAGCCGGGACGGAACGCCTCCCCGGTGCGGCGGAACAGGGTGTTGGCCAGATCGCTCGCGCCGAAGCCCACGAACCGGATCAGCCGGTCCTGCTCCTCGGCGGTGGCATGGCGGTCTTCGGCCTCGATCTCCCGCAGCAGGCGGATGGCTACGACGTTATCGGCAGCACGGGCCTTCCAGCCCTTTGCCAGGGTGCGCTCGCCGTTCAGGCGGTAGGTGCGGGCGGGGACGCGCTCGGGTGTCAGCTGCGGGGAAACGTCCACGACGTTCTCGCGGAAGCGCGGGCCGGAGGTGGTCCCCAGCGTGAGGCCGCCGGACAAAGCGGTGGTGTCGAACAGCGAGAGGGTGAGCTGGGACATGGAGTGTCAGCCTTTCGGACAAACGCAGTCCGCCCGACTGCCTGGGGAGGCGGCCGGGGGACCGGATGCGGATGGGGGCCCGCGTGGTGGCGGGCGAGCGGTAGGGAGGCGTTAGCCGGGTCGGATCAGGTGCGGGCTACCAAGCGCCGAAGGACGCCTCGATCAGTGCGCTTCACCCGGTCCACCTTCTGCAGGGCCTCGCGGTCCTCGGCAAAAGCCACGGCGTCGGGCCTAGGAGGGCCAGCCGTTGTAGCTGGACCATGGTGCTTCCAGCTGGATGCTGGCCGCATTCCGTGACGGTCCATCCTTCTTTCCAGGCTGCCTTAGGAAACTTGGTCAGATTTGTTGCGGCATTCATGTCTGGGATCTCCATTCTCTGTCTTCTTCCTGAAGACTTCCCCGACCAGGCGGCTCGCGCCGTCGCGTGCAACGGCGCGACCACTTGGGCGCGGGACCGGACCCACGCGCAGCCGGGCCGCTTGGCCCGGGGAGCATGGGGAGGACCCACCCGTTGCACGGGACGGCGCGAGGCGGCAGTCCATCCGTTCCCTTTTACTCGCATCTCCTCCCATCATTTTCCTGATTGCCTCATCGCTGACTTGCCTCGGCATCATGTTGACGCCAAGGGATGCGGCAGGGGCTTGGAGTGCCGCCCGTCCCACGTCAGCGCCGAACATCGGCTGAGCAGGCCGCTCCGCATTGCCAGCATGTCGCGTGCAATGCAGGTGTTCTCGTTGCCGCCGTTAGGCCGCTGGCAGGGTTGCCCGGCGCGGGCCGGACAACGCGGGCAGTCCAGCAACAGCGCTGGGTCCATCTGCCACTCGGCGGCGCAGCGACGGCACTGCACCGGGCCGATGGCAAGGGAACGCTGGACGACGCGGATGGAGTTGGCGGGGCCGAATTGTCCCATGGTGCTCGATTCCTTTCAGGATCTCTGAACACCATTCCGGCCTGGCATCCCGGAGCTGGCTGCAAAGGCGCGCCGCCTTTGGCGCGGGGCGGAGCGAGACCAGCGCAGCGGCTCGCGCAGCCCTCCCCTTTGCGGCCGGTTCCGGGATGCGGCAGCCCCACTCCCCTCCGTCTCAGATTGCTGCCTTCCCCATGCCCGGCCTTTGCGATCCCAGTCTGCTATGGTTTCAAAACGAACACGGGCTGCTGGTGACGGGATCACCAATCCACAACGGCATCGTGGGTTGAGGAACCGAGGACAGGGGTGCCGTGCCGGCCTCGGGCGCAGGGTCCGGGATCATCGCCGCTTCTGGATGAAAGCATTGCGATTGCTGCGGGTGCGCGAGCCGCCGCACTAGCCGTAGCCTCCCGCAGCTCCCTCGTCCAGCCAGCAGCGCGCAGGCTGGCCTCGTCCTCGTTTTTCTTCGTGTACGTTATGATTTTCTGAGACCCGCACGTTCGGCGGTGCAGGCCGCATCGCCGGAGTGCATCGATGCAGCGTTCCAGCACAGCAGGGCGCTAGGTCTGCCCTGACACACAGCCGGTTCACCGCGTCCAACACCCCCGAGATGCTCGGCTACCGGAAATCCCGGATTGGCACCTTAATACCGGTGCTGAGCCTTGGGTCGGCGAGGCCGATGTCGATGTCCCGGGCCGTGTGGCCGTCCGGCCCGACCCCTCCCATCTTCCGTAGATCGGGCCCTGCCGGGTGCGTGGCGCCGTCGCCGCGGCCGTGCTGGATCGGCGCGGCCGCATCTCGTTCGCCCACGCTGCGCAGCAGGTCCGACAGGTCCTCCAGCCGGTCGGTGATCACGTGCGTCACCTCGCCTTCCCGCTGCACCCGCCCGTGGCAGGCGAGCATCCCGGCCGTCAACACGAGCCGGCGCTGCTTGGCATAGCGGTCCGGCCAGAGGATCAGGTTCGCTACCCCCGTCTCGTCCTCGATGGTGATGAACATCACTCCTTTGGCCGAGCCCGGCTTCTGCCGCACCAGCACGATCCCCGGCACCACCACGCGCCGGCCATCGCGGACATGGGCAGGGTCCGCGCATGTGACCATCCCTTGTTGCTGCAGCGTCGCCCGCAGGAAGGCGACCGGATGCGACCGCAGGCTCAGCCCGACACTTCGATAATCCTCGACCACCTCTTGGCCGTCGCGCATCGGGGCCAGCGGGACAGGTACCTCGACGATCTCCGGCCGTGGACGCCGGCCGGCGTCCGCGGCGGCGAACAGCGGCAGCACGGTGTCGGCCAGCCCGCGCACCTGCCAGAGCGCCTGGCGCCGGTCGAGGCCGATGCCCCGAAAAGCGTCCGCCTCCGCGAAGCGCTCCAGTGCCGCCGCCGGGATGCCCGCCCGCCGCCAGGCCTCCTCCACGCTGCCGTAGGGTGCGTCGCCGCGGTGCGCGACCAGCTGCGCCGCATGCTGGTTGGCGAGCCCCTTCACCGTGCGGAAGCCCAGCCGCACGGCAGAGCCCCTGCCCTGCTCGCGTCGTGGCTCAAGCGTGCAGTCCCACCGGCTTGCGTTGACGCAGACGGGCCGGACCTCCACCCCATGCTCGCGCGCATCCCGCACCACCTGCGCCGGGGCGTAGAACCCCATCGGCTGGCTGTTCAGCAATGCCGTGCAGAACACGTCCGGGTGGTGGCACTTGATCCAGGCGCTGGCATAGGCGATCAGCGCGAACGAGGCGGCGTGGCTTTCCGGGAAGCCGTAGCTGCCAAAACCCTCCAGCTGCGCGAAGGTCCGCTCGGCGAAGGCGCGCTCGTAGCCGCGCTCGACCATGCCGCCGATCAGCTTGTCGCGGAAGCGCGACACGCCGCCGGTGACCTTGAAGGTCGCCATCGAACGCCGCAGCTGGTCCGCCTCGCCCGGGGTGAAGCCGGCGCAGTGGATCGCGACCTGCATCGCCTGCTCCTGGAACAGCGGCACGCCCAGCGTCTTGCCCAGCACGCGCTTGAGCTCCTCCTTCGGGTAGTCGGGACGCTCCTTGCCCTCGCGGCGGCGGAGGTAGGGGTGCACCATGTCGCCCTGGATCGGGCCGGGCCGCACGATCGCCACCTGCACGACGAGGTCGTAGAACGTGGTGGGCTTGAGCCGGGGCAGCATCGCCATCTGCGCCCGGCTCTCGATCTGGAAGGTGCCGAGCGTGTCGGCGCGGCGGATCATGGCGTAGGTGGCCGGGTCCTCGGCCGGGATGCTGGCGATGTCCATGGCTGGACTTCCAGTCGTGTCCATGGCTGGGCGTTCAGCCCTATCCATGCCGACAGTCCCGCCCTGCTGTTCGATCATCGTGAAGGCGCGGCGCAGGCAGCCGAGCATGCCGAGGCCGAGCACGTCGACCTTCATCCACTTCAGGGCGTCGATGTCGTCCTTGTCCCACTCGATCACCTGGCGCTTGGCCATCGCCGCCGGCTCGATCGGCACCAGGTCGGAAAGGCGGTCCTGCGTGAGGACAAACCCGCCCGGATGGGTGCCGAGCTGGCGCGGGAAGCCGATCAGCTCCTGCGCGAGTTCCAAAGCGAGGCGCAGGCGGCGGTCGCCGAGGTTGAGGTTGAGCTCGGCGGCGTGGTCCTCCCCGACGCCGTTCTCCGACCCGCCCCCGCCCCAAACCTGCGAGGCGAGCGCCCCGGTGACGTCCTCCGTCAGCCCCAGCACCTTGCCGACGTCGCGGATCGCACCCCGGGCGCGGAAGCGCATGACGGTGCAGCACAGGGCGGCGCGGTCGCGGCCGTAGCGTTCGTAGACCCACTGGATCACCTCCTCCCGGTGTTCGCTTTCAAAGTCCACGTCGATGTCGGGCGGCTCGCGCCGCTCGGCCGAAATGAAGCGCTCGAACAGCAGGCCGGTGCGGACCGGATCAATGGCGGTGATGCCCAGCACGTAGCAGATGGCGGAGTTGGCGGCCGAGCCCCGCCCCTGGCACAGGATGTCCTTGCCCCGCGCATAGCGGACGATGCTGTTCACCGTCAGGAAGTACGGGGCGTATTCGAGGCCGGCGATCAGCCGCAGTTCGTGCTGCAGCTGCGCCGCGACGTCGGGCGGCAGGCCGTTCGGGTAGCGGAGCGGGATGCTCTCCTGCACCAGCCGCTCCAGCGCCTGCTGCGGCGTCTCGCCGGGCACCTCGCTCTCGTCGGGATACTGGTAGCGCAGCTCGGCCAGGCTGAAGGTGCAACGGTCGGCGATCTCCAGTGTCCGTGCCACTGCCTCGGGATAGCGCGCGAACAGCCGCGCCATCTCGTCCGGCGCCTTGAGGTGCCGGTCGGCGAAGCGCTCGCGGCGGAACCCGGCGGCGTCGACCGTGCAGCCCTCGCGGATGCAAGTCACCACGTCCTGCAGGATGCGCCGCCCCGGCGTGTGGTAGAGCACGTCGCCGGTGACGACGGCCGGCACGCGCGCGGCCTGCGCCAGGTCGGCGAACTGGCGCAGGCGCACCGCGTCCCCCGGCCGCCGGCGCAGGCCCAACGCAAGGTAGCCGCGGCCCGCAAAGCCCCGCCGCAGCCGGGCCAGTGCCTCGGCCAGCGCGGTGTCGGCCGCGTCCGGCAGCAGCACCGCGATCAGGCCGTCGCCATGAGCGACGAGGTCCGCCCAGGCGAGATCACAGCCACGCTTGCCGGCCCGGCTTTTGCCCAGGGTCAGCAGCCGGCACAGCCGGGCATAGGCGGTGCGGTCGGTGGGGTAGACCAGCACCGGCAGGCTGTCGCTCAGGTCCAGCCGACAGCCGACGATCAGACGGAGGCCGATCTCCTCGGCCCGCGCATGCGCCCGGGCGATGCCGGCCAAGGTGTTGTGGTCGGTGATGGCGACCGCAGCCAGGCCGAGCGCCTGGGCCGCAGCGAACAGCTCCTCGATATGGCTCGCGCCGCGCAGGAAGGAGTAGTTCGTCGTGACCTGCAGCTCGACATAGGCGGGATCAGGGACACTAGGGAAACCAACCACGACCCTCAGTCGCTGTTCGGGTGCCGGTGCCCGCTGGTGGACGGGGCTGCTTTGGCCGGCCGCCTCATCAGGACATAGCCGGAGCGTTCGAGGTGCTGCACCAGCCGCTCGGCCGTCACCCGCGCCATGACGTCGTCGGCCGTGTGCACGCGCCGCCTGCCGGCATAGCGCAGGGCAAAAGACAGGGTGTCCTCGAGTTCGGCGACCGTGGCGGGGTGCAACGTGCGCTTGTCGTCGTCGGTCATGCGGCAGTCGCCAGCGTCAGAAGGAGACATGCAGGACCCAGGACCCGAGTGAGGCCGGCGGTCACGAGAGTGACGGCGTCTTGGCAAAGCGCCGGTCCGACGCCAGGGCCGCATACGAACGCCGCGCTCTGCGCGTGCGAGGCTGTGGTGATCTCCATCTGCATGGGCCGCATCCTTTCCCGTTCTCCAGCCGTGAGACTAAGAACGTATCGCGAACAAACAGCGTCTGGAAAGCGGTTTCTGGTGGCCCGTCAGCAGAAAAGCGCTCAGGGCAGCGCGGTCAGGCAGATACGATGCGGTTCGCACCCAATGAATGAGCGTTGCGCCGCCAGTCTGCCCGTTCCGCATCCGAGTGCTCCGCGGCTGTCCGCCAGAACGAGGCGGCAGGTGTCCGGCTGCCGGGTAGACGGTTTCGGCCCACGTCGGTATCGTTGCGATCCCATGTCGGGCACCTCGCTCCGCAGCTACCGCGCCAAGCGCGACTTCACCGTGACCACGGAGCCGCCGCCGCGCGACGTCGCGCCCGGGGCAGAGGCGCTGCGGACCGACAAAGACCCGGACCGGCTGTCGTTCCTGCATGCCGTGCGCGTGGTGCGCCGCAAGCCGCCGCTGCTTGCGGCTTTCCCCCCCCCCCCAGGCCAGGCTCGGCCTGCATGAGCAGGTGCTGGACGAGATCCTGGAGGAGCGCGTGGCGAGTTTCCGTGGCAGGCAGGTGCCGCCCGGGGTCAAGCGCAAGATGAGCGGCTATCCATTGCGCCCGCGCACGCCACAGCTGACCACGCGCATCGACTTCAGCGCCGCCATCCGAATCGCAAAGTGAACAGTGTTGCGGCGAGGCACCCGCCGACCTGAGCCGACCCGGTCGGACACGCAGCCATCGCCCGCGCCGGAGAAGGCGTCGGCCCGCAAGCGCGAGCGGGGTACGAATAAGGGTCTGGAGCATCGAGACTCGCGTGTCCTTGTTAGAACTTGATCGCCGGAATTACTCGAATCAAGCAAATCTGGCCTTTTGCTTCAACGGTGTGGGTATATTTTGAGTTCTTGAATGCAAATAGAGACTTTGCCGGGAACGAACATCCTGGAACTATGCTCTTTACAAATCGCAATTATATGTCAACTTTCCGAAGCGTA
>JAABUL010006282.1_pt1 | contig 13832 bp, 16 predicted proteins | sample 5559151 | NCBI WGS metagenome assembly JAABUL01 (sample SAMN10711876, study PRJNA513368) | rock metagenome | isolation source: Antarctica rocks | place: Antarctica: Victoria Land, Pudding Butte sud | reverse complement strand
TAATCAGAAGCAAGGCTCACGTATTGATCAACAGAGCATAGTACGCAAGTCGTCAGTCTGTCTACAAACGTTTGTCCTGATACTTGTAATCTGGTCCTTGCTTTTGTCCAGCTTCCTCTGACGCTGAGCCTGACCGATGAAACTGGACTCTTCCCCTCTAACACTTTTGACAAACAGCTCCAGCTCTTGCATGGTTTGATGAGTCTCCTCCACTTGCGTTACGAGACAATTCCACATCCTGTCATCGACATCATAAGGCAAAGGTGATCCTGTCTCACTCTCGCTTACAACTTCTTCCAACTCCGCATACACAAGGTCGCATTCATTACCAAGGGACTTGACCTCCACTGCTAGATCTTTGACCGTAGTATCGACGATTTTGGTGTCCTGATCGAGCTTCGAGAGGGAACTTCCGAGCTTCCAAGCTGCTTTGCTCAGCGCGAGGACGGCAGAGGCTGTGTCCATAGCCGTGAACGGGGTGACCACCATAGCTGTTGATTGATGCGCACGCTGCAGTCAAGGCCGAATGCGCTAGGGAAACACATACCGCAATGTGCGACGAACCCAAATCAGACAACGTAAAGCCCAAGAATGGCTGGCTACAACTAAGAGAGACCGCTCAAGAGAGGTTGTCGATAGCGTGTGCCATAGCCTTGTGTGCCATGGGCAACAACAGCCGAATTAGCACACCTCAGAATTCGGATACGGCTGAGTACATATTTGCAGACGCAAAGCGTTCTCGTCTACGCCTTACCCGTACGTGACAACGCATTGAGCAAGCCTCGAGCCCAGCTTTGACCGTAAAGTCGATGATATCTCATGAATCCTTCCATCAAATCTCTCGATACTGTGACAGCAAAATTCGCAAGAGCCTGGGGAGTTGTACGATACCCAACTCGAGTAGGCGTTTTGCTAAAGAGTACAACATTGAGTCTACGTCGAAAAGTACTATCATCTTGGCAAGGTAGAAAACGGGCGTAGCAACCGCCCTCCCGCCCCGGATACGCTATTAGTAGGCGTTGTGCTCGTGGATATTGCACTGACCCTCCGCCTTTATTTCACTTTCGCTTTCGCATCTTCCCTTTGTTGTTTTGTTTTCAGGGTGCCCACGAAGCATCCCCATCGTTCATCATTAATAGAGGGGCGTTGACGAGCTTATACATGCCCGTCGAGGAGCTATACTCGTACTGATTGCACAGTTGCTCAATTGACAAGTCCTCGCACGATCCCAATATTGATACTTCATGGCGGAAGCTAGGAAAGGCCCGACGACCATGACTAGGCAGTGGCCAGTTCACTCTGTCGAACCTAGGGAGGTCGGAATACCGACAGGATGGAAATACAAAAGCTTGAAAATTGGACCTATCAGCCTTCCTTGGTATGCCTCGCCTGAGTCGCAGTTGATCTTGGTGTCATTCGTGTGCTTCCTGTGTCCAGGTAAGGCCATGCAAGACAATATCCTTCTTCGGCCCGTTGACTAGGTAAAGGCATGTTCAATGCTCTCAACGGCCTTGGTGGTGCTGGGCAGCTTAGCAAAAACGCTTATGCTAGTGACGCGTCAAACTCAGCGCTCTACGCTACTTTTGCTGTTGTCGGTTTCTTCGCCGGTACCGTCACCAACGCTCTCGGCATCAGAATCGCCCTTTCATTCGGTGGCATTGGATACTGTGTCTACGTCAGCTCATATTTATGCTACAACCACACTCATAACTTCGGCTATATTGTCTTCGCCGGCTTCTTGCTTGGATGCTGTGCAGGCATTCTCTGGTCCGCGCAAGGCGCGATCATGATGTCGTATCCGCCAGAGAGACTCAAAGGCCGCTTTATCTCCTGGTTCTGGATGATTTTCAATATGGGCGCTGTCATCGGCAGTCTGGTGAGCTGAAGTCGTTCAAGATTCAGTTGAAAGCAGGAAGCTAATTCCGACGCCAGGTTGAACTTGGCCTGAACATCCACAAGTCAAACAACGACACTGTCAGCGATGGCACCTATATCGGCTTCTTGGTCCTCACATTCCTTGGAGCCTGCCTGTCTTGGACATTGGTTGATGCCAAGCACGTCGTGCGTCGGGATGGGTCGAGAATCATTCTAATGAAGCACCCGACGTGGAAGACGGAGATCCTCGGCCTGTGGGAGACGCTGTGGAGTGATCCCTACGTGATCCTCCTCTTTCCAATGTTCTTCGCCTCCAATTGGTTCTACACATACCAATTCAACGACGTCAATCTCGTACAGTTCAACACGCGTACTCGCGCACTTAACAGCACGCTTTACTGGCTGGCTCAGATGTTCGGGGCTCTCATCTTCGGCCTTGCACTAGACTTCCCAAATATTAGGAGGACTACACGAGCAAAGGCTGCGTGGGTCGTCATGTTTGTCCTCACCTTCGCGATCTGGGGCGGAGGGTATGTTTTCCAGACGAAGTACACTCGCAAGGACACTACCCCGCAGGATCACTTTGAATACGACTGGCAGTCGAATGGCTATGTTGGACCAATGTTCTTGTACATCTTTTACGGCTTCTATGACGCAGCCTGGCAGACGTGCGTGTATTGGTGAGCGATTCCGAGTGTGCATGGTAATTGCACTTTGCTGACCTATGCCAGGTTTATGGGCGCCATCACCAACAACAGTCGCAAGCTCGCCAACTTCGCAGGCTTCTACAAGGGCATTCAGTCAGCAGGCGCAGCTATCATCTGGCGTTTGGATGGGTTGAAGAGCCCTCCGCCATATATGAACCTGTTCGCTTCATGCTGGGTTCTACTTGCCGGCAGCTTGGTCATTGCGCTCCCAGTCATGATTCTGAAAATCAAGGACACTGTGCCAATTGAGGAAGACCTCAAGTTCACCGATGAGACTATCGAGGACGTCATCGGCTACAAAGTCATGAGCGAATCCCCTGCGCAGGAGAAGGTCTGAGTTGATTTTTCTAGGCGTCTGATGATCATTTGCGATCTTTTCACGACATGGGCGTGAGGTGTTATTACGAGCGCATTGTTTCAAGAGCACTGCTATGCCAGCAGGGCCGCAGTAACGACTAAAGTGGAAACTCCGAAGGATCTCACTGGAGCATTTTGAGGGTTTTGTAAGGATCAGTTGGTGACATAGCGCCTACCACCGCGGAAGTACCCCGCTACTACTTTAATATATAATTAGCTTAAGCTATTTAATAGTTATACTATTAGATACTATCCTGAAATTTTAATAGCTCTAAATTTTATATTTAATTCTAAGAATAATAAGAAGTTATGAAAGATGATTATTAAAATAAAAGTTATAATTTACTTAAGAATAAAAGAATAAATTATAAAGAAAGGTAAATTAGAAGAAGAATTAAAGAATTAAAGAATTAATAGATAAAGTTCTAATTGAAGCCTTACTAATTAATCTATAATTAGGGTTATAAATTATAAATTAGGTCTTCTAGTATTAATTTCAAAGACTACATTACTATTATCCCTTTCGCAAATGTACCTTGGACTTGTGTAGGATTAGACCCATCCCCCGGCCCACACACATCCAAGCCCTACACCTACTCGATATAGCCATTTCTTCCATGTGACCATATTCGATATCAATGGAGACGATCCTCCAGTGAAGCGAGCAGGGGACACCGTAGTCCCATTGCTGCCCCCCGTCGGCGTACTCCCTGCACCCACCGCCGGCGCCGTAGTGCTCGGCGCGATTCCGAGAGCAGAGAGGATGGCACCGCCCAGACCGGCAGTCGTACTCGCATCTATCACCACATCTGTTCCTTGTATGGGGAAAGAGACCGTGTGGCCATTGATCACTGCCTGAGAGCCCGGTGCGATAGTCTGGCCATCGATGACAAGGGCGGAGGAGGTACCAAGTTGAGAGATTACCAACGCTTGAGAGCCGACGGAAACGGTCTGTGCGGCGCCGAAAGGAATCGTATAGCTACCGCCTATTACGACCGAGGCACCAGAGGTTGGGAGCGATATGGGGGTGTTGGCAATGGTGATGACCCCGCCTGGCGTTAGGGTTTGGCCATCGACAATAATGCCGGCGGAAGCGCCGGCCTGGGATATTTCCAATGGTCGAGAGCCAATCGAGATCGTTTGAGCGCTACCGAGTGGAATGGTGTCGCTGCCACCGATGATGAGTGCGGAACCGGAAGTCGGAAGGGAAATGGGCGTGTTGGAGATGGTGATCACGCCGCCTGGGGTTAGAGTCTGGCCATGAATGACCAGTGGGCCTGGCGTAATGGGCGGAGCGGTTGGGGTGGGTGAAGGATTGATCGGAATGGTGCTGCTTCCTATTACAACAAACGACCCAGATGTAGGGAGACGGACTGGGATGTTATTGACTGTGGCAGTACCACCTGGAGTGAGAGTACTGATGCCGCCGATTATAAGCGCTGAACCGGAGGTTGGGAGGGAGATTGGGGTATTGTCAACAGTGATGACGCCGCCGGGGGTCAAAGGCTGGCCTTGTATGACCAGTGGACCTGGGGTTGTGGGGGGAAGAGCCGGAACGGGGGACGGCTCGAGTGGGATGGTACTGCTACCTATCACGATAGAGGATCCGGATGTGGGCAAATAGATTGGGACATTGTTGATAGTAATCGTACCGCCTGGAGTAAGGGTACTACTTCCGTCAATGATAAGCGCCGATCCTGAGGTTTTGTATGATATAGGTGTGTTGGCGACCGTTATGACGCTGCTGTGGGAGTCACCGGGATTTTGAATGATTTTGAGTGCGCTCGCCAAAGCAGCATTGACAGGAGGCGGGCTCGGGCTGAAAGGAATAGTGCTGGCACCGATGACGATAGACGAGCCCTGAGTGGGAAGGAAAATTGGCACGTTGTTGACTGTGATGGAGCCGCCTGGGGTTAGGGTTTCTGAACCGATGACGTATCGCGATGAGGGTTTGGGGGTTATAGTAAATGTGTCGGTCCCGGCTGCAAGATGAAAGGCAGATACCTCGCCTCCTGGATTTGCGGGACGCTGTCCTGAATTATGCTGTCCTTGGCCTGGTGAAGGTGGGGAATTCCCGGGTCCCTTGGTAGTATCTGATGGTAGTGAGTGAGGTTCCGTTTGAGAGTTGATGGACGTACCCTGCTGGGGAGCGTTAGCTGGCGTCTTCTCGGCGGCCATCGCTGCCACATTTGACGTTGCAGCTGTGCTCGTTTCATCTGGCTTTTTGATACTCGATTGAGCTATAGGTGCGGCGGGAGCTGGTCTCGGCGGGTCTGGAATTAGAGCCGATTCCGAATGTTGAGGGGGCACTGGGGTAGCTTCAACCGGCTGTTGCGGGGAGAGGGATATGGAGACGGCAGGAAAGGTCGTAAAGGGGGCGACAGTAACATTGGCGTTGGTGGTATTGCTGCCTCTTCCGTACCCACTCGGCAGCGGCGGATTCAAGAAATAGGCGGGGACAGCATGTGATCCATTCACCAGGAAATGCGTTGAATTTGTGAGATTGTAGAGAGCAGCTTCGGGCGTAAGCTTCGTCGGAAAGGGCTGGGAGCAAATACTTACAAACGTTGAGTGAACAAAAGGCAAATACGAAGTAAGTGTAAAGAAGCAAAGAAAACCCCATCTTCAAATTGTAAAATCGACGCCAGACTTAAGATTCGAAAGCGACAGACGTGTAGAACATCGAGAGAGTGAGACCAACGAGGTGCTCCAGCTCATTATATCGGTGGAAAGCTCACAGCTGGTTTCTACTAACCGAGCTCGCTCTAGCTTTGTCAACACCCGTAGCTTGGCAAAGGCCATTGCTACCATGTGGTTGCCCTGCTCGTATAGAGGCTGGGAAATAGGGCAGCGGGCGGGAGGGCTGTGTTGTCGAAGAAGCCGTTCTAGGCCACGATGATGGGGAGGCTTGCATATCTCGCTGGTACATGACCAATGAGCAATGCGACTCTCCCACCACTTTGTAGGGAGGTAGCAGAGAAGTGGGTGCAGATGCGAGGATGACAGACAAGGCTGTTTTGTATGTAACCAGTAGACCAGCTGTAGGATTTGATTGGAACGAAGAAGCTCGGAAGGTCCGATCCGCTGACGCCAAGCCACTATTAATAAACAACCTTCCAAGGTGCCAAGCCACTAACCAAGCCGGGCTCCACTCACGCTCGTTCTTCAGCAGCTTCAGCTGGCCATGTTCGCAACCCTTTGCATATTGCATGCATTACCGTCGCAGTGGCCGACCAATCGGGTTCGGTATCAAGAAGCTGAGTTCTGCCTCGGCTTCAAGTCACGCATCCTCGATTGGCCCAGGATGGACGGTAAAAGAACCTACAGGGCGGCCTCGGTCGAAGCATGCAAGAAAGAGCAGATCTTCTCACTTCATCAACGACGACAAGGCTCGGCTCTTCAGGCATACTGCATAGTCCAATATTCGCAGTCGTATCCACGTTTGGGGGATATTTCGTTTCGCGCCGCAGCCTCGTGCTTTTCATCTACCCTCACTTCCATCCTCTTTTCCCCAATTGCGCTCTGCGAAACCTCTCGCTACTCCAATGAGTCAAAATATACCTGCTCCTTTTTCGTTCCCGCCGAGTCGATCATGGGATGGTAATGCTGGTAACTGGTCGACTTTCATAGTCCGCATAGGAACACCACCGCAGGATTTCAAGATTTTGCCCTCGACCAACAGCCACCAGACCTGGATTCCGGTGCCGGCTGGATGCACCTTCACAGATCCTCCCGACTGCGGCACCCTGCGGGGGGCGCTACCTTTCCGCGGAGCTTCAAGTAATGGTTTCTTGTCCAACCGGTCGTCAACGTGGATCGAAAATGGCATTTATGATCTCGGTATTGAAAATCACGTTAATCTTACCGGGAATGGTGACTATGGCTATGATACCGTAGGGCTAGGGTTGGACAATTCTACAGGACTGACTCTCACCCATCAAGTGGTCGCTGGTATAGCTACCAAGGACTTCTACATTGGCCAATTTGGCCTCGGCTCTAAACCCTCTAACTTCACCACCTATGATGACCCTATTCCTAGCTATCTTAAAGACCTAGTTGACTCCAAACTTATACCAAGTTTCTCATACGGGTATACTGCTGGGGCAAAATATCGTAAGTTGAACCTTTACCTCGTCCTATCTCACAAGGCTGGCTAAAGGTGTAAAAGGATTGAATGGAGTCTTCGCTAGCTTGACCTTTGGTGGCTACGACTCTTCCCGTTCTATACCTAGTAATATCACTATCCCATTTGCCTCTGACGACTCTCGTAGTCTGTCCGTCGGTGTCCAATCGGTTACAGCTTCGAACACCCTTCAAGGAAGCGTTGACCTTTTTTCGAATGGGGGATTCTTTCTGATTGACTCTAGCGTGCCGGATCTCTGGCTTCCGGAATCGGCTTGCTCGGTATTTGAACAGGCATTCGGCTTAACATTCGACGATGCTACAAATCTGTACATTGTCAACGACACCGTACATGGACGCTTACTACGGTCCAATCCATCCGTGGTTTTCAAGATAGGTATACAACCTGTCCATGGACCCACTGTCGATATCACTCTACCGTATGGGGCTTTCGACTTGCAAGCCAGCTCCCCATTCTACTCGAATGCGACAAATTACTTTCCTCTACGCCGCGCTGCTAATGAGACCCAGTATACCCTTGGGCGCACTTTTCTACAGGAAGCCCATATCATTGTGGACTACGAGCGGTCTAATTTCTCCATCAACCAAGCCGTTTTCCGCGATCCTAATCCAGAGCACGTTGTAATGATCCAACCGAAAGGCCTTGCTCTCCCGGGAACTCCCTCACATCACCACCATCTTGGTCCAGGCGCCATCGCCGGAATCACAGTGGGGGCAGTTGCTTTCATCTCCGCCATTATCACTATTGTCTTTTTCTTTGCGCGGAAACACAACATAGTCAAGCGGGTTCTCCCACCACCTTCACCCACAGAGCTTGAGAATCCAGAGATGCAAGATCCGAACGGATATCCAGGGTCCCCAAAACTTTGGCTACAAGAACTCGACCCTACATCTAGAGATCCGCCAGAATTAAGTCCCACCTCCTTATCAGCAGAGGCGAGACCTAGACTCGAACTTCGAGGATCTTCGGCAGTGAGCGAACTCCGAGGGTCTTTGGTGGTGAGCGAACTCCGAGGGTCGTTGGTCGTGAACGAACTTCCTACACCTGGGGCCGAAGACGTAAAGGGTCCTGCTATGAGCGAATTGTCTGATCCTCCGATCCTTGAGGCAAAGAGTCTTTCACTTCAAAATGGATAGTTATATTCACTCACATTTTCCCTATGATCAGGAGAGGAGTGCCTATTAAGCGTCTGTTCTATATCAATGAAATGCTTCAAGAAAAACTCGATATTCCCGATCACGCATTTATCATCCTCCTCCACTACTCCACAGCAACGATTAAGCCTTTTCGTCCCAGATTCCTCGATATCGCGGACCTAGCATCTTTCACATCGTTACCTAGCTCGGTAGAATCAGTATCAATTCCCCGACGATCTGCCCGCTCCAAATAGCTGATCTACCTTTCAAGCGAACACCCAGAATAGAAAATAGCATAAAACAAGATACAATCTCTATGTCTATATACGCTGTGAATACACCAGAACCAGCTATATCACCCAAATTCCATAACTCGCCACATGATACTGCACACTCAGTCGGTGAATACTGTGTGCCCGGCGGTTGCTGCAGGAGTTTGAGGCAATAGGCGGAGCGCACCATGGCCGCAAACGGCGCAAATTGACTCGCGCAAAAAACTTGGATGATTGCTAGCGAAGTCACGCTGTTCCATCTTTCACAGTAAAGCAACAAGGCGGTCACATCGAGATACTGATGAGTTCTATACTAGTTTTGCGTTGCCATCAGTCTAAGACCAACCACATTTCTCCACCTAAACAGGTCTCCTTTCCAAGCGCTTTCCAAATGTGACCACATGGTTCCTTTGGTTGGAGAAATTCAACGGGCTTTGTTCCTATTTCACACAAGCCACTTTCACAACTCATAAGCTACTTCCCGCGGGCTGGGCGTTGAACGTTTCCTAACAATTTCAAAGACTTGAACTTCAGATCTTTTTCGACGTAGATGTGCGCTGCCTTTCCGATTCCCGTCTCGCCTAAAGGAGAAGACGTTTAGTGAAGTCTGGTCCGAGGAGTGGTAGGCTGAATCGATCGGCTTACTGTTTACAAAGTCTGCCGTGATGTGAAGGTCATCTTTAACAGTGGTGCCGTCGGCCAGGCGGGTGGTACCGTGCGCCGAGTGTCTGTACAATGAAATCACATGAGTTTCGATTTGTCAAGCAACGTACGGCTTTCTTTCCTCAAGAGTCTGCACCTACCGGACAATGACGGAATTGTAGCCTGAACTTTTGCAGCACGAAGAGCAGAGCGATTCGATTGCGTTCTTCTTCCCCCCGGGTATTGTACATATCCACTGGACGAATGTAATAGGAGCCTTGGACATATTGGTGGTAGGACTGGTAGATTACTACTTTTGATTTTGGCTTGTTCTCGATGATTTGAGCTGTTGTGTGAGGAACAATAGAGGATAGAGAGCTTATCCCCATCTCTCTAGGCTGAGCAGCCCCCCTATATATGGAAGCTGCTAGGGGTCATGTCTGGTTGTCAGGATGAAACCTGTAGTGGGAGACGTTCCTGTTTGAGCAAAGCACAGATTAGCTATTACGCCGATTTCTATTGGTCAAAGCAGATTTTCTAACCGCCAGGATTCGTATTCTCACTAGAGGCGTAGTAACGGAGCTCTTTATTGGCAATTCCTGTATGAAAGATCCTTCCCGATCCTGCCTTCCACTTTCGAGTTTCGCATTTTGTGATGAATTACATTATGATCGGCTATTAGAACCTAGCTTTGCTTCCCTTGACGTTTGATGTAATGAATTTGGCTTGTAGATATGAGCTATTCGCCGTGTGCCGCCCTCACGCAGTCGTAGTCAGTATCTCTAGCCCGAAGAGGCTTAGCGACCAGCTTGCTGGCGAAGGTACCGAGGCTGAATAAAACCATGTTTCTTTGCATTTGGACCTAGATGAAGACTTCTTGCATCGCTCCTGATGATCTCCATCGTCGGAGATATACATGCCCAGCTAGCTAGATACTTCAACAGCGTTCGCGGTGGCCACTTGTTTTCAAGCAGGCACGTTGGCTCTCCTTGCGCTGTGGGCATACACACTCTGATACTTCAACGTCGCTCGATGGGCACCGAGTCGTCAAAGGAGTTGCGATATCGACTACCGCACTTAGACAATGTCGAGGATGTGGAGAAGTACAGGAGTGGGGGGTTCCACCCAATTCATTTAGGAGATGCTCTCAAAGGCGGAAGATATCGCGTTCTACACAAACTAGGCTATGGAGGGTTCTCAACTGTCTGGCTGGCCCGTGACGAGAACCAAGATAGGCTGGTCTCTCTCAAGGTGCTTACTGCCGATGCATCCCGACAACCCACGGAGCTCAAGCTGCTTCGGCACCTTGACGATCATGCTCAAGCCAATCCTTGGCGTGGCAACATTATCTCTACCTTGGACAATTTCACAATTGACGGGCCCAACGGCACACATCTTTGCTCCGTATCGCGACCTGGGGGTCCAAGCCTTTCCGCGATATCGGATTCTCCAGGTGAGATAGCGGGCACCCGCCGCCTCCGTGCTCCCCTGGCTCGCAAACTGGCTCGACAGCTGGCAAAGGCCGTCTCTTTGATACATGATGTTGGATTCGTTCACGGAGGTAGGTTGGTTGGTGGGGGGAGTGAGACTTCGTGCTGATCGCTAGGATAGATATCACACCTAAGAATGTCCTCATACAACTAAAAGGTATCGATACATGGCCTACGGGGACACTTTACCAGCAGCTTGGGTCTCCAGTCAGAGATGAGGTCTTCAAGTCTTCTGGTCAAGAGCCCGACCCATCTGCACCTGAATACCTTGTGGAGCCAGTATCCTTCTCTCGTGTCGATATCGGATACATTTCCGAGCAGGTTCTCCTCATAGACCTGGGCGAAGCTTTCCCTGAGCTGTCCCCACCAGCCAATGGGGTCGGAACACCAGTGTCCTATTGCTCTCCAGAATTGATCTTGGAGAGAAAGGCGAGCAGAGCATCAGATATCTGGTCCTTGGCTTGCACGATATTCGAGCTTCGATCTGGATTTCCATTATTTGAATCATTTGTGGGGTCGTCCACTGAGATACTTGAGGAAATGGTGCGAATGTTAGGCATGCCTCCCGAGTCATCTAAACCCCTTTGGAAGGAAGATGGGATTACCATCACGGATCACGCAAAATGGGACGAATCAGCTCTGAGCGAGCGAATAAGGGGAATTGGTATGTACGATGAAGCACCATCCATTTACGATAGCGATGTCACCTCTTTGAATCACCACACATTACTGGAGCCTCCTGGGAGGAGAATTGCCAGAGACGAGGCAATTAACCTTGCCGATTTGCTGCGAAGAGCATTGGACTACATACCCGAGAAACGACTGTCTGCGGAGAAAGTTGCGAACCATAGCTGGTTTGCGTGTAAGGAATAAGAATATATACCACTTGTGGGATTGGCTTGAAGCCGCTTGCTCATAACTCAACGACGATAACATAAGCTCCCGTCTGTGCGGTGACAGAATAGAGACTGGTTGCGAAGAAACTAGGGACTAAGAAGGCACATGGGAAGATTAACGAATTCTCGGATTAATCATTGTGGGTCGACTTGATCAACCATTTTCCTCGTTCCAACACCCAAAACCCCCCCCCTCCACCCCGGATAAAGAATGCATAAGTAAGAAGACTCATGCGTAGCGCTTGATAGGAGGCGGCTACGGATGAGATTGCCTGAGACGATTGAAGGTATTGGATTGATAGGTCATGTCTGGATTCATTTACACATATGGAACAATTACATTCGACTGGAAACCTTTTCGGAGGAATGTTCTACATCTTTTATCTATCAACAAATATCGGCGCTTCGTGCATTAGAGACTCATCGTAGCGGGAAGTTGATGTCTAAGTGCTAGCAGAATTTCGGTAGTGAAAGCAGGTAAAAGGTTTAAGTAATTTCCGACTCGACGATTTGGTGCTGCCCGAGATTTCGAAGCACGTCGTTGGGGCCAGGTATCAGTTCCGCACCAAGGTGAATCTTCTTCTACTAAACGCGAAGACTTTGTTTGTATCCCATCAGGCTCTCAGCCCGTCTATTGCCGACGCTGGAATTGCGACGGATGTCCCTACTACACTTTTACTCGGGTGTGATTCGAGACTAAAAGTACCGCAAAATTAGCTGTCGATATCCTTTCCATCATCAACTGAACCATTGTGATACAGAGCGACTACAAAGGGACTATAGAATAGACAAGAACTACTCACGAGGAATGATCACCTTAGTCCCCGTCTTTCTTCGGTTGGGAGGTGGTCATATTAAGCTGCACCTCAATTTGGTGGTCCACGCAAACTTAGTATCAATTGCGTTGTTGTGGTGGTCATATACCTTACCTAGGAGCAGATTCTCTGATGAGCTTGGTTCGAGTTGAGATGCATCTTCCTTGCAATGGGTCTCGATCGATCACCCAATTGGCTGGGGATTGATCAGTGTCTCTGTAGACGCGAAAGCGCTGTTCAGATGACGGTCGGACGAGCGGAACGTATTTCTATACTTCGACGCCCAGTTCCGGCTCATTTGCTGTAGAGGCTTAGTCAACCTTGCTCTCCCTTTGCGGTGCGCTCTGGCAGACAGGTCCTCATTGTTAGTAGTATGGCATGATGAGGAGAACCATCTGACTGGGTTTCGATGGCGTCTTTGAAAACGTCTTGATCGTTGTTAGAATGCCTGGCGAGAGGTCCTTTCAGCGGTACGCTTTGCTTGGCACTTTCTACGGCTGCGACCATAGCTGTGAACGCTTTGAGGAGCTCGGCAGATGGTTCCACTGTTTGATACCCAAGTCTCGAATGGTTGATAGCAGAATAAAAGGCATTCCAGCCATTGTTATTTCTGAAATTGGTGCTGGCCCCGTATTTGAGAAGTTCCTGCAAATTTTCGGTGTCGCCTCTTGTAGCCGCCCAGTTCAGTGGTATGTTGCCACGAGCATTTGGCGAGTCAGTGAGATGAGGCTGCTCTTTGAGAGTCTCTGCCAATTCTCGACCGTTCAAGCCTTACGATCTGATGAGCGTGGTTGAAGTTTTCTTGCTCGAGGAAGCCTCGATCGCCAAATGCTGCACGAAGGAAATCGATAAATTCCTTGTCCATCGAATTGCCAAATACGATGTCTCAAGCATATGTGGCCGGGCTCCTATTGATACATGAGCAGGGTGGTCATCTATATGCGATTTGCAACTTACTCGGGGTGGGTATTCAATGCGTAATGGTCTGCAGTTTTGATGAGAATCTCAATGAGCTCAACGCTTCTATGCTCTACAGCGAACTTCAAAACTATTAGTAAGTGTTTGGCCAACATTTCAGGGGATGATGCTTACGTAAAGTGCTGTACAACCATCCAAATGACCTGCATCTGACAGGGCAGCTAAGCCTTGCGAGAAAAATGGTTGAATCCCGACCAAGTCCTTATTATGTGTGTGTTTGAATAAGAGAGCACCATTCGAAACAATGCTGGCCATCTTGGTTGAAATCCGGGGTCCACCAGACATGCCAAACCTCAAGACCCGCCGCCTACGGCAGGTTGCGATATCGCAGTGTTTCCTTGCGATCGAAAGCCCAGAATAGCCCCAAAACAGGATGCCTAAAAATCGGTCAAGTAGTGCCGGACTTCGCCCATGTGCAGTTTCGTGGCAATGATAATGGCAGGAGATATTGCATGCTCAGCGCAGTTTCCGCAGCACCTGGACCTCAAGGCCACGCCTTCCCTCCTATAAGACGTCTGCA
>JAABUL010006280.1_pt1 | contig 13835 bp, 13 predicted proteins | sample 5559151 | NCBI WGS metagenome assembly JAABUL01 (sample SAMN10711876, study PRJNA513368) | rock metagenome | isolation source: Antarctica rocks | place: Antarctica: Victoria Land, Pudding Butte sud | reverse complement strand
TGTGGGGGGGGTGGTGGGGACTGGGTATTGTGTTAGCGAAGGGAGGAATGTAAGAAGGTTATGTGGTGAAGATTACCTGTCTCGTCTGCCTTGGCGTTGTTGGCGGCTGATCCCTTTCTCTTCGAGATCTGAGGCATACGGTGTACGCGTTCTTTGCCCTCTCGAGATAGCAGCATACCGTCCTCCCTATTAACGACAGCCGGGTCATCGACTCCAGATGCTGATTTCTGCTTTTTGGAAGTGCTTTCAATGTCTGAATCAGGCTCGACTATATCGCTATCTGCCTTTCGCTTTTTCGAGACGCTGTTGATGGTTGTTTGGTTTCCTTTGTTGCCGCCGTGGTGATCCGGTTCATCGGCATTGTCAGTCATTGGACACAGCGTTTGGGCAACATTAAACTCACCTCGTCCGCCTTCTTCCTGGCTTGCATGCTATGCTGTACCCTCTCAACCAAAGATTCCCATATGCCATCAAGAGCCTGATCGCGAATCGCGTCGTCCCCAAGACCACCTATGATCGCCTTCAGAGCTTCTTTATCGATGTTGAGCGGCGAGGTGTTGAAGTGGAGCTGGGCATCGGAGGTGGTGTGTACGTTTGAAGTAGATAACGAGAGCTCCCCAAATTTCATTGAATATCTGGTTGCCAATTGGGTCATCGAGACCGTTTATCATCGCTTCGAAATCCTGTTTTGTGACCAGGAGGGGCGTGTTGTTGAAGTCGAGTTGTGGACCTTGGGGACTAGAACCGCTTGAAGGAGCTATGTTGGAGTTGTGCATGATGCGGATAAATTCGTTGAATGGAAGGGCGGGTGTCTGTGATTATCTGTGGATTGGAAAAAATATTGTGGTAAAATTATTTGAGACGTGATCGGTGTGTTGACACCAATTCACTGCTCGACACTCGAATTTCCAATGATGTGGTGCCTTTGGCATGAAGACACGACACCTTGACGTGAAAGCAAGGAAAACGGATTCAGGGGTAGACGCATTTCGGGTTTTGCTACTTGATAGTGGAGAAAGGTAAACAAAGATTGTAGGAGGGCTGGATCCTGAACAGGGGGTGAGCTGAACCCTAGACAACTGGTATGCACCCAACTGCCCAAGAAGACAGTTGCTCCTAGATCTCAGGGTCAATTAAACGTGATAAATACTTAGATCAAAATAAGAGGTACTATTCCATCGAGAAAAAAGGCACCAGATTGGAGTAGCGGTTAATCGAGAGACCCCTCTTAACCCCGGGCAATCCCAATACATCAATCAGTTAGCGCACTAGTAGCTCGATGCGACAAAATACGGTTTCAAGCCCGAAAGAGCTCTCACTTCGGTGAGTGATCTTTTTGCTCCTGGGTTCGATGCTGACATGTTTTGGGAGGAATTTCATTTTGCCAGGGGAATTGGGCGGTCGTTGGAAATTAGTAACGGGAGCGCTTTGTTTTGTTTTGTTTTGGCGTTATTGGGTTGAAATTTGGTAAACGTTCGCGCGATGGGTCTGAGTGAAGGAGGAGGCGAGGATATATTGTCAACACTTTTCCTTTTTGGTGTTACGGGATGTCATCATGTTTGTCTCTAGGGTCATGGGGATTGTTAATGTCTACGACGTCGTAAGTAAACACTGGATGAGCATCAAACGTCCTGTATACTTCCCCTTCGAGACTGAGCATATCAACATATTCAGGACCGAGTCATTGCTATCAGTCCTCGGAAGCTTCAACAAGTCGCACGGATCCCAGAAAAAATATCAAGCTGAATGTGGTCGTAGCACTTTCCAAATCATGGCATCCATTCACCTAAAGCCTTGAATCCTAAGCACGGATCTTGCGGTCGTCAGATACAGGCGAACCCAGTACAGTGGGAGCCTGTACCATTGGATGATGATCGAGCTCTAGTTGATTTTCTTTGTGCTTACCATATTATCAGGCCAGAGCTACGCTCGGTGGGATCTCACCACCCAGACCCACAGGATTGGTCCCGCAATCATCAAGTCACCGATCCAGTATCAACCAAAGTTCGGTTCTATCAGGTTCTTGATTTCATTGGGTGCCTGGATGTAATAGCAACCAATATATTGGAAGCCGTGCGAATACACAGAACAGTGCCCCAAACAGGCAGCGACGCTACCGATAGGAGAAGTTCAAGAATATCATCACACAGTCTGAATTTTTGGAATTATGGTCATCCGACTGAAGCGTCCAGCGCTCCGGCATTTTTGCTTCTTGGGTCTGCGGTGCAACAGATCCGAAAATTACAGCAATTTCTGTCCACAACCGCAATAACCACCATGGTCCATGCGTTGATGGATAGGCCACGGTTATTCCAACGCAGCTTTAGCAATGGAGCAAACCATGGTCAGCGATTTTCCAATGTGAAATGAGCATCATGCCGCAGCTGCTGGGAGACGATTATTGCTACTTCCGAGCCCATATGGGTCTTCTCGTGTTGGTCAATTCAGATGGCGACTCACCCCTGGCCTCTATATATATATGGACCTTATTGCAACGTTCTGCTAGGATTCATTCTCCCACAAACCTAGCAATCTTCTCTGATCTTCAGCATATCCGACAGGCCTACTGCAACCGGACACGACCTGAAGTCGCAGTTGTCATCGACGAACTCCAGGCGACAAATCTTTCTACGCAGCCGTTCAAGAAATCCTACATAGACTCAACTCGGTAAGTGACCACAATACCAATACGTGCTGATGGATGTTATTGATCCCAATCTCTCCAGGCAGATCCACCTCAAATGCCTCCCAACGACCCACCTATCAGATTCATCCTTATCCCGCAAAACGGTACCCCTATGAAGATCATTGAAGAAAAGACCACCAACATCACGATGGATAAAACTTGCAGCACGTTCCCAATGGGCCACATTCCCGATGTCCGCGAGATCTGGAAACATAGCCACAAGGCATGGGCGGGTCGTACCATATGTTTCTACGGATACGGCAGGGAGAACAAAAAGCCTGAAGGTGCCATGGAGGGGACCTGGGTTCTGCTCATGAATAAGCATCCCAAATCCGAGTTTGCTCTCAACATGCATCCGTATTGGAGCAAAATTGAGAACCGCAGAGTCTGGGGTGACGCCTTCCTTTGCAAATTGGGTAAGAATGCTATTATTCACGGGAGGGCACAATATGTGAACGTAATGAAGGCGGCCCTCGAGGATAAAGAGTTTAAGTGGATGATGGAGAATGCCGCTATCCTTACTTCCAGGGGCCATACAATTACACTCGACGCTGACGGAAACTATTCGGGTACCATAGTTTCTAAAGAAGCTGAAGATGTAGAAGTGAGCGGTTCAACATCGTAAGTATTTCAGGGTTCGAGCTTTGACGGGCTTCGTTCCTATGGCGTTATATCTAATTTCTGGCAGGAAAGCTTGAGTCGGTAGATCAATTACACTGCCATCACAGAGTGTGTGGTGCTCCGGCACTTAGCTTCTATTTTCCCAAGGCCGAGGTGGAGAGAATTGATCCGAGACGGGCTTTTTCTTTGTCGATGTTACCTAGTTGCTAAGGAATTGGCTCCCACAGTCGTTACAAGGTTTCTCACATTCTGGCACCTCGATGCTTCATTTTTGAAAGGCGAAAGTGGGAAAGGAAGACCTAAACAGCCCAATTCAACCTGGCAATTACCGACGTATCATACGAGTCTCGGTCACGGTCGCTACCTATGAAAAACGAAATCATTGGCATTATTTGTATCAAGATTAGCACTTTGTCAGCCTTCATTATTCTTACCCTCTGATATCAATGACTTGTATGACACGACTTATGCCGACCCACAGGGGTTTCCAAGGAACGCAGTTTCGCGCTCATCGTTTGCCATTTCACATCCTGCTCCTACTAGCGCAATCAAATCGCAGTATTGCCTGCGCTTGTGAAGGTTTGCTCTTAACCCCTATGGTGGATTGGAACCACTGGTGTCTCGCAGGTCAGTCATTCTGAGCATATCAAGCACACAAAATGCTTACAGAGACCGGGACTGTGAGCTATCGCTGGTGGCTTTCGAATACTAAGCTCTCGTCAAGGCCACTGGTTTGCTTGCCATGCTTTCGGCATGGGATCCGTGATATGAAGGCCGTTGTTGATATTGGCAACACCTCTAAACGTCAAAAGGTAATGGGCCTTTGGAAGGGAAACGGATGAGTTGCCCCTTCCTTAACATTTACTTTGCTCATAATCCTCCACTATCCGCCTTCAATATTTCTCCTTAATACAATCTCAAGAAATGCCACTATTAGTGAACATCCTACCTTCATTCCATGGTAGATGAGCATGATATGGCAACAACGAGAGAAACCCAGGATCGGACATCGGTACCAGCGAGCCTCCCCTGCTTTTAGTATGATGTCATGTTGTCCTTAAAACTGTACTCAGCCGAAGGATACCCACTTCACCACTTGACCTCGGATATCGTTTGGAAACGTTCACTATGTGCCGAGCAGAACCTTCTTCCCCACCGACTCCGAGATGGCAGACAACATATCGTTCAGACTGGGCTATGCGACACGCTGTCCTACGCCTCTTGATGCACGAATGTTCTTGAGCTCGGCGGAGTATTGGCTCTTAGGCGAAAGATTCCAGCATTTTAGCAAAGTGGGGTTGAGGCGGATCGCTTGGATGATACTGTTGTATGTGGACGGCGCCTGGCCACGTCGAAGAAAGAGCTATTTTGGATGTGATCGGTCACCTTATAAATGTTAAAGATCGCGTAAGAGTCCACCGGTTCCGGTGGTGTTGAATGCGAAAGACCTTGAGATAGTGACTCCCCGAGAGCATATAAGATCTTGTTATGTCCTTTGGCGGACCACTGAGAATATGGGGGATTTCTCTCACAGCCCTCTTCACCGAGTATTGGCTCAAATTTAGATCAAATAGTCATCTGATGGGGTTGGATCTATGACGTAGGCTTTCCACATGTGTTATTGACTTGGAAAAGTAGCTAGCGCTGCAGCCGAACCTGATCTTCCTAAGCGACAGCTTGACATGTCACAATCAAACACCAACATACACTACACATTTTGAACCCTCGATGCTCTGTATGATTGCACAGTAGCTTGTGTCCAGGATGAGTACTCTTTGCACAGAGGTCGACACAGCATGTGTAGGGGTAAGAAGCTACGCAGGGCGGCTGAGTCCTACTGACCTGGGTGCAATGAACAGCGACTCGACGCGTCAACAGCAGCCCTTGAAGAAGACTCGATGGAGCAGTCAACTCTAGCTTGCAAATTCGAATCTCAAGAAGTAGTCCGCTGTCCACAGGATCCATAGGAACTGCTTGCCCGACTGACCTGAGTAGGAAGATGACGTGACGCGCCCACAATCTGGCAAGGCGACCAAAAAGAAACGGCGTCGGAAGAAGAGAACTGGGCGAGGACACAAACAGCATGACCCTGTCAGTACTGAGAGCGACAAGAAAGAGCATACCGATGCTGTACTAGTGAATAAGACAGAAGACCAAGCCCGTGAGTACAAGTACCACCATCCTGAATTGCGCAATGGACAATGGGGCCGCGCAATCTTTGGCGCTGACATGTGGCTCCGCAGCCCTCCAGGACCATGAGAAAGCGCGTCCAGAGTGCTCCCGAACGTCTGAAGAGCAAGCTGTCGATTGGTTAAACGTTCATATTCCTCTACCTCCGACCACAAGCAATGTGGTGCTGCTAGACCAGCCATATAGGCTCGAAGCCTCAACATCGGTCCAAGGTTCAATTGCTCCACATCTTAAACCCGCCAAGCATGTCACGAGGAAGCAGAACGGTAAGTGTTCGAATGGCTCGTTCTTTCATCTGATCCCGATGCTGAACATTGGATAGATAAAGCCTCGTTCACCCATTCGGCCTTCTCTCAGGCGATCTTTGACCTCAATACCGCCAGATTCCGCATCGCCGGCTTGGTGAAGGATAATGACATCGCGAAAAGGAAGTTGGCACGCCACCACGGCCGACTGCATGTGATGGAGGAGGCTGTTGCTCAGCTACAGCGCTCGTTGAACAAGATCAAAGTCGAAAAGACACTGGACCTTGCATCATCTCGTGACGTTCTTCGAAACCTTGAAGTTAGCAAACAACGATGCGCGCAGCTGGAGTGGTCCGTTGCAGATTATGAGAGGAAGGCAAAAGACCAGGACCAGAACAAGGAGGCAGCGAAGCGGGCGAACCTTGAGCTGGAGAAAAATCTGGCATTGCGAAAGGCGACTGCGGATCGTCTGATAAAGACACAGGTCAAGATGCTGAGTAGTGCCTTGAAGGGGAAGGCCCGCGCAGAAAGACGTGCAGAGATGCGAGGCACTGTTATGGAAGCTGGGGCGATAATGGACAATCTCCCGCTCAGACGCGATATGCCGGCGCTTTTCGAGACATAAGAGATGGCTCGGTCCAGACATAGCTTGACTTAAATACGGGCCATGGATGTCAGTCTATTGCAAAGACTCTTGTAGAAGTTGAGGCAGCACAATGGTTGCTACTTTGTTCTCGTGCGTGACTACCACAAAGGTAACTGTAGCAAACAAACATCGTAGTACGAGTGCTCAGAGATTAGCTAGCAGAGGAAACGTGACGAATTAAAGACATTTTGGGAAAGAAATTAGTATGCTCATTTTATTACGATGCATGAATTGAACAATGAAGGAGGAAATCGCAAAAAAGAAGCTTGGGTCAAGGTCAGCAGGGAATTTAAACCCAAGGCAGCCGTCAAGCACAACCAGAGCATCGCGATCCGTACACTTCGCGCCGGAAGAATTGAGGATGCGACGCTCGATGGAAGATAGAATTGCTAGCACAGACTTTATTACCTTGGAGTATTCGAACCTGCCTTTCAATACCACGCTAGAGAGAAAATCTCGCGAGTAACTTAGGGCCTGACAGAAATTAGCAAGGTTACCGTCAAGCTAAGTGGGATATTTTGGGATCTGTGCTCTTTAGATTATATTCTAAAATTTCAAATTCTTCATCCTGTCGTTGTGTAAGGTAGGAACGTAAGTACTGGTCGAAAAGCAGCCTGCGCTACCGCAAAAGTATTCGATAACTTTGGGAGTGTTGATGTTCGCCTTTTGTTCGCCGCCAGGATTCGGCACCCGAATTGAGAGAGAGCAGTTTTACCCACCAGGTGCTTTAAAAAATAGCTGCGAGTGTTAAGACCTACCCTAGCGGTACCATGCCTCAACTGAGCAAGTAATTGTTTCGACTATCTCCTTGATTCAAGGCTTACGTGCAAGAACATCGCGATAAAGACCGAGAGGCGGAATTGATAAGTTATGGTATACGACGTTCACTCGACCCCATCCTTTCTTCCATACCAAGTCGAGCTGCTAGAGATCTTTTGGACGTGCGTTACATGTCTACAGTGGTGACATTGCGCGAACAGCACTTAGGCCAATTGTATGTTTGTACGACATAGGCTGAGTGACTTACTCATTTCTCCTGCACATTGATCTCTCACCTTGTAAGTACAGGTAACCTTCCCCGCCCTACTGTGGCTTTATGATGAGAATCATTGACTTCACTAAGACTTATTGCAGAATTGCTAGGGAAGGTGTTGAAGCTTGGCGGGTTGTCGTGAGATGAAGCAGGACGCCAAGACTGATATGAGACTAGCGCCTGGCTCGGGGTCCTACATTGAAGATAGCGAGGATACCTTACGTTGATGACAGGACTGCCCAAGTCACGTTCACTACGAACCGCCCTTCATCCATGAGTCGATTCAGTCTATTGATTGCGATACCTACTTCAAGATATCGATGGCTTACGCCGTAGTAGCATTGTCGCTCGTCCCTCCTGCGAGCTCCAAGCCTGTTCGCTGCCTAACAATATAGCCCTTCCCCACAGGCACCCTGTCAACGGTCAACGCCATGTAAGGTACTTCATGGAAGTTCCTGCTATCAAGCATGTACTGCGGCAGCTGACCAAACGCCTTGATGAGCCATTCCCACTGAAAGTAAGGGGGATTCCTGGCCGTACGAGGTGGGTTGCTGCGGTCATGGAAAGAAATGACTATAGGTTGGCCGGCGGTTGTTATCGGTGGTGTATCTATGCGAGCAGTAAATTCAATGACCCGCGCGCTACGGTCGTGGACGGCCATTTTGTGGATCCACGCGATGACCGCGAAGAAGATCTCGTAAATGGTGAAGGTGTCCAACTCTTGAACGTAGACGACTTTGAGATGTGAGTCATCCCAGGCTGGTGCCTCGAGGGCGGTCGCGCCGACCATGGCATCGAGAGGATCAACTATGTCAAGAGTTCGAGCCGCCTCTGCAAAGGTCGGAATTGTTGATGGGGTCGCCTTAGTAACATTGGATGCTGATATGGACGGTATTCCGACTGTGTTCCTCTTCCTTATCGTGAGCCATCCAACCTTGGAACCATCGTAAAAAAAGGTACTTTGCATAGACCTGAATCTTTGAGTCGGTTCGGTCAAGATGTTAAGTATCACCTCGAAGAGTCCCAACACCGCAAATCCTGAGCGTAGGGTTGCGCCAGCGGCAGTGTCCCACGGACCGATGAATATTTCGATCTGGGAGTATTTCGATACGTCCATCCTAAAAGTCTTTGGACTCATCTGGCTATCCCAGTCCTGTAATGCGAGTTGAACCATCACGTCCACAGCATTCATTAGGACAGAAGTAGCTGGGAGCTTCAGCTCCCCATATGTTGTCCCAATCTTGAATTTTTCCGGATCAATTGCCCCGAGCGAAGTGACATTTGGCACCAATCCGAGAGCTGATCCTGCATTGACAGAGAGACTGGCCGTGTGATCACTTGGGGGGCTAATGACGGCGGCTTTAATTGGGAATACAATGGACGATAGTGGAAGCAGACACAATATTGGATGACTGAAGGGCCTCATGCTGAACGAGTCTGTCGGCACAGTCTAGAGTCAAGGATTGCTTTTGAAAAATCACATTATAATGGAGTTGTGCGAAATCCTTATAGCTTCCAATCTTGGGTCGCATCGACGCCAGTATATGCACTACGCGCGAAGCAAAAATGCCACCCGGGTTTTGTACCAAGCCGGACAATTGGTGGGGACTTAATTAGTCCTAACGTCCGAATTATCTTGCAACCCGCGTGAATGGATCAGCCTTTCGGTCCAAGCACACTTAGGCTTTAGCCAGCGCAAAGATCTATCCGCCGTAAGCGGTCATGAACACTTTGGCATTCGCGGCTCGCTTGTTTCAATTCGATCTGTCACTTAATTTCATATTCTCCCGCCCTGCTCGTGAAGGCGCGATACTTACTCCTCAATAGGCTACAACTCATCCCGATCGGTAATAGCACAAGTCGCATACCTTGCTTTATATGCCCAATGAAGTAAGATGACCGGATGGTGTGACTTGAGAGCGGACCTTCACACAATGCCCGCTAGGCTTGCCGCCTAGTCCTTCACTACGGCGTATCTCCATCAACTTCCCTCAATTGCCACATCCGTCTTGTCCGTCACTCTGATTTGCAGAGATCGTAGCGCGGTCCAAATTTAGTATGACATCGCTTTCTCTTCACGCGAAAGGGTAGAGCTCTTCAGAAGTTGTCACGTAATAATATATTCACGTCCAGATGCTAATTCGTTTGGGCCCTCAATCCGGTCCTCGTTTCACTCTCCTTTGACACTAAGCAAGACGAGTGACATATCTATCTGTCGCAACAAGAAGGCCCGAGAACTGTGACGGCGCAAGGGTGATGTATGACGAGTGACGCTGAGAATGGGCCCTTAATTCAGTCCTTGCTTCACTCTCGTTTGACACCGAGCAAGATGAGTGACAGGGAGGCCCGAGGACTGTGACTATTGAGAGTGACGCTGAGGATCGGCCGTAACATTATTCCACCGTGCACATAAATTGCTCTTGCAAATCATCTCCATGTCCCGAAACGACACCGCTTATATTTTTCACATCTTGAAGGCTTGGATGCTACATTTACAGCGATGGACCTAGTTACCCTGTCGTTCTGGTGCCCCGTCGCAATTCTTTAGGTAAGGATGAGGCTGTATGCAAGTTATTCTTGAATACACTGTTGAGTAACTAACGCTCTGTGGATCATTGTAGTCGTTGAACCATCGCCATAGTAGCTTGAGTCCATATCTCATTCAGTCAACCCATAAATATATATACATACCAGCCCAATTAAATACGGAAGACAGGACTATCACAGCTCCAGGGTATGGTCTCTTCTGCGGATCTTATGCCTACAAGGTTGGCTGATAGTCCATTGCAGGCGAAGCGTCAGGAAGCCGTGGCCTAGTCTTTCAGAGGCTCTGTGCGAACGTCGTGACAGACCAGGTCACAACCTCCTCATCGAGGCCAGCCGCCGCACTTGTTCTAGGGGCCCTCCGGGGTAGGCTCCCTACTTTGACAAGGGTCGAGACTTGGCTGGTACAGGCGGATAGGAAATGCCGCAAGGTCTCAGTCCCTTGGATCCATGGCGGGGTCTCTAGACACGGATCTAGGATCAGAAGGGTTTTACGACGATTTCTGGCCCTGCCTCTTCGCATGAGATGCGAGGTACCAGGCTCACTATCTTGCCCCCAGTCCGCAGCTCCACGAAAAATCAAGTGGGAGCCACCGAGGATGGGCCTGCCAACCCAAAGTGTTATGAAGCCAATGAGCACGGCAATCTATCATCCGTCCAGGTTTCAGTCTGCAGCCGTGATGGCACTCAACGCACCTTTCTCCACCTCGGTCGCTGGATCAGGACGTAATCCACGGTGTTGGCAAACACTTGAGACCCAACGTCAGTGATGTGAAGCATGGGGTCAAATTGTGAAGAGCCCTCGACAATTTTGGATATTTGGTAGTCATACTGGTTTGAGTGAAGCCCTAGTACTGAGGTAAGTTGTCATAATACACAAAATTCTTGCACCCTATAAATCATTGAAGCCTTAATGTCAGACAATATCGAGACCTTGCTTTCGCAATCCGAACCTGGATGTTCATCATGTTTTGAGTGACGCGCGCAGGGTGTAAGACTATAGTGGACTCCACTCGCATATTGAAGAAACAACACAATCAAACCCTCACGAACGCGGTTATTGCCTTAAACATATAATTTTGTACCTTACTATACCATCAGACTCTGGCTATATTGTCTCTGCTTCATAGTCCTAAGACTGCCACCTCATGCATCTATGCCCATTCAAAACTCAAAGACAATACCTTCTAGTTCGGCCTTCGACCAAGGGGAAACCTGGCTGCCACTTGGCAAACTTCGAACACTTGTCTGCTCCAAAGATTTCTTCGAGACCCACGGCCATGGAATTCTCGCATTCACCATAGCAGTGTGCAAAGAGAATTTCGACCAGCCTTGCCTTAACAAGGATCTGGTCAATGCGGCGTATATAGTCGAGGTGATAGACACATATGGTGGACCTGGTGGGCTAGAAGCTATAAAAGTACTATCTTAGGTAGGCTTTTCCTGCCTTGCATTACAATTTCTCGATCGTGCTCGCTACGAATGGTGGGAGAGCAAGAGGCTAACCATTCCTGGTCAATTGAACTCCCCTTTGGTACAGCGGTTTTGGGAAGGTCGCTCCTCTGTTGCTAAAGGTCACAAGTCGAGGTCCCGCCAAGTTCATACGGAATACTATTGGAGGCGTGAACCTCCTCGTCCTGAGCACGCCGCTAATGGCTGGGTGGTCTTGACAAATGGCGTCAACGATGTCTCCGTGCCCAAGATTGGTCATATTCCTCTCCTGGCCCTAGACCTCGCTGAGGTCGAGAAAGACATACGCGCGGTCAATAGGATGAGTATTCAAGAAGAGATGAGGAAAGTCAAAAAGGGTATCCTGGTCGGCACGTACCACGCGAGCGAACCAGAAGCCTCCAAGTTGGTCGAATTGATGAAGACGGTAAGCTGCTGCTGCTCTCTCTTTGTGAAGGACACAACTTATTGATTGTACTACTCAGTGTGACATCGATGTCGCAATAGAAAAACAGCCGAGGACGACAGATACCAAAGTCGGTTCCATTGAGATATCTGAAGATCCAACGTCCAGCAAACAGAGCGAGACGAGCATCACCAGCATCCAGTACCAAGATCTGGTGACGAAGAACACAAGAGGCGTAGGGCTGAGAGACATTCTATAGCAGTCATTGATCACGGCAGTCATCACCAACGTCCGCGTTTGATGCTTGTCTGCTCTCATCCAAACGACACTGACCATGATGTCAGTTCCATCTTCCATTACCGCGAGCGAGGTACCAGATTTGGAGAATGGTGAAGCAGTAGGGGACACATCCGGACAAGATACTCAGGGAATCGTTGGCTCTGCGTACAAAGGTGATCGACTCTGCAACATAGGCAGTTGAAGAACGATTGGCATACGGTAGAAAAACTACCCATGCTCGTACGCAGTATGAGAGAGGTTGTGTCCTTCGATTTGGGGGACAAAGTCAGAAAGTCTATAGTTTGACGAGGTTGGTCTATGTAACTACAGTAGACCACGATAGTCACGAACCTAGATCTAAGACGACGGATTGGATTCAAGGATATGGGATGCAACCTTGTCGACATCATGCTATTTCTGAATGAAGAAGGTTTTTACGTTGATTGAAGTTCTTCGAACGATAGGCAATACAATGTCTGTTAGCTTTGACCCAAGTTCAGAACATTGGTAGGCTTACCGAGAGCTGTCGGGATTGAGGGCCAGAGTTTTGTACGTTTGTGAGAGCAGTCACTTTTGGAATGTGCACAGCTGTCAGCTTGGTTACGAGATGGTATACGCGTCTGACTCACAAAAGGAATGGGCTGAGGCCCATAGGGTGCAGGCGGAAATTGATGGCAAGGGTTAGGAAGCGGTCGACGATGGAGGAGATTCGGTAAGATGGAGGCTGTCGACGACAAGGTCGAGCAAATGTTTGATATATCGTAAAGGGAATTTCTCAACCAGAGGTAGGGTAGTCAGCGCAGATGGCGACACAGGCCCCATTTTTGACCCCCACGTATTCAGCTTTCTCAAGATTAAGACTTGCTCGCCTTGCCGCTGTGTAGAGTTTCTGATGTAGTGTAGAGTCGATGTCGAAATATGACGTCGAAAGGAGGTAGGGAGGCAGGGAGGGAGGATATTCACGGCACCTAAAGTGCACTCTGTCTTACATTAGTGGAGGAGCATTGAGACTTTTGGCAAATGAGCTGGAACAGCGGCGTCGACAACGACACCAGGGACCTGAGGCGGCGGTCAGAAGTCGTGATTCTCTAGTGCTGGGGCTGGAGAGGGTACTCGAATTCGTATAATTGTTGGGTCGGAATCACGTAGAGGGGTGGATGTTGAAAAATCTGCATTGCTGGAAGATGGAAGCCGGGCGGCTGCTCCTGCCTTCTTCGAAAACTTCACTACTCCAGAGATTCTCAAACCTCGAGGGCGGCCAATGAATTGATAGACAGAGTATAGTCACTGTCGTGAATGGCTAGTCACAAACTTGCTCTATCAGAATCTTCCACGCAGTCCCGACTGCCTCCAGCTCTAAGCAAGCCATCTGGGAGCACTTTGAGAATTAGGAATTCACAAGTAACTGTGTTACTGACCACATCCATTTGATAGCCAAGACATTCGCAGACTTACACGATGGTTATGCAGCGCCTCGTTGGAGAGGCAAGTATTGAGGGAGTGCCGGTTACGGTATGACTAGCACGTGTCTCCAACGCATCATTTTTATTCTTTGTATACATTAGCCGAGAGACCCGTGCCTCGAGTGTGACCATCAAACCAAGAGAAAACATTCTCAGGACGGTTAGGCAAAGCTGAAAAGCTCCACTGAGATACAAGGGCGACCTCAATACCTCAACATTATTCCTAAGCTTTTTCGAGCTTGGAAACATGAACATTCTCAGATCCTAGTTCTC
>JAABUL010006277.1_pt1 | contig 13843 bp, 14 predicted proteins | sample 5559151 | NCBI WGS metagenome assembly JAABUL01 (sample SAMN10711876, study PRJNA513368) | rock metagenome | isolation source: Antarctica rocks | place: Antarctica: Victoria Land, Pudding Butte sud | reverse complement strand
ACGACATGCAAGAGCATCCAATACGTTGTAGCACTGTTTCCCAGGCTTCAGAGCGCGAAATGCATCGTCTTTAGCTCCAAATCGTCCAAAAGAACTTGTATAACCTACATCTACTGTTTTATTCCCCTTGATCCGTGGAGAAGATCTAGCAATGGATGTCGATACCCGATGCTGCTGCCTCGTGCGAATCTAAGATCTAAAGCGTGGCGACAACTTGTGATCCCCATTGAGCCGAAGTGACGAAGAAATCATTGAACATAGAAACACCTTCTACTTAACATCTCGTAGGATCCAAACTACCAAACGTTATCTAGGTGTGGCTTTCGAGGCTCATATTGACGTTTGAACCCAACTTACCTAGAGGAGAAAAAGTGGGTCCCTTACGGCTCTCGTAGCCGATATCAACACTTCACCTTTCCTCCATTCTTCCACTTTCCTGATCCTCTAAACAACCTTACCTTGGCCATCTATTGCAACCTCGACCACCTTCGTTGTGTACTTTACTTAATTATCACTCGTTGATTAGTTAGTCTTCAAGGACACTTACCTGGGCATACTGCTTCTTGATCTTTCCTTTGTTCTAGCGTAATGAAGAATCCGTCGTTTGCAATAGCGGCCGCTTTAGCTTGCTCAGCAGTCTTTTGTTCTAGTGTGCACATTCACGGGCGAGATCTCAACGCACCTCTACTCGGTTCTTACGATTATATTGTTGTTGGATGTGGTATCAGCGGGCTTGTTGTCACCAACCGACTGTCGGAGGACACATCTGTGACAGTGCTCTGCATTGAAGCTGGTGACGCGTAAATGTTTCAATCTCGCTACGCATGAGTCTAGGCTAACGTGACTAGTGATCATTATGAGACTATCGTCCAAGACCCAGTTTATGTTGGCGCCGATATCGGTGGTATCTACGACTGGGATCTCACAACGGTGCCCCAAACACAACTCGATGGTGCAGCACGACCTATGCCACAAGGCAAGGTGCTGGGTGGCGGTAGCATACTGAATGCCATGTGCTGGAATCGAGGGGGATCGGATGATTATGATGCCTGGGCAGCTTTAGGGAATCCAGGATGGGACTGGGCAGGAATACTACCGTACTTCATGAAGGTAGAGAGCCTCTGCAGCTTCAGCATATTCCTGTTCTGCTGACAACAGCTACAGAGTGAGACATATACGCCAGTCTACTCTCAAGAGATAGCGCATGAATATTCAATCAACTATAATCCTGCCGTTCACGGTACTTCTGGCCCAGTCCAAGTCAGCTATCCCAAGTTCTTCTATCCGCAGTCAAGTAGGTTCTATGTTCTGCCATTGAGGAGCATCCTCTAAACCTTCTGCCTATAGTCAACCTCTTCGCTGGTCTCAATTATCTTGGAGTACCCACTCAATTCGATCCCAACGATGGAACTTCTGCCGGGGCCGCTTTCGTACCTACTGATCTCGATCCTAATAACCAAACACGCTCTGACGCCCGTCGAACCTACTTTGACCCTTATGCCAGCAGGGGTAATATGCACGTCATCACCGGACAACATGTGACTAGAGTTTTGCTAGAGAATGCTGCAACTAATCCTGTAGTGAGCAATCCGACATCGGGAGGAAACACCAATGGCAACGGGGGTGCCACTGGTAGCGCAGACAACTCCAATGGTTTCGGCTTCGGACCTCAGGGAAGCACGCCTCCTCTTGGGGGCCAGACGAGTTCTCGTTTTGCTCGTAGAGATGCCAGCTCATCCAATTTACGGATCACTGGAGTCGAAGTAAGAAATGCTTATATGGAATTATGAATGGGTAGCTGACTTTTTCATAAGTTCGCCTCTAGCGCCACCGCGCCACGTCAGACTGTTTACGCCACAAGAGAAGTAATCGTCGCCGCAGGTGCTTTGCACTCAGCGCAGCTCCTCCAACTGTCCGGCATTGGACCTGCATCGCTTTTACAGTCTTTGAATATACCCGTGGCTCTGGATTTACCAGGGGTTGGCAATAACTTGCAGGATCATTGCCTTGTTGGGACCTATTATCCATGTCAGCCTCTGAATTACAAGACTCCTGGAGTGAACGCTAACGCTTAAGTTAGATAACAACGCCAGCTTTCCTTCGCCAACTGAGCTCACAACGAATGCGACTTACAACAAACAGGCCGAACAGGAGTATTACGCAAACAAGACTGGTAAGTAAAGTCGTCTACAGCAATAGCTTTCTACAGTAAATAATGTTCAAAGGTCCCTGGACTGCGGGTTCTCCCAATGCACTAGCCTTCAATCCACTACCCCTGATCAGCAACAATTCTGTGAGTATTCTATGGGGTGCCACCTTCCAAGATCCTGCGCAATACCTTGTGCAAGGGACAGATCCTACCATTGTCGCTGGCTATGCGCGCCAAAAGCAATCCCTTGTGCAACGATTAGCCCGAAATAACGTAGCATCCTACGAGATCATCAACAACAATGCTGGTAGCTTGACAGTGGCTGTCATGCATCCATTGTCTCGAGGAACCTGTCATATCACCTCCCCTAACCCATTTGACCCGCCAGCTATCGACCCCAGATGGCTCACCAACCCTGTTGACAGGGAGGTCCTTGTTGAAGCACTGTTGTTTAATCGCCGAATCTTAAATAGTCCTCCAATGCTTGAGTTGCAAGCCGCCCAGTTTGTGCCGCCTCTCAACGCAGATATCGCCGCCATTAACCAACTTATTGATAATGGAATACGAACCGAATTCCATCCAAGTGGTACTTGTGCAATGTTACCTGTGAATCAAGGAGGAGTTGTGGATCCACACCTACGTGTCTGGGGATCACAGAATCTCCGGGTTGTTGATGCTAGTATATTCCCACTTATACCAGCTGCTCATCTCCAAGCCGTGGTGTATGCGGTTGCGGAGAAGGTACGTCTACTTGTATCTTTTCCAATGATAATCAGTTAACTGAACTACATAGGCTGCGGACATTATCAAAGCCGATAATGTCGGCGTATATCCAAGCTCACCGCCAACGTCATCTACATCTGCGACTTCAACGGCTTCTTCGTCTAATTTCACAACTCTAAGCTCAAGCTCGACAACGTCGAGTAAATTCTCTTCCAGCAACTCTACTATAACCTCGACGTCTTCGACTATATCCTCGACAACTTCGAGTATAGATGTCACAGTCACGTCAGCTTCAAGCTCGGGATCTACCACCGCTGAAACAACTCTGCCCGTCACTTTGTCCTCTCTTCTCTCGACCCTCGACGCCTCTAAGATCATCGCGTCTCAGTCCTCAGTCGAAGCCACAACCCAGCCCCCTCCAACCCTGTCAGTTCAAAATCCCCCTCAACTGAGTTCTTCTGTTTCCAGAGCCCTGAGCTCTGGTGGCGTTCCTCAATCGGTGGTCTCTTCCCTGGTCCCCATTGTCGTCGGAAGCGTAACTACCGAACCGACGAGCTCGACCCTTGCCACCGCGTCAGCAACCAGTACGACGACAACAGGAGAAGAAGCGCAGCAAGCAGCGATCAATGCTTTTATCCAGTGGCTACTGAATTTCTTCAACCTACAGTAAATGAGCCGTTGGGAAAATCTGGTAATGGCATGTGCTCAGTATAAGGGGAATCGCATATTGGGAAATGTAGCTAAGCCTTTCCTTGTAAAGGTCGCAACGAATGTTTGCTTTGGGTCCTCGCTTTTTCCATAGAGTTGTTCCATATTAACGATAGAATAATGTTTACAAAGATTGACTCACTTTCCCGGATTCCATATTAATGTTGATTGTTTGAGTAAATCTAGAACGGTGCAACTAACAAATTAACCGATGGCAGATTCTACATCCAGGGATCATGTGGCAGACATGCCAGCTCTACCGAAACATCCATTCCAGCAAGGGGGACCACCAACCACGCCCGCCGCGCAGAACATCCGACACAAAGCAGACAAAGCACCGCTCACACATCCACATAACAACAACGCAAAAACGGCCCAATACCCCCTTTCTAAACCCCCCCCCCCCTTTTTTTCCTCAATACCCATCAACTCCGCTAACCCCATCCGCCAACAACAGCAGCAAGGGATCTTCTTCTTCGCTAGAACCAAATCTAAAGAAGAGATGATGGCTGGAAAACTAGGGAAGACGAGGGGAGAGGCAGAGGGTGGGAGTGAGAGTGAGAGGAACATATGCGAGAGGTTCCCGGACGCTGAGGAATTTCCTCGGGGTATGAAGGGGAGAAGGACGGTAGATACTGCGGGCTCGGAACTGGTCGCGGCGAAGGGGGTGGGGATGGGAGAGGTATGCATAGGGTTGTTTGGAGGCGATGGTGTCGAAGTGATGAAGGATGGGGGTTTTTCGAGGCGGGTCTAACTGTGCTTGTGGTACGTGTGATTTTCTAGATTCGTATCTTCCCCCTCCCCCCTCTGCATTCTACCGTATCCAGCAGGCACAGTCTTTTTCAAATCCCTATTCCTTCTCCTTCTCCATCTCCATCTCGTCGCATCCCATCCCATCCCATCCTCTGGTCCACCATCTGTCTGCGCATCCGCATGTCTCTTTTTTTTTTCTTTCTTCTCGCTCTGGCCCCCTTTCGTTTCATTTGCCTGTCTCAGCGCGATCTCGTTTTCGAGAGGCATTTTCCGGATTCTTGAGGTTTTGAAAGGGGGGTTACGGTGGGAAGGTGTGGAGAATGTGGGAGGGTGAGATGGGATGGGAAGGAGAGAGGTGAAAGAAAGGAAAAAATAGAGAGGAGGGAGTGGGATTATGGATGTTTGGTTTGTAGTGACTGTAATAAATCCTCCTAAAGATTAAGCGAGCGAAAAACGGTAATGACTAAAGCTACCTTACAGTACATTGAGATCTTTACGGTCCGTAAATTCTCTTTTCATTCCTTTCTGTGTCTAGCTAGCCTTTTCCCCCATATTTATTCTCCCCATCCACACTCTCTCCCTCCCCGTCTCTTTATCGAGTCTCCCTCTCCTCCGCCTCCATTTTCCCCCAATCTCCCATTCATTCCACCATAGATCCCGCTCGAGTCTCGCGACATTGAATTCCTTACGTTTGCTGTGACTGAGGTTGGGGGAGTTTTCCGGAGTGAGGATGGTGGGTTTAGTTGTCGGGTGGGATCGTTTGGGATTAGTTGGGGGAATATTGAGGGGGGGCTTCTTTTGCTAGGGAGGAATTGGATAGGGAAAGGGGTAGATAGGGTAGAATTAGATAGGTAGGGTAGAATTAGGTTGAAGGAGCGAGGGTGGGTTGTTTATAAAGGGAATTGGAGGGAGGAGGAGTTTATCTGATATAACGCACCCACGTGGTACAGGCGTGCTAGCTACGACACTTCTTGTACATCTAGGTAGGGAGCCGAAAGACCTCACAGAATGAGTCAACAAAGAGGAATTCAGGTATTTCTCAAGAAATTCTTGAAAGATTACAAGGCGTGGCTGCGCACAAGAGAGGTTTCCAAGTCCATGATTGTCTAGATGGTGATCCAACAACAAAAACAACAACATTGGCTTTTTATTTCCAAATGCGCAACTCTTCTCTCAAACTTTTGGGAGTAGTGAGTGGGTCGATCACGCTCAATGCTCGGCTTGCGCATCATCATGGCTCCTGCCTTGCTTTCGGGCCTACCGCATCTTTACCAGCACGCCGGTTTCAGGGCATGGGACCGCTGCAAGCTTGATACAATCGATGCGGTCAATCGATGCGGTCTTTCGAGATCTGGAACTGGGATTGCAGATGGAGGTGCCTCCAAGTATGGCAAAATCCAAGGAAGCTCAACACGACCGCTTATATGTTGAGGGCCATGACCTTTGCATCTGTGGTGGTAGTACAGTATCGGATAGGATGGGACAGGATAGGATAGGATAGGTAGGAAGGTATGAGTAAGCGAGCCGTCTCCTGTCAGGCTATTCTTATGATTGGGCTGACCCTCGGATTTGCGATGATTGCGTCAGCAAATACTACAAGGGTGCACGTATTATGTAATATATGTAGTACTTCCGTAAGGTACCACCCCTAGGCAGGCATACTTTACCTGGCAAGGGACGCTTCGGCTACCGATTGGCAGCAAAGTCGTTACGGCCGTACAACGCATCATGTACGATGCACATTCGTCCGATGCACAATGTTGACGTGGCTTGCGTGGGGCGCCCTTCTTCGCACACTCTACGGAATACATACCACCATTTGTGTTGATAGAAAGTAGGCGATGAGATGGCGGGCTTGCAGCTTGCAGCTTGCAGCTCGCATGCGGTTAATCACTGTGGTACATAGTATGCAGCAACGACCCCTCACGATTAATAATAAGGTATTCACGGAAGTAAGTTCTTTCTTCACCTTCACTGCTTGACCATCTGAGGCGGGCTGATGCTCAAGCTCAAGCGCACGACTCCTGCCTTTCTGATATCGCCCCCGCTCTTGATAACTCGATTGCGATAAGCCCTACTTTCATCCGCAGTAGTAGTAGTAGTGGTAGTAGTAGTAGTGGTAGACGCCATGTCGAAAATCCTGCTGCCTTTCTTGTTACCTGTGCCGCGCGACAATGCTCGCTGCAGGCAGGAAGATGGCTGGGAGAGCAAATGTCGGTCTGGATTCCCTGTTCCTGTTCCTCTGATGATGATGTGGCATTATTTCAGGAATACGGAGGTATTGGAAGGCATGCTTGACTACCTTATTCTGTACCTACCTACGGAATACCTTACTTTCTACTAGGCTCTATGTAGCTGACGGTCGGATCAAAAGCTACGGTTAGATCTCTCAAACCCTTCCGCTTTTCACCGTCGCATCCCCGTTGCTTATTCCGGAGCGGCCCGTACGAGTCGCTATAGTGGTCTTGAGCTATGTATTTGGTGTGAAGGTTTTCGTGAGGGAGTTGTTCCAAGGGTTCGACGACATTGTTGGCAACTCGAGTAACGGGGTTACGAACCCTTCCCAGCTTCGTTATGTATGACCTATCCCGACATCAAGAGAAGTTGATAGGCAGTAAAAGTAACGTTGCGGTCAACATCGACTTCATCGAGGAACAAGGTACCGTAGTGCTTCAAGGCGTATTAAAGGGAAGGCTACGGGGGATTGCGAATCCTTCTAAACCATCCCCTAAGTACTTACCTTACCGTACTCGTACACGGCCGAATCATGCACCGACGTCCAAGGTACTGTAGATCAAATTAGATGTACCTTGCTTCACCTTACCTTAAGATACTAAGGTACGTACCACCCAAGACCTGGCTATAACCATGTCCAAATCTCCACCTAACAACAGCGTCACCAGGGAGGATAAAGTATCGTTATATCAATCTCGATTAATCTCATAAAGTATATCGCTCCACAGAGGACATCGATAGGTGCAATAGAAGATCCTCATCATACTCCGTACACGACATAACGTGACCAACTTCTCAGAGTACTGACTACTCCGTAATAGAAGAAGTGTCAGAGAGATGGGCAAGGTACGATGATGATCTGCTAGGGTTTCCCACGTGCCCTCGGTGGTGTCATCGTGGCTGCAACAAGAAGCGGGAAGCTAATGGGGGCCATGATCCCGTACGATTCCGTAACAAACATTCCATAATATCATAGTTACAGTTTGATCTACAGGCAGGGTTGGGAGTGAAACAACAGAGAATGATTGGAGTGCCAGCAAGCAGCGTTCAATGTCGAGGTGTGAACTGTGTGAAGCCCACCCACAGTAGCCGATAGCCTAATGTACCTACCGACAGCCTACAGTACCTTACTGTGCGGAGTCCCGGCGGCGGGCACCTCGCTAAGTTTCTTTCCAGGGTCTGATCGGGGAAGCAAAAGCTTCCATGGAACTTGCCGTGGCCGAAGGTGAAAGGACGCGAGGGACTTAACTCCGTCCATCATCATTCTCCCACCAATCCACCATAACCATCACGCACCTCCTCCCATAACAATAACCACTACTTTATTTCCTTCTACAGTACCACCCGCGAAACCTACCTTACTTGATCGTAGGCACACATAGACCCCAATCAATCAGAACCTGGCCTTCACTGTGCCTGCATGCTGTATACTGTAGTCTCTCTACTGCCAATTCGAGGTCAACGAAGACAACCCCCCCCCCCCACACGGCATCTTGCACCGCCCGACACCACCGCTCATTCACCCACCAGCAATTGTTTTCTTCCAACCCTCATGGCAATGCCTTTATGACGATCGGAAAACCTTTACGACCTTACGACTCTAATCTGGATATTGCGGCCTACACGAACGTTCGACTCTTCCTCTTCACTCTCACTCTCTTCAATATCAGAGGCAATGGACGCTCTCAAAAGCTTTACCCACATAATCGATAACCTGCCATCCTGGCTGACCCAACTTGATGAACTATCTGTGCAGGTCACCGAACAACATGCCCGCTTCACAAGACTGACGCACTTCACCGAGGTCAAGTTGGCCCGGAAAAAACACGATTCGACCGAGTCGCTACGGCCGAAAGCTGACGACAACCCGGAACCTACTGCCATCGTGATTACAGACGCCTCGGTACCGCCCACCTCGCAGCCGGTGTCCAACAATGCAATCGTTCTCGCAGACACGTCGAGGAATATCCTTCGAAAACGTAAACCAAGCTTGGCGTTGTCCGGAGCGTCCGGTCCGCAAAGGTACCGTACCCGATCGATGATTGTTGTCTATTACGACTCGGACATACAAGATGCCTTTGAGATGCTCGTGCGGAACATTGCTGGTGCCAGGAATAACTTGAGGAAAGGGAAAACAGCGGCAAGTTTCAAGAATCGAATGGCGGCGATGGGTATCGGCGGAGATCGCTGCGGTGGAGCGGGCATGTTTCCACTGCTTGACCCGAAGATGCGTCTGAAGGTTGGGATAAACCGACAGGTCAGCGGCACCAGTACGGATGCCGCGTTCGAAACCATGGACCAAGACCTGGAAAAAGCTCAGAGCCTCTGCGAAATTGCTGCGCACCAGATGCTCAGAGACGGGGATTGCAGGGTGGAGATCGAAGAGACCAAAGAGAGGGTCGCGAATTGCTTGAAGATAGCCAAGGAGGAGGTGGTCAAACTAAAGGAGGAAGCAAAGGAGGAAGAAGCACAGGAGGCGAGAGAGGCACAGGAGACAGTAGACTTTGTACCGGAGACTACCACCCACGAACAACCGAGACCAGAGCCAATAGAGATCGTTATTTACGAGAAAGTGGAGCATCCTCCGATAAAGCACAGCAATTTTGCCGGCACCGGCGCCATCGAGGTCGACAACGAGTCCGACGCCAGCTCTGTGCATGTGGACCTGAGTGCGATTCGCCGCACCAGACGGGGCTGAACACAGATCGATTTCTTACTTGGCTCTCTTGATTCCCTAGTTATCTATGCTACTAGCGATGCATCTACGGTCTGATGACGGGTAATCTGGACGCTCTTTAGCTTCCACACTTTTTATACGGTATTATGCACAGCGGCGGTGTCGGTGTTTGATGGTGTTTGAGGACGAGAAAGCATTGCACGGAGCTCCCTAGCCCACAGGCCTTACTGGCGTCTCGTTACCATGGTAGAAGATCCTTCTCGCTGGATCTGCTGAACAAAATCTTGACATGTTTTCCTGAAATCCAGACTACTCTCTGCATGCTTTGACCATCGTTTCTGATAACTGCTTGACTGCTTGACTGACCGGTGATAGTTTCCATGACAGGGCTGGCATATCAGATGCTCAAAACCATAGCCAAGTGAAGTTTACGCCGCTCAAACCATTCACCATTCTCTTGTCAAAATAATAATCTATGAAGCTTGTCAACCCTACAGCACAGGCGAAGCAGCTTCAAGGTCCGATAAACTACTTTTCTGGTCTTCCCGTTCATCCTAAATAATTCATATGCCCTATTAATTTCGAGCAGCAGAAATGTAAAGCCCTAAACCCAAACCACTTGGTAAGCGACGTCATTCATCAAGAAGTGAAGTCTCCCCAGAAAGGCCAATAGTCCAAGCTAGTTGCTCCGAGAAATCTCACCGTCACCTTTTCATCTCTTCACACTATCTCCTTCAACCATCAATTGCCTCTACTTTTTACAGTACTTATTGGAAGACTTGTCCAATCCGGTGACCCCACTGCATCTCGATGTTATTTTCCTAGCTTGCCAGCAAAACCCGTAAATCACCCTCTTGAAGTCATTCTATGTACAATTGACCGGGGTTAACATACTCCTGGCCATAGGTTGCAAAGTAAGTTCTCGTCAATGCAAGATCTAGTTCGAATTTAAGATACCTGTGATCACTCTTCATGTACCTCCCATCAGCATTCATTGTACTGACGAGCCTTAGATGCCACCACGAAAGCCCCATGCCAATGGAAATACAATCCCTATCAACTCTTCGGGTTTTACTCCGAGTCCCATCCCTGCAAAGGCTAGTAACGGAAAAGCGAATATAGACATCGGTCTCAGCAACATCATCCCCACGCCTGCCCGTAGCTCGAGGTCACCCAAAACATCTGACAGCGTGGAAGGTGCTTCACCAAGCCCTAAGCGTCAGCGAGTAACGCGTTCAGATAGCTTAGGTCATAAACACGTTGACTATGACATGAAGTATCATCCAATGGACGACATACTTCGACCAAACGCTGCGGCCAAGAGAAGGGCCTATGACCACCTGCCGCAACAGCTTTCGGACGATAATGAGAGTCAAGGATCCTCAGGTGAAGACTCGGATCTCGATATACCCAAGACGGTTCAAAAACCTATCACAGACCACCAGACAACCCCGGTGCGTCACCGTACCACACGCGCCGAAACCCTGGGAGGGAAACCTGTCGACTATGACATGAAACACCATCCCATGGACGACGTCCTTCGTCCAAAAGCTGCTGCAAAACGATCTGTATGGTTCAAATCAGTGTCGCCGACTAGCTTGTCGGAAAAGACTGCCATGGCTTCCAAGACATGGTCAATAGCAAAGGACGACCCGAAGAACCCATTTACTAAGCCGACCGTGACAGACTGGAAGAAACTCCAAGCTTTTGATCGCCGAGTCTATCTACTACAGAAGGGATCACCCATCAATGGCAACACCTTACCGCTCAAGTGGTTCAAAGTTGTCGAAGCCTTAATCGAGGATGGCTTCTTCACTCGTGAGCAGCTCAAGGCTTGGGGGGGCGTTGAAGCACTCAAGTCAAGATACGAGAGTGTGCGTAAGGGTATCGAGGCATTCTTTGATGCTAAACCGGAGCCGACCAACAAGATGAGATGGCAAATTCGCCACGGAGAAGGCTTTGACGTCTATGGTAAAGGCGTTGGTAAGAAATATTGGCAGAGTCATGGCGATAGCATTGTTTGTCCGCCCTCAATTAAGGAGACAGAGGAAGCCCTCAGGGAGCAAGCGGACAGTGATAACGGCGATGGAGAACATGATCAGCCAGAAGTTACCGACTCCAACGAGATCCGCACCGTCGACGCGGACAACGACAAGACCGATGCGGAGGAACTCCAAAGTCAAGGCGACGAGACAGTAGTAGCTGTTCACAATCACGATCGAGCTATCTCTGAAGCTTCACCTACCTTGTATCACGATGTCAAGCAGGTTCTGGAAGCCGAGGACCACCTGATGGAGAGTATGCGTAGTGCACCTTCATCGGAGATTGGGGCGCCTATGATGGACGATGATGAGCTTGAGGCGATATTGGGCGATATGACTACGCATATTACGGAAGCTGTTCAAAGAGAATCACCGATTCCTTCGAGCAGTCTTAGTGACCCTGAAACGTTACTGCTAGAATGTCGCCAGAAGATAAGCCGGCAAAGATCTACAGGGAACAATGCCGCTCTCGCGCCAAAGAGTCCAGGTATTCCGACAGAATCCCCACTACCACACCATGAAGTTGAGGCTCTCCAATCTACAACAGTCGCAGTTGTCCCTCCCAGCGTAGTGAAGGCTGCAAGACGGTTGGAGCAGCAGAATGCCCAGTTACAATACCTCAAGAAATCTCCACGCGGCAAATCTGTATCGGCCGGCTCTAGCAAGACAGCAAATCTAGATACCTTGGCCACCAACGAAGGTTATGAAGGTTTACCTAACCGAAAGGCTCCGAGAAAAGTATACAAACGTAGTGCAAGAACCAAATCGTCCGGCGTTGAGTTCCAAGTACACGAGGATCAACCAGGGAATACACCACTAATAAAAAAACAAGTCGCTTTGCACCCAAAGTCGCCTGGCACAGACATCAAAAAGGAGAACTTTGGCCATCACAACCGCGCGGAACCGGACACGACCGAGGCTCATAGCCGTTTGCAAGAGGTCCTTGTTGGCTCTCCTTCAACTACAAGACGTCCCGAACGCCATCTTGCAACACCGGTAAGTACGGTGATATACGGACCAACTTCAACATTGCAGCCCTCTCCAGCTTTCGTCGTTGCCGACGGTCGGACGAGTGGGATCGATAGAATGGGGCCGAACGCTTTCGTTACTCCATTGACACCGAGAAGTACTAGGATCCGGCGTGTGTGACAAAGACACTACATTTGTGTTCGCCTCGGCCTGATCCCGAGATGGCAAACGTACGTTTGCAGTCCTCGCTTCAGATCTACGAATACATAAAACGACCTGACTTCATGCTCTTGGCACAGATCCTGATCTATCGCTTCTACTAGCGGAGTCCAGGAGGAAACGAGGACTCGGGCAATGAGCCAACACACAGGGCCATTCACAATCCTCGGGGCTATGGGATCCAGATATCATCTACAATTCTATCTGCTTGGGATCTCAGAGTGTTTTGCTCGCTTAATCTTACTCTGCTTCCGATATTTGCATTCCAATGCCGGAAACGGCAGTGCTATCATTAGACATTCTTCGGCATTTATTATCCTGAGAATATGCGCTCAACTCTTTTGTTCTCTCTGACTTTTTCTGAAATCAACAGGAATTCAGCATCACCGGAACTTGACACCACCCAAAATGACATTCGAAGCCTGGGAACCCTCTCCCCCTCCACTCAGCCCACCCAACCCAACCACCACCCGCTACATCCGCCCTCCTCCTTCCCAAACACCCATACCCCGCCCTCCACCAGAACCAACAACCACCTCCCCAGTCCCCCCACCCCCCCACTTTCCTTCCTACCTTCCTCCAGTCCTCGCCACCCTAACCGCCACATCCCGCCTCCCCTTCCCCTCCAAAACCCACTTCGCCCACCTAGCCTGCTCCCTCCTCACCCACCCCACCGCGTCCGCACCAAGCCTAGTGCAGCTCAAACAGCACGCCCAGGCGCTGTGTTTGCTCATCTCATTGCTGCAACCACAGGTTCTTTCGAATAATGGGGAACGGGGTCCGTTTGATTTTCTGGAGAACCTAGAAGTACCGTATGAGAATGAGGCGGAGGCGCAGAACCAGCCGCTTGAGAGTTTGAGGGATACGATTTCCTCTGCTGGACATGATGTTAGCGGGGTACCGAATGTACCCACCGCGCTGGCGTGTCCGATCCTCACCAGCGCGAATACTGGAAAGATGATCGAGCACGCCAACACCCTCCTCACTTCCCTCGACGACATCTACGCCCCCACCGGCGGCATTCTCTCCATCCTCCTTCCTTCCTCATCTACCAACCGCACCAATCCACAAAACCCCAATCACCCCCTCTTTCCCTCGACCAATCCCACCCGCCAAAACCTCAACCACCCCAGCAACCCAGCACCCCACACCATCCTCCACCAACTCCTCACCCTCCCCCACCGCCTCGCCGCCCACGAGCGCGAAATCGCCTCCCTACGCCAACTCCTCGCCGGCGAAGCCTGCGTGCCTGCTGTGCGGCTTTCCCAGCAATTACAATCCACCACCACTTCTGCCTCCGCCACAGGAGGGGCAGCAGGGCCTGGAGTCAGGGAACTGGTGGCGGGACAAGATCGCTATGTGCTTGCA
>JAABUL010006276.1_pt1 | contig 13844 bp, 12 predicted proteins | sample 5559151 | NCBI WGS metagenome assembly JAABUL01 (sample SAMN10711876, study PRJNA513368) | rock metagenome | isolation source: Antarctica rocks | place: Antarctica: Victoria Land, Pudding Butte sud | reverse complement strand
ACGTCCTATCAGAATCGTTGAATATTGCCATGGTGCTTTGGGGGCCCGGCTTAGCCACGGCTTCGTCGATACTTGTGTACGACTGGTGAGCATCTCCTAATGGCCATGCTAGCTCTTTCTGTATCCACGAGGATCGTTCAAGCTTTGCGCACAGAACATCCAATATGGCCTCTTGCTTCTCGAATCTGCCATCGATTTGCTGCCGAATACGGTGCTGCTCGTGCAACGAAAGCTGAGAAGTGATAGAGACTTGCTGTAAGGTTGCGCTATAAGACCCGACACGTGTCAGTCTACTGAAACCCAAGTGGACGAACTGTAAAGTAGAAAATGCACACTGTAGTAGGGTAGCACCATGAACAAGGCGGGACGTACAAGCTGTTTGCACCGATCAAAGCTGTGAGGTCACCTTGAATACCACATAGCTGATGTCTGAGCTTCCCAACCTCATTCCCTCTTCTCAGCCATTGCCATCGGTCAACTCTGCTGCTCTCACCCGTCTTGGTCAAGCTGTATTGGACGAGACTATTGATTTCAAGAAGCTTCCCTTCAGCCATGCTCAGGACTCGCATCAATGCTGGTGTATCTCTCACGGAGTCAGAGCATGCATCCTTGATGACATCGAGCACCAGCTCGAATCTCGAGATGTCGCTCAAAAGACCGTCTAGCCCTTGTGGTGCATCGTTCGCTGTCTTGAGTATGATCAATCCTTTCCCGACTTGTTGGGCTGCGCCAATGACTGCAATGACGCTGGCCGTGAGGGATAATGGGTCCATGGCCTCTGGCGGGAGTAACGTGGCCGCAAGCAGCACCACTACAAGACGATGGATCGAAATTCAAAGACAGAGGATTGTTCTTTCAGGGGTGGAGTTGACGTGGCAAGTTGTGACCTCACAGCCACGTTGGCCTTCCTGCTTGAGCCTTGGACTGCGGGTGTGTGCAGCATGCAGTCGCCACCTGACCAAGCCAATCAAGGCGGTTGAGTGGATATCGTAGTCCGAGAGATAGTTGTTCTGAGACATAATCACTCTTCCGCCGTCCCCTATGCAGGCTCGGTAATACCAATGGTACGCAAGACCATTGTAAACGCGTTTGGATATTGATATTGAAGGAATCGGCTTGCAATAAGCTTACATATAGCATACCCAGGTTGGACTCACAACATCTCTTAACATATTCCTGTTCACTCCTGCGTTATATCGAATGAGTTATCCCATGTCCTGGCAACTTGGGCGCTCGTCTCGGCTAGATCTTGGAAGAATCCCTAAAACGAGTGCCCCTGCCAGAACCTGGGATACGTACTATCGGGTGCAATGGAAAAGAGTGCATTCCACGCCACATACTGGCGGTCTACTCCTTCACCATATCCTCCCTGACATTACAAAGAAGCCCCCCTCGCATGGCCAGATAGGTCCCCATGGAGAACCGGTCCGAACTCGTAATGTTACTCACAGACTCAATATCACATGGATTGTAACTGCAAACATTGGCGCAGCAATCAAGTGGTTCGTTGCTCACTCTTCGGACAGAGCCAGACCAAGATGAGTAAGATCATCGAAAGCTGCAACAGCGTTCACGCTGCCATCAAGCTCTTCAGTAAATTACGAAAGTCTAGGCGCGCAATCCAAAGGCAAGGAATCGCATGCGATTGGAGCATGACAACATCGAGATAGAAGCTAGAGTCAAATTCGGTGTAGCAACGCTTACAACATTTGTTGCTTGAGTAGTATCACCATGTCACACCATACTATTCGATTGTACAACATATTTTGCAGCGGCAGACACCGCCGGAATCATGGAAGGTATCAGGTCACGCTGCGGCTAACCCAGAGCGGCTAGTCTGTGTAGGCGGAGCGCCTGAATCATGCACATGTGAAACTTCGCCGCCGCCTTCTTGACGACACATCTTTCCTCTCCAGCTTCTATCGCCCCAATACTACCAGTTTCCTTAGCACTCATCACGATGGGTTCCAATACCAAGTACCAACCAGCTCCTCAGCGCGACTCTTTCGACGAGCCGTCACCATCCTACACTCAAGCGCCGCCTTCGTATCAGGCTGAAGCCAGCCAGAATGACCCTATGTTGGGAGGACCCAGAGGCGAGGATGACAATGTTCCCGATGACTTCAAGGTGAGCAGACCTCTAAAAATCTAAGCTCTGTGTGCAAAGCTCATATGTACGTAGTTTGGCGGCTCAGTCGCCGAGGCCACCCTCCCCATCCGGATGCAGTTCGTTCGCAAAGTTTACGCCATCCTGTAAGCTGTTGTGCATATCTTAATTTGATCGAAGTCGGATGCTGATGTTAACAGGACTGCCCAAATTCTCGCCACCATGGCCGTTAGCTCCATCTCCTACTTCAGCCAAGGCTACAAACACTGGATCCAGTCGAACGTATGGATGATGTATGTTTCGCTCTTTGGAGCCATCGGATTCATGCTCTTGACCTTCTGGAAGCGCAAATCATACCCTACGAATCTCCTCTTCCTCAGCGGCTTCACAGCGCTCGAAGCCTACTCCATCGGGGTCATTGTCACCTTCTACGACACCAAGATCGTGCTCTTAGCTCTAGTCCTGACGGCCGGTATCTTCGTCGCCCTGACACTCTTCGCTTGCCAGACCAAATACGATTTCACTGCGTGGCAGCCATACCTCTTCGGTGCCTTGTGGATACTCATCCTCTTCGGCTTCGTGGGAGCATTCTTTCCATACAACAGCAAAGCTGAATTGGTCTACGGCTCGATTGCTGCGCTGATATTCAGTGGGTATATTTTGATCGATACGCAACTCATAATGCGCCACTATCACGTCGAAGAGGAGATAGCCGCCGCGATCTCGCTATACCTGGACATCATCAACCTCTTCTTAGCTATTCTCAGGATACTCAATAGCCAGCAGAACAACTAGAGTTTGGTCACAAACGATAACCCTACGAGACAGCAGGCAACCTTGTGAAGTAGGGATACAGAGTCATTATTGGTTTAGACTACGACGGGTTGGCGTATGGACTGACCTGTTTGGAGGCGAACAGGGGAATCGAGACATCTGGCGTTTGGTTGGCTCCGGAGGGGGTGCTCGTTCTAGTGTGGTAATTCGCTATAAATTGCAGATATCAAGTATCATTAGGCAGACCTCGTTGATCCCAACGCTTGAAATGTGCGCTAGTGAAGCGCTCGGCCTTGGCATTGCTTCTCAAAGTTGGACCACCAATTTTTTACACCACTCTAAATCTCACCATCCAGACAACCCAATCTCTCCTTTTGCTACTGATCCGCTGAAGTAATAGTCTCCATACAACAGATATAGCCGTCCGAGGATCAACAATCACTATCAACATCAATGCCGCCTCGGGTACGGCACCCGAAACTTCAACCACCTCCTCTCTTGTCGTCACGACCCTCTCATATCTGCCAATGTCTCTGTCAAGAACGCTCTAGGTCATTTTCATCGACTCCGCAGCATGCTACTCGACAGCGCGAGGACATGTACCGCTGGCTTAACGGCCCGGGAGAAGTCTTCCGCCAGCCCCTGCCCGGCTCTACCAATTACCTCAACGCCTATGATCGAAGTGGAAACCTTTTGAGGGCAAAATCCGCAGATGTAGGAGCCAAGGTGAAGAATACGGAGCAGGAGAAAGATGAGGAAAGGGAGGAGGTGGAAGAGCAACAAGAGGGAGAAGATCGTGACAATCGTGGGAAAAAAGATGCAAGCGTGTCCAAAGTAATCTCAGAGGCGAAAAGGGCAATGCCTGCGCTGCCGAAAGAGACCGCCGAAGATCTGATGCCGTTCCCGATGAATCCACAATTCAGAAGTCAAGCTGTGTTGAGTGAAGAGCTGAAAGATGCGATATGGAAGAGGGTGATGGAGGATGGGAAGAGTGTGAGAGATACTAGTGCGGTGTTAAATGTCGAGATGAGGAGAGTGGCTGCAGTGGTGCGGCTGAAGGCCGTGGAGAAGGAGTGGGAGAAGCAGGTATGTGATTCCAGCATTGATCCTTTCTATATTGTGCTTGTTGCCAATCCAATGATGAGAACAAACATTTCGATTAGTCTTGAAGACTTCCACCATGGTTACCAAATAATTACAACTCTCTGACTGCTTTTCTTTCTGGCATACTTTTTGTTCACTACAGTTCTGAATGGCTTCTGGCCCCTAGCTAAACTCCCATTCTCAGGGCAAGCCGCTTGCAACCAACTACGCGAAGGCCGTGCAACGCATGCTGCCACAAACTCCATACATACCAAATGACCCAGTCGTTCACGAATCCATCAACGACCTCCCCGTCCATCGCGCCACTGGAGTCCAAATGTTTCACCCTGTCTCAGAATCTCGCCACTTCACCCGTCGCGACGCAGGCAAAGTATTCGACCGCACGCTACTGCCCGCAGAAGACCGCATTCCACATCCCGAACTCATACAGTTAGAGAAATGGAAGAACGAAGCGGTGCCGAAGCCCGAAAGACTGGAGAGGCAGAGGGCAGCGAACGAGCTTGAGGCGAACAAGAGGAAAGAGGCAGATCAAGTTCGGAGGGCGAAAGAGGCGCAAGAGGTCACCAGGGCTGTGACTGGGAGGAGTGTGTTTCGATTCCAGGACATCAAGGTTGAGAGCGTGGGAGCGGATGGCAGGAGTAGGAAGGGGGTGGGTGCCAGATATGGCATACCGCATCAGGATCGCAAGATTGGACAGATCAAGATTCCTACTAGGGCTGACTAGGTCTCTGGGTTTGGTGTACAGCGATTCCAACCATCATCTGAATTTTCTCTTAGCTCAGCATATGGACGTTCAGCATCGGTTTCTCTCAAATGACCCATGATCTGGTGTGCTCGTCTTACCAGATGGACAATTTGTACATCAAATGGTAGGCTTTCTTCCTTAATAATTACTGTTTGAGGTAAGCTCTACTCATTACCCCTTGGTACCTCGTCAGCGAGTATCAAAAACTCACCGCTTTCAGCCAGCGATCAGGACAGCTAGCAATCATGAGCAAAACCGTGGGAACATTTTGGCAGCATATCCCCCTTGCCAATAGCATATGTCCAAATACACGCTACCCAAACCGCAAAGATCCAATACAAGCACCTCTCAAACATAATCCCTTATGAAAGTCTTTACACGCGTCATAACCATCTCATACACGTCCCCCCAACTCCCCACTTCCCTCCAACTTCCTAATCCCTAATTCCTTCAAGAATTCCAATCCTGCCCAATCCAAATTCCAATCCCAGGTCCAGTCCGCTATACGCACAGCTGTAGCATCCACAATAGGAACTACTAAACCCTGATTTTAGACGAAGCTATTGCTAGAGAATGCTGTTCTATTTGTGTGTTAATGTCATCGTTCACCTTGGCTCTAACGAAGAGGAACCTTGTAGAACAAGGTAGGGAAGTAAGGGTTTCTTGGGGAGATTCTGGAGTTTCAGTGCTCACTGGGAAGGAAGCGTAATTTGGAGGCGCTGGTAAGGTAAGGATTATGGATGAAGGCGGAATTTTAGGGCTTCTGATGATTGAAAGGGCGAGGTTGTGGTTTCTTGCCTGATTTCTGGGTCTTCTTCGAGTATCGTTGTTTGATCATGGTCATGGATGGAAGGTGTAGTAAAGGTTGGTATCTGTGGTGTTGGGCATGGGAGATATATAGTAAGGATTTTAGGAATTGTCTGGTTTTGATGTTTGTAATCCACCTGATGTTCCTATAGAGCCGCAACCAATATTAGTATTGAGAGTATTATTGCCTCTTGCGGGGCATATTCATTTGCTTTAGTTCCGTTACCGACGTAAGTTGAACTGTTGATGCGTTGTACAGTGGATTTGGGGTGTTAATAGAGTGGTTGGCTTTGGAAAATCTCGCATCACCTCATATGTTGGTGTCGTGACATAGCTGCTAAGTTGAAGATTCAAGGATAAACCCTCCATGCATGTCTTGATAAATACTGTGACAGACGCCGCTAGCATCGAGCGAGGGATGATCCACGCCTGTTCGTTGACTCTTCAACGGGACTCTCTTGCGTAATCTTTCATCTAGCAAGTCGAGGTCGTCGACCCTGTACTCGACGTACCAGTAGTCATAGCAGTAGTCGAGCGAGAGCAGTCCTCTGGTCCACACTCCTTTCTAGCTCCAGGCACTGTCGATGATGATTTCCGCGCTTGTTGATTATATCATCGGCGAGTGCCCAGCCGAGATCATAGGCGAATTTTGCCGCCGCGTCAAAGGAGATTCCGTGTTCAAGGATGGTAAGTAGGTCTGAGGATGTCATGGTCGATGACCACTTCGTTGATGGATTGTGCCAATTGCTTCGCTATCGTGATGATCCCGAACCCGGACGCGCTCGGCATCTATACGAACGATCTCCGTGACCGATGCCAACTCTTCCCGAACGTGTTGCTCATCATGGCAGCTGGTTTCGCGGGTTTGCTGGAAATCGGCCGTAACAGCCATATTAGAATTAGTGGCTTGGCATCAGCAGATGAAAAGCCTGCTTGCTACGACTCACCTTCCTTATACTCATGATTCACATGAACAGGTTGTAAAGACCAATCGAATTTGTCTCGGCAGATCCCTTTAGGCACGTCATCCTACAGCCATGTCTCTCTTGATAAGTCACTGCGTTCCCTCTGACGCTCCTGGCTACGCCGAAGCCTTCCTTTCCACCTACGAGCGTATGCCCCGCCACATTGTAACAATGGGCTCCATATCCCGAGAGCGGCAGCTTGCGATACTCACAGCTAGCTTCCGAACCGGTATCCAATCACACGACCATCCAACTCCAAACAAAGAATATCATTGTCTCAGAGTCACAGATCCTGTCACTAACGAGATTGTTGCCTTTGCGATTTGGATCTACTGGCCTAACGGCTACAAGATGGAGGAGGATAGCTTCGCTAATGTTCAGGAGGTGCCGGAGGGGGCTAATGAGAAACTGATGAGGGATTTTGGGAGAATGACCGGGGAGTTGCGGGGAGATCATGAAGGGAGGAAAGGGCCGCATTGGTGTAAGTCATCTTCATCGTTATCTCAATCTCCCTTAGGGCAAGTCTCTTGGTATACAGCTGCGCAGTGGACTGAAAGATGCGATGGTATCAGTGCTCTCCCTGCTAGGTACCCACCCAAAGCACGAGCGCAGGGGGGCTGGAGCCATGCTCATCCGATGGGGACTCGCTCAGGCAGACAGAGACCAAAAAAGGTGTTATGTCGATTCCAGCAGTCTCGGATACCCTTTGTACAAGCGCTGTGGATTCCAGGAAGATGTGGGCGAGATCAGTGTTGATCTTGACCAGTATGGAGCGGAAGGTGTAGGGGTTCACAAATGGGTCGCTATGCTGAGGGAACCTCAAACCACTGCTGACTAGGTATGGAGGATGCCACAGAAGGTGAGTATGACTTACCCCAAGCTTGGACAGGTATCTTACAATTTCCTGCCGTAACCGCTACCGCGAAGCCCTTCACCTGAACGAGCGCCAAATCACCTTGCCTCTGATGCCGCCGTGCAGTCACGTTGCAGCTGGGCAGCATCAGCGCCATCTAGGAATTATGCAGGCTGACGAGTTTGTGCATTGCATCGACAATAGGTAGTATTCTACTATAGGCTGAAGCCTGTCTACTGAGAACCAATCAGCGATTTGGGACTACCACTTCAGTGGATTCTCAATCGCAGAGAAGGCGGTCTTGCCACTTATGCTAGCGGAATCGTATGCTCCTTTGCTTTGACAGTCGGTTGCTGCATGTGACATCTCACCCTTTCTGACCGGGTGGATTAGAACGATACTTCCTCAAAGCCGTCCTTGGCAGACCAGAAAGCTTCTAGGTGAGATGTCACCATCTAGACTGTCTTCGGACTGGACAGAAGGAATACTTTAGCCTTTCTAGGCTAGGTGCATGCTTAGGTAAAAACACTCGCTTATGTGTGTGCTTGGTACTACATATTTCCCTCGAGGAAAGGAAATCTTCAATGATGGGCTCGACGATACACCTCTCCGAATTTAGGGTCCAGAATCTCGTGGTCGTTCTCCGATTGGGCCATCTTTGCAACGATGCATGGGTTTGACTGGTGGGGGAGTGCGCTTATTGGGTGGCTCGTCCAGGATTCCCCTCACAGGTCCTTGTCGTAAGTCTTGGACTACTTCTGGCCCGTCCACAAATAAGAATGGCTATCGATTCTAGAAGATGGATGGGTTTGAATTTCTTTGAATACTAAAGTATTGCTTCGTGCTTCCTAACTACCAATATGACCTATATTGTGATCGTCTGGGCTCTTGGCAAATGGCCATGGTGGAATCTCTTCAGCATGGCCTGTCTTTTGGTGGGTCTGTCTGAACTTGGAGGTCTCGGCATACGAAATGGGGAGGTGTCAAATTGATGGCTGCATCCTACCACGGCGGCGTTGATGAAGCCCCTCACTCTGCTCTCCGGTGCTACCCTCAATACAATCCCGGTCCTGCGTCACGATACTCCGCCGGTGCATGGTATGTCATGCAAGACACGTATCACTCAGTCTGAAAAGGGAAGCTGAAAATGTGTAGAAAACTTGACGGTGATGTCGACCGGTCACTGCCCGCTGTTTAAAACGTATTGCTCTCCCAGAATCTACACTCAACGTTCAACTCACTACTGAAACTCGAACTCTCAATTGAGAAAGGCTTTTCTTACTATCAGATTACAGCGATGTATCGGTCACCAGCCCTGATCGTGGCCCTTATCCTCATGTTACTTTCGGTGTGTTCCGCTGCCCCCGTTGAGTTCAGTGCTCTCGAGAAGAGAGGAGTCGTGCCAAAGCTCGTGGGCAGCCCGGTTGTCTTCGGTGCCGGCACATATCCTCGGGCCAATAATCCCTCTGATGGGAGTATTATTGGTGTTTACACTGCTTTCAGTGGAGGAAACAACATTATTGAGACGGTCAGGAGTACTGATGGCGGTAAAACGTATGTTTACTCTATTGAAGTATTTCCTGCTGCGTGGGACTGTATTTGGAGCCCCAACATATGTTACAATAATCAAAACGAGGACTCCTCAACATGTTCCGCGATTCGTCTCCAAAGAGTGTGACTGACCTCAACACGTGCAGGTGGCAAGCTCTAGGATCCGTAGTTTCCGGTCCGTCCAATGCCAACGACATTGACAACCCCTACATCCTCCAGCTACCCTCAGGGAAAGTCCTTTGTGCTTTCAGAAACCACTCCAAAAACCCCAGCACAGGAGCCTACACCTACTTTCGAATCACCATCAGCGTCTCCAGCGACCAAGGCAAAACATGGACATACCTCAGCACAGCATCTGCCGACTCAGGCCCCGTCAACGGCAACTGGGAGCCCTTCCTTCGAAACGCTCAAGCCGGTTTGCAGATCTATTACTCGCGCGAGAACTCGGCCCAGGACCAGGACACGCTCGAGCGCTTCTCAACAGATGACGGTGCGACATGGAGTGCACCTCAAACCATCTCAGGCACCGGCATCACCTCCCGCGACGGCATGACCGGCGTCACCACCATCAGCGGGACCACCCTCATCGCCGTCTTCGAAACCGAATCGACAGGCTTATTCACCATCGCATCCATAACCTCCACCGACGACGGCAAGACCTGGGGTGATCGCAAGACCGTTTACACGCCAGACAGCAACTTCACCAGTGCGGGGGCGCCGCAGATTATCACTGTTGGTGGTACTCTCGTTGTGAGTTTTCAGACTAATGAGGATTCGGAATTGTCTGCGCCGGCGCCGAGCTATGTGAGTAGGACGACGGCGAAGGTTATTACGAGTGCGGATCAGGGTGGGACGTGGGGGAATAAGATCACGGTTGGTGGGGCTGTGAGCGTTTGGCCTAGTTTGTATACGCTGGATACGGCGAGTTTGCTGATGATGTTTGATATGGGGGGTGCGAAAGCGCAGCAGATTTCTTTGAGCTGAGTGTTAGTATGGAAGGCTCTTAACATATTCAAGGCGAGATCTGGATGTAATGAGGAGGCGAAAGCGAAGAAGATGTCATTGAATTGAGTACCATTATGCTCAACCGATAACATGTCCAACGCAAAAAGTTAATATAATATTTCATTCACCAAACCAGGCATACTGTGATGCCCCCTATTTCCACCCACACTCTTATCCTATACCCTGCCCGGCAAATCTGGCACTCGTCTTGGCAAAAACCCCCAAAGTGAGTGCATGGAATACGCAAGATCGCCACACCACGAAAGTAGAAATGCCCCGAAGGTGCAATATCGGAGTATAGTATTTATAGATTTTGTGAGTGGGTGGTGTGTGTAGGTGGGGAAGTGGCGAGGGGGGGTATGTGCGGTGTTTGGTATTGGGCGTATGGGAGGTTGATGGTGGCGAGGGCTGGGCGGGGGGAGGAGGATGGGGGGGGGGGGGGAGGATGGTGATGAGGAGAGGATGGTAGGGGAGGGGAGTTGGTGGTGGGGGTGGTGTGTGGATTGATGTTGATGGCGTAAGGGTTATTTTTCGGTATTTGTTGTTATTGGCTTGGTTGCGTGCGTGGGACTGTTTTACAAAGGAATTCGCTTGGGTTGGAATAACAGAGTGGGTGGATTTCTGTCTGGGTCGGGATATGTTGATGGGAACTGATCGTGGCTGTATTCTCGTTCGAACATAGCTGGTTGGCTATGTGAGCTTTTTTGATTATGGAAAGATGTGTGTCTTTTCAATCGAGATATATTGCGGGTGGTAAGCTCGAGGACAAGGATGCCGCTGTGGGACCGGAGGGGACAGTTACCTTAAGACCTTCGAGCTCCACAAACGGTGTCGGCCTAGTCATGCTTTCGGAGTGGTGTTGATATTACCTATTTCAGTGCTAAAGCTGTCTATCCAAGAGGATCTCCCATTCCCTAGAAAAGTAACGTCCATCCCACGACAACTGTCTTAACCAAATCAGTTGGTAGCCTTCGAACGCTCGATCGCAGCCTTGGTCGCTTCATCAATATCCTCTTTGGGAAGTTTTAGCAAGCTATTAAGCGTGCCTTTATTATGCTCGAAATCACCGCAACCGTCGGGGTAAAAGACTCGGGACATCAACTTGGCGAACCCGATGCGATTGCCTTGCTGCATCTCTTTCAGACCTGTTGAGAATCGCGTCTGAGCTGGCTCTTTGGTGATGGTCCAGTCGTTTTCTTTGGTACCTGTTACGCGAAGGGTGGATGCGAACATATCTTTTTGGCTGAGGGTGAAGGAGTTGATATAGACTACTTTGTTTTTGAAAGTTTCGAGGCAGGCTTCTTTGTTTGAGCCTGAGGGCTTGATGGGTAGACTGAGTAAAGCGGCGACGGCGCGACCGACCTGGGAAGAGTTACTCGCTTGTCATGAGAGGATTTGGCGCATGTGGGCGTACCTGTGGTAATGTTGAGGTGGAGATCTTGGTCTCGCCCTCGTCGAAGAGAATGACGCTGCGGTTGGCAAAGTCGATGCCGAAGCCCGCTGGCATGGCCAGACACCACTCATACCAGAAACCGGTGCATACAGCGATGTAAGCGCTCTTCCCAAGGTCTGTGATAGCCTTGCGAATGGCCACTGCAAGTGCGACGGGCTGTGGTTGGCAGGGTTTTCATGTAGTGGGTATGCAATGGCATTACTCACCCTTTGGCGGGAAAGCAAAGAAATCGTTGACCAGCGCCTCGTTGGCGGTATCTGGGGACCATTCATTCGGTAGGATCCATGCCACGCCTGCCTCACCAGCGGCGTTGATAAGTTGCATTTGGGTCTGCGCTGGAGTATGACCGCTCAGTGTAATGATCAGCGCATCTTGGCCTCTGAGTGCCTCAACAAGTGTCTCCGGTTTGTTGTAATCGACCTTTTTGGATATCACACCTTCTGGCAGCTTGCTCTGGCTGTCGATCCGTGTAATGGCCGTAATGGTGTGCTTGCCAGTCTTGAGCAGGGCTTGAGTCATGGAGCTGCCGCTGTTGCCACCGGCCTACGCTTGTCAGTCGATGATTTGCAGGCAAAGCAGTGGGCTGCATGATGGGACGCACGCCAACGATGGCAACATTGCTGATGTGGGTTGAGGCTGGCATTGGCAAATCTTGGGTAAGTATACGATGATATATCTTTGAGATAGACGATCAAAAACAACCATATACTTTACATGCTTGGATCTTGTGAACCAAGGAATCACGGACCAGGTATATCTTATATGTTACTGAGGCCGGCGTTGAGCTCGGCGTTAATTGCGTTGAGCGATATCTCCTGATATGTCACAAGCAACGGCTAGCTTGTAAGGGTCTGACGGCTGGGCAAACTAGCCTCTGCAGGCTTAGAGGATGTACCATCTAGCCTTCATAGGTTTAGCCATTGCCAAGCGCTACCTTACTTCAGCCATCATCGTACTATCTTAGTAAAGTATTGACGTATCCGTACCAACCAAATATGATGTATGTCCCGAGGCTAAAGATTTAGAGCGGATATCTTGCGAGAACAGGCCAGATCCTAGTCAGTGGATTGGTACTCATGGGATGATCACTTGTGGTGACATACCATAGCCAATCAAACATCATTCAACAGCCAATCGCAAACCATACCCTATAAAGAAATTGCAATATTGCCAATAAGACAGTCTGCGAGACTGGTTTGGAGGTTGAGATGGACAAGAAGTCAAGTGCTACGTTAGGTGGTCCGGATCATTGACTCAATCTCGAGAGGTCATGAGTAAACCGACCACGGTCCTTGCATTTTGCAGCGCGGCTCATCATACCAACTCCCTTGATTGAGCTCTTCAGGATCCGACATATATGCTGTGGGCCAGGTACGATCCCTTCTGTAGACTGATCTTAGATAGCAGTCCGGTACAATCAAGCCGTTATCTCGTTATTACATGCAAGAGTTCGCGCATGATTGTATGACTGAGTATCAACCATCGATATAACCCCCGACCTTTGTTAGCCGGATCCTGTTTCCTGCAGTCTCTCCTGGCAGTAAGTCGTCCCATTGCATCGTAGCTTGCCGAGTCCCTGTTGAAATTGGAGGTGGAACGTCAGACTGAACCAAATCCTCCCGCCAGGCGTGGTGGAACCAGATCATGCTTCCCATAGAAGCATACATAGGAGAGGGAGACCGAAAGCACAGAAAGATTGCATGAGGTTGCTCGAGAATCAGTATGTTATACGGAGTACGGAGTACAGAGGCATGAATTGTGAGCCAACAACGCCAAGGAATTAGGTAATCCGCCGGTCCAAGCGTCCACTAGAAAATATGGACGACCCAGAGATCTTTGTTATCTCTCACACTGTTCTTCATCGAATCGTCGTTTGTGCTACCTGTTCTGTAGACAACTAATGGGGCCCGTGTTTCAAGATTGGTGGTTTGGGCTAATGCAGGGGTGGTGCAGTGCCCCACCAGCCTCGAGCTTCCAGCGGCGCCAATCTGGACAACGACAACATCGGCGACAACTACGATTTCTGTTCGTTTCAAGAGCGACCCTCGGTGTTTGGGTCGTACGTCGCACGAAAGGTCGAAGAGTTTCTCAACTGCACCCGTTGGATGTGACACATGAATAGCGGAGAGCGCTCCTCGCATTTACCACGCAGCCTTGTGGTGTATTTGCCGGTCGAGCTCAGCTTGTACGGCCTGAGACCACTTTGGCTTGCTCATTTCGGAAAGAACACAGCCCAATGGGCGAGTCGCAATGATGTAGGAGTTTCATTCCTGCTGTTTCAGTTGCAAAGTCACATCCACTCGAAGCGGCTTTAACATTGGCGTCATCTGGCTTGTCTTCTCTCGCTGTGCGGAGTATAGTGTCTCCTTTCTTTCTCGTGCTTGCGGGGCTATTTCCAATGTCCCCCCAACACGGCTTTTTCGCCCTCGCCCAGCGGAGCTTATGGGAGAATAGATCCGATCCTGCAGAGTGAATTATAA
>JAABUL010006273.1_pt1 | contig 13855 bp, 8 predicted proteins | sample 5559151 | NCBI WGS metagenome assembly JAABUL01 (sample SAMN10711876, study PRJNA513368) | rock metagenome | isolation source: Antarctica rocks | place: Antarctica: Victoria Land, Pudding Butte sud | reverse complement strand
TTACCTTCTATTTTATATCTACTTTATCCCTTTATTATTATAACTTTGACTTCTTTATTTTCTTTAACTCCTTCCCCTTCTTAAACCTTATTAATTATATTATAAGGGTTAGATCTAGCTAGGAAGGATACTTAATAAGCTATTATTACTAGCTATATTAATCTAGCTATATTTAAGGAGGTTATAATAAGGAAGAGGTTAATAGGTAGAGGAAATCTTAAAAGTTATTAATATAAGAAAAATTATTAAGAGATATCTTTAATATTAATAGGCTAATAGATTTAATAGAGTTTTATATAAGTAATTAACTATAGCTATTAAGAGGTTATATACTTAAATATTAAATATTATTATTATCATTATTATTACTAGGGACTTATACCTTAAGATTAGGTTACCTATTAGATATATTAAGATATAAATTATAAGTATTAAGGATATCCCTAATATTAATATTAAAGTTTTATTATAAGAACTTAAAGATAACCTTAATAGCTTTATTAGCTTTATAAGCCTATTATTATAATTACTCTATTCTTATAATTTCTTTATATTATTTAGTCTTATCTTCTTCTTATACTTTTATTAGTTAATAATAATATATATCTTATTCTTCTACCTTAGCTACTTTCCTTCTTATATATATATATATATTACTAATAGCTACTCTTATTTTTTAGGAATAAAAGGTAGCTTTTATCCTTCTTTATTATTATAAATAATATAAGTAATACCTTTTCTTAATTATAATATTTTTAATTAAATTATTTATTAAATATTTTAAGGTTCTTTTTAAGCTTATAAGTATACTCCTTAATATAATATATATTAGGAATCTACTTATAAAATTTATAAGTATTAAAGTAAGAAGCCTTAATAATATTTAAATCTTACTTTATAAAGTAAGGTATTAATAGTATTATTAAGGTTATAAGAAAATACTTAATATCCTTATTATTATTACTATTATTACTTAATAAACTCCTATTATCCTTATTATTATTTATAATATAATATTACTTTATAATAATATTAAATTTTAAGCTTATTTTTTAATTTATAATAATCTTAAGTATTTTAAAAAGCTATTTAAGATAAATAAGAGATAAAGGTATCTACTCTCTACTCTATATATAATAATATAGCTAATATTTATAAAATAGATTATATTAATATAAGAGATTATAATCCTTCTTATATTAATTTCCTTAAGGCGGTTTAAAAGCCCTATTTTAAATATCTTATAACTACTTTTTAATTATAATAAATTTAGTAAGTATTAATTTTATAACCTTATATATAATTTAGGTAAGAAGGCTTATAAAGAATAATTAATTAATATTAATAAGTTAAGGTAATTTACCTTTCTAATAATTTAACTTATAATAGAATATCTTAATTATTATTATTACCTCTATTATAATATTTTTAATACTTATCCCTATTAAAGTATAGTAATTTATAGCTCCCTTAATAACTAAATATATATACTCCCCTTATTATATATTAAAATAATTAAGGTTTAGTTATATTTTAATAGATACTATTATAAATTAAGGTTCCTATTATTAATAGAAATTAATAAGGTAAATCTAATCCTTTTAATATAAGTTATTAAGTAAGATATTTTAATTATACTTTAAAATCTTAATAATTAGTAACTTAATATATATTTATATTATATTAATAAGGATTACCTTTTATTAAGTAAGATAACCTTTATAAATAAGTCTCTTTTTAATAGCTTTAATCGTATATTAATTATAAAGTTGAAGAAAAGATATAAATTTAATATTATCTATTTATAAATTACCTACTTTTAAGCTAAGGTTATAGGTAATATATATACCTTTATTTATATATACGCTAATATAATCTTTTAATAAGGTAAGGATATTAATATTCTTCCTTATTATTACTACTATTAGCCTAGTAGTAAAATCGCTTAGTATTACTCTAGGACTATAATAATTATTATAGAAAAATAACTCCCTTATATATATATTTATAAATAGGAAAGCCTTAATAAACTTTAACTTAATAAAATAATAAGTAATTAATATTAACTTAAGTATATTTATTATATATATTAAAATTAATAGAGGTAGGCTATTCTTATTTATATTAAATATTATATTTATAATAATTATAAAATAACTGATAAATTATCTTATAATAGTAATTTATTTAAGATTAATAAAGAAGAAAAACTCTACTTATTATAATTAATAGATATTCTTATTAATAATATACTTTTCCTTAATATAAATAGAATAACCCTTACTTTTAAATATTCTAAATATATAGTAAAGTTCCTCCTATATATCTTATTTATAACCCTTATATATAAGGTTATAATACTCTTATTTTAAAAGACTTAAACCTTTTAACCTTATAATCCTTTTAGCTTTATTAAAAGGTAAGGCTATTACTTTAAGATCCTACGCTATATACTTTATAATAATATAATCAGGATTATATATATAATACTCTAAAAGAATAAAAGGATTATTAAGGAAAAGATAATTATAATAATTATCTTAAATAGTAATCATCTATTCTTTATCTATTTTATAATATTAAAGTTTAATTTTATAAAGGTAATTATTTTAATTAATCTAAGTATTAAGTTATTAATAAGTATTTATTATTCCCCTAATAATAATATAAGTATTTTTATTTATATTATAAGTATTTTTATTATAATAAGTATACTTAAATATATATTACTTATATTACTTATATTTATTATAAGTAATAATAATAGTAAAGCCTTAGATATAAGCCTAATTTTAAAGCTAGAGATATATATCTTCTTTATTAATAAAGATCTTAAAGTCTATAAGAGTATACTTATAAATAATAAGAAATATATAAAAAATATACTCCTTCTTATTATTAACCTTATTAGTATATATCTATATTATTACTATAATTATTAGAAGAATAGTAGTTAGGAAATAAATAAAGTAGAGAATAATTATAAGAATACTACCTTACTTAAGTAATAATTAAACCTAGATATTAATATTAAATCCTAAGTAATAATAAGTTATACTTATAAAAGATATTATAAATAACTTTTTAAGGTTATTCTAAGCCTTTAAATATTTATAAAAGTATTAAGTTTTTAAAGGTAGCTAAAAAATTATTATTAGAATTTTAATCCCTAGCTCTTAATAATTATAATAAGTATAAGTATACTATTTAATAAGGAGGTATAAATAATCTATTTAATCCTTTAAGTATACTTATCTTTTATAATTATATAATAGTAATATTATATAACCTTATTATTATAACTACCTTAAAATATATTATTAAGGCTTTTTATACTTCTCTATAAATCCTATTAAGACTATAAGGTTAATAGGCTAAATATTAGTTAATAACTTCCTTCCTTTATAACTTTTATAATATAATAATATACTATAATAATAATAATAGGAGTATAAAGTTAAGATTAATATATATATATATATAATTAATCTTATAATAAGAGTAATTAGATATAGTATATATGAGTAGTTAGGTAAGACGTATATTATGATATATAAATGCCCGGCCCGCAATTATGGCTAGTGGGGGACTGTGGGTAGGGGACTGTCCGGAATGGAGTCGCTGACTGTGGACACTATGCCCGTTGTGAAAAGCAACAAGTAAGATTGAGGACGGCCTAGTTGACAGGTTAAATGATGGTGCGGAAGGTAGAGAGAACATAAGGACTGTGGGAATAAAGTCACGGCAGAGAGGATGCATATTTTATGCTATCCTTGACAAGTTTCATCAAGAATGATGCGGATATGGCACACGTTCATGACAGATCTTTGCACCTTGGATGCGATCCTCATACATTATGGACGTTTGTCATCTTTCAAGCGGATGTTCGCGAGGATGACGCCCGGCTGGCATGAAACTAATGATTACTCTGGTGTTCCATCTGCAGCCAAGAAGTGAGGTGGCCACATTTCAGCGCTTGTTGTCGCGTAGGGGGCTAGAGTCCAGATCAGCATGCGGCGAAAACGACGGTATCTACGGGTCGGGAGATACCCCGTCCATTAGTTCCCGGGCGTCGCCTAGGAAGTCTGGATATGTTTGATATCGCGCGGATGAGTCCGTGGGCGGGAGGATGACTGTCGCTGCAAACGTCAATTTCTGGGGAGCAGCCCCTCCCTAACTGAACGAGCGAATTGACATGGCCTCTCTCCGAATCAGAAGGCAGTTTTTCCGCGTCCGAGTCAATTAACTTGCATTCATTGCCGTCCGTAAGATCCCTTGTCCAATCTGTCTTGACCATAGGTTGGCAAGTCGTACTACTGTACATGCAGCTCCTGAGACCAAGCCGACGTCCGTGTCGGATGCGCATTGCGGTTCCCAAGTACGCGCAGTACAATTACCTCAGGATCCTCAGTGTCTCGCATCTGCGCGTCGCTACCCCCACAAGCGCTGTAAGCCCCCACGAAAAGCTTCCTGTGTGGGGACGAACGTGGCATTGCACCATAAATACAAGGGTCTGCATGATCGTGGGTTCCAGGAGTATCCTTCTACCTATCGGCCTTACTGATATGATTTCCAGGCCATTTGCCGGGTTGCTTGTACTCGTCCACTTAACTGCTGTAACCTTGGCCGCCACTATTTCTCCTAATATTTGGTCTTTGTCGAGGAGCCATAATTTGAATCTGACACTTTCGCTCAATGGCACACTATCGGAGTAAGTCAAACTTGCAGTGCAGATTGATAGAGGATACTAACATTCTGCCACCAAACAGGTCGGCTCGACCCCCCAATCCGCTCCCAATCGAAATTCCAAACTCGGAGCTCATAGTGATATTCTCCAGCTATGGAAATATATTACCATCATCCGCCGTGGATCAGGCGATCCAAGCAGGGCTCAACGATTGTATCTACAAAGCACCGAGTACGAAAATGCCTAGGAGAAGAATACGTTACACGGAACCGCGGCTCGAACGCGTAAATCTCAAAGTGACGTCTAGATCAATGAGTTGGGGCGACTGGTACCTGGTGCTCGAAGCGTTGAAAAAGTTTGTATCGGATTGGGAGGGCATGGTGCTGAACTTTAATGTGGTGGAAAGAACCCAGCCGTTGGCTTCGATCGGGCGTGGATATATTGAGGACAATTCGGACAGCGACGGAGAGGACGGGGTACGTCAGAGCTAACATCTGGTTGAGGTGAACCTAGCGCACATGATTTGGGAAAAGTGGACTATCGAGCGTCTCTTGTAACGTATTTCTACAAGCGTCGATGCTGTTGTTGACATGGAAGGATCAATGGTAGATAGCTGAAGAAGTACCGTTGGCGATCTATTGCTTAAGAACATCTCCCTCCTTACTACAGATGTCTCTTCTCTCAGTCCTCTTTGAGTGCAGCACTGCCGATATGTGAATGGTGACGAATGGGGCTAGCTCAAGGCAGAGACGCGCAAAAATCGGGCGTCGGCCTTCTTTCATTCGATCCTTTCGAACGGAAGACCCCCACTATCTTGTTCGGACCGCGACCGGAGGTACGACACTCTCTGGCTGACTAGCGTGCTAACACCTTCAAGGAGCTGCGAAAGCCTCGCTCATGGAGCCAATCACCGTCCCAAAAAGGGACAGAGCTGATTATATAAGTATTGAACATGGCTTAGTGTAGCTTTTACCAACGGACCAATCACTTGGCGTATAGCTTCACATCTTAAGCCTCTTGAACCCTAGTGCTGTATTGTGCGATAGGTCCGACTGACATGCCTTCGCGAGCAAGAAGCTGTGAAGATCTTCTCCCAGAGCCACTATCAACCGACAGAGCTGCTTAGGAATAGGTCACAGAGGTCTCGCCAGACGTGGGTTTGCCACTCGAGTAGGGTCGTATACTAGAATAGCCATCATGACATATGCAGGCTGGTGTGGTGTCGATACTCGAGCAGAAGATCCACGATTGGCTTTGAACGATGTAAAGTTGTAATTGATATGAAAGTGATCACGTATCATTCTCGGACCGCTGGGCCTCATATTTCGGCGTCTCTCTACAGGTAGGCGGCTGCGAAACCCTTTCCAGTAGAGCCACGCATACTTTCATAGAATATGGAGTATGTCACTTGGGTATCCTCGAAGTCTTATCGAGTCTCTGAGCTTGCTTTCTCGCTCTCTGCGCTGTCGAGCAGCAGAATCGACAGCGGCCGCTAGCCAATCAGCGTCTTGTCACATGCAAGCAGCTGCGAGAGGCCGTCTTGCGGAGCTAATCAATTTCTGGGGAACGGCGGTGCGGATTACCTACTTGACCGGACAGGCAAACGTGCCTTGTGCATTCGCTCTTTCGTCCACAGATGGAATTACAGCCTCAGACTAGGAGCGAGGCTGTGACGCCACTGTGGCTCGTGGAGCACAAAGCCCTATAGAAGGGTTCACCCGGAAGAGGCGCATACCTGGAAGAGGCGCAGTTTACAGGGCTACAGGGCTACCGCAATAAAATCTCAAATATTTTTTGATGAAAATCATCGACTTTAGTGGTTTTAATAATCTACTAACTTACTTTAATATCAACTTCTTGGGGCTCGGTTGATTGATGGAGTTTTATGGTAGGATGTGTATTCTAGCGCTAAGCACTACTAGTAGCCCTATAGGGCTGCGCCTCTTCCAGGTATGCGCCCCCTCGCGGTGGAAACAAGAATCCGAATTTTCAGCCACAGACTTTGGTGTGGCTCTCTGCGCTTGGCGCCGAGGCACCGTTCGGATTCTTGTTTCCACCGCGAGGCCCCTTCCAGGTGAACCCTTCTAAGGCTTTTGTACCAATGAGTTTTTACATTGACTACTCCATACTCATCACCTTTTACGAGGAATCTTATACGAACATAAAGCGTATTCTGATGCCCGATTTTACACTGCGGCTTACAGGCTTCCTAATCTGAGTAGTAAGGTCTACGTATGCGGGTTCTAGAATTCGGACCCCCCTCAATTAGTCCTAGTGTCCGAACACATCTTTGAAACAACCCGTGAACGGGAAGAACGCAGATCAGATGTAGTCTAGCCTCGTGCGTCACTCAGCCTTGAATCGCTGGCGGACTAGCGTGCTTCGACGTCCGAAGGGTAGCGAAAGCGCAGCGAGCATGGCCAATCACAGTCGAGAGAGAGGAGCTTACGAGGGTTATGTACTATAAAGTACCTTTGCGGCGGGCAGAGGTTTGCTCGGACGGTCTACAGCCGGTAGCAAATGAAGAACGGTTTCGAACGGTCCTGATACTGTGATTTGGCGATGAACGTACATACCCTTTGGCGTCTTAGCCTTTATCCTGGGTTTTTGCCAAGGCCTAGCCGAGACGAGCGCCAAATTTGTCTCTACTAGACTCCGTATGAAAGGAGGCTCACGTCTTAAGTCTTATCTCGTACTTAGGTCCCTAATGGCTGCCAAAGCTGCCAAATCTACTACTCCAAAGTCTAAGGCTGCGTATGTCATCAACGTTTCACGAATTCCGACTTCAGATTCGGGCGATTAAGCCAAATTTCATGCGGGGTACTAAGCTCGAGGGCAGAGTAAGAATCCGAATTTTCAGCAGTCAATTTTGGTGGGGCTTTCCCGCCTTAGCGTTCGGATGCTTACTCTACCCGCGAGCTAAGCTATAATAACAGGCTTGAGCCCTGGCGGACTAGCGTGCTTCCACGTCCGAAGGGCTGCGAAAGCGCAGCGAGCATGGCCAATCACGGTCAGAAGAGGGAGATCGATAGCTTATGTAATTAGCAACTGGCTAGCGTGTGGGTCTTTGTGGCATCTTCCACTTGCGAGATTACACCTCAGGCTCTCATTTGCACTGAACACGTCATACTTGATCTACCGGAACAGAGCCTCTCTACCAGCAAACAGCAGCGAGGACACTTTTTTGAGGGGAATCGATGACTTTCTGTGAAAACCCAAGGTTAGCCGATATGTTTCCAGACCTCGTTGAGCTTTGCCACCTTGGCTACGGACAGGCCCAGACCCACAGGCATTGCTGTTGCAAGAGTTTGCCAAGATGTCGGGCTTAACTATTGCCTTAGTGTAACCACTTCACCTCGGCGACGATGGGTTATGATACTAAATATGAAATGGGCCTGTGTGCTTTGGCCTGGCTTTGCTACCGGTTATTATGAGATCTTCGCAACTCGCCTCTTGATACGCTAGCATGCTTCTTTAATCGAGTGTTGGAGGAAGCCTCTACAATGGAGAAAAATAAATTGGTCGTTGATAGAATGGTTCGCTAAGAGCGCATTGTGTGGCTGCCATAGGACCAGATTGAATGTGGGTCATCACAATATTTCGAACGGGTATTTGAGCCAATGGGGGCTGTTGCCAATCTGAATTATGGGGTTGTCCGGGTCTATCGACGTCAATATCGAGATCGAGCGGAGTGTATCCAGCGCTCTCGGGCTCTTGTCGAACTGGTTTCAGCCAACGAGTTCTTTCAGATACTGTAGGCGACCGTACGTCAAATCGGCTTTGCTGATCTCCCCATTATTCAAGGTCAAGTCCGCAAGCTCCTGCTTGCGTCGTTGAAGTTTGACTACTTGCTCCTCCCAAGATCCCTTCATGATATACCTGATCGTCTTAACCTCATTCTGCTGCCCCAATCTATAGATACGGTCCAAGGCTTGGGACTCGCTCATTGGGTTCCATTGTGGTTCCATGATATAAGCTCGTGATGCTGCGGTCAAGTCGAGGCCGACTCCGCCGCAAGAGATGGTCGCGAGGAGTACCTTGATGCCAGGATTCGTTCGGAATACCCGGAGCACGCTGGCTCGGCCTGAGGCTGAAAGTGAGCCATCGAGACGGACGCATCTGATTGAATTAGCCCAAAGCTGCGGCTGGATAATGTCGAATGTTTTGGTCCAGGAGGAGAACACCACGCTGAAGAAATAATAAGTTCAAATTTGTGTCGGACTTGAGAAGGCAAATTAGATTACAGACCCTTTAATGTCATCCGGCGTATCCATCAGATCCTGTATAAGCGTCTTCACCTTGGTTGGTAGACGGTTGCGGTTATTCGGTGTGACAAGCTCCAACGGGGGTGGCAGACCATCCCGATAGCCGGCCATAGCTAATGTTGGAGTACGCCGAGGGACGTGGTTGCAGATTTGGTAGACGTTGGAATCCCGTTTTGGTTTGTATGTGAAACACAAAGAACACCAGATCTCTAGAGACTCGTTGATCCAAGGTTCATCATCGTGATCAGCACTCGCTTCATTGAACAATGCAGATGACAAGTCTTGGCAGCACGCGGTATTAGAGCATTTGGCTAGACCGACTTCATCGAGCTGATCGAAGCGAGCTTGAGCTTCGATCGAATTCCATGCTGGTGCGGTCTGCACCAGCTTATCTATCTCGATTGGATTCCTCATACCATGATTGCATAAAAGACGAAGCTCGTTTACCCATTTCAGCGCATTGAGAAACGTCGACCCGCCTGTCCCTCGACCACTGGATTCGGCCCTTTCGAGGTTGTACAACGTCTTCTGCTTGACTGCTTTGTAATCTTCCGCTTCTTGTTCGTTGAAATTGAGTCTAATTATGTCGTCCCTTCGAGGAAGTAACTCAATCGTTGTTTTCGGTCGCCGGAGTGAGAGACAATTCACAAGGGTTTTCAATTTTGCGACAGATTCCGGATCCGATTTTGCCTTCCATTTTTGAGTCACTTGGGAGTTGAAAACCCTCAAATCGTCGAAGGGGGAGCATCTTAGAAATTTGAAGAGGCTGAAGAGATCCAGTAGTCGATTCTGAATTGGCGTACCTGTCCTCAGTTGTTGCATTCAGGATTTACACGTTTGAAGAGACTCATATATCAACAAATCGGCGACCGAGGGCACATACCAGACACGGCCCAGCGGCTACTCGCCTCGAGAGCACAAACGGACTTCGCAAAGGACTTAGATGGTTCGCGGATAATGTGGGCTAATGCGTCAGCGTCGGGCATTTATCATCACTTTCTCGGTGTACGAACCTTCGTCCAGCACGATCCTTCCCCACTTTGTGGCATACAGGGTAGAAGAACTTCCTGGCTCGGCTAACCAGGTCTTCCAATCTAGGCGCACGACAGAGTAAGTCGTAATGGTCAAAGCATATCTTTCAAGCTCCTTGAGATGTTTGATTCTGTCTTTTCCGTAATACACGCAGTAATTTAGTGCATCCGCTGATTTTAGGTGTCTGGCCTCACATCAGCTTTCTTGTTGATCGTTGGCTAAGGTTGCAACATCCTACTTCTTTATCTCGTCCTTCCACATCTCGATCACTGGCAAATTCAGCTCCAGTACGGCATTCGCAGTCTAGGAACCGCGACTTACGCGACTTAGGGACAATGACCAACGTGGTAGACAAGCCTCCGATTTTGGAGGAACGATCACCCTGGCCTTCGCTGCTAGAGGCAATGAGAGCAAGGATGCTGAGTGACTTTCCTAGCCCAGGTGCATCTATTAGAAGACCTCCTCGAAATTGGTGGGGTGGTGTCGTCTGCTTTGATCCAGAGATGATATTCTGATAAGACACTCGGCCTAAGACGTCTCTTTCCTCTTTCCAGATATCCTTGTGGTGCCCATCCATTGCCCAGCCACGTTCCCGTTGTACCATGAATGTCAACGCTTGCTTTTGATGTTTGTAGAGCTCAGTCGACAAAGCGTGCGGTGTATCTGCGTCTTCAAGTGCGTCCGGCACCGTGGCGTCTGCGAAAAGGTCTATAAGATCGGTGGGAACCTCCCATGTCGGGATGCCTTCATCATTCATATTTCCAAGATCGAAAGTGTAAACCGTGCCGCCGTCTTCTGGCGAAAGACTTTGCGGATTTCGATAAGGGACATTCCAGGCGCAGTGTCTTGGATGCTGTAAGTACAAGTTGCACTTAGCGGCGAAGAAGCCCACCGGTTCACAGAGTGTCGCGGGTCCGTAGAGAACTGCGCATAGCTCCAACGCTGGCAGAAGTTTCGATCTTTTGCTTTGTTCGCTCGAGCTCGTACTGGTCTTTGATCGTTCATGGGACCTAGTTGCAAAATAGTCTGCGAACAAATGTACCGTAATCTCTTTCCTGAGAGTGTCCACTATCTTCCGAGCACGCTCGTGGATGACTCCAAATAGATTGGATGTACTATCCAAGAGCTTGCCTGTACCCGGGGCGAAGTTTAATTCTATTGGCATATCGTGGACCGCGTAATTTTCTGCTGTCTTCAACGGGAGTCCAAGAAGCTTTATATAGAGGTCAGTAGACCGGTCAAGCTCGCAAACCAGGGAAGCTTGCAATCAGAGAAGCATGCCGGTACACGATGATCATGCTCTGGCTCGTGCTTGCCGTCGTCGCGGGGGCCTAGCGAATCGCTCTGATGTAGAAGCCAATCTGCTGGATCAGCAGAGCTATACAAGCCCTGGAAGATGCCAGGAGTATTTGCACTTCATACTTTCGTGATCCGCAAGTCCTCGATGAATGGTCGAGAGTACAATCATGATATCCTCCATGATCACCAAGTTTGGGCTGAGGATTGACGTGGGAAACACGCGGGCACATTTCGAAAGAGTACGTGGGGAGAGAGAAACATGTAATTTACCATGCCAAAGCAGCAAACCTCATCTTGGTCCATCGTTGCTTTCTCCATCGATGCTTTCATAGAGAGGTTTCAGTTATTACCCAGTGTGTGCTTCATTATGCGGCAAAAATCCAGTTTAAAGGCACACGCAGAATCAGGCTGCCCTCGACATACATTCATCGAAGCTCGGAACGAGTCGACCACTTTCTGCCGGAATTGGGCGCGAGAGTCGGCAACGACTTTTGGTACCAACCCTCGGACGCCGTGGCATGATCAGCATTTGCGATCACTCGCACCAGTGAGGTGTCTTAATGACTGATGAGTCAGCTGATTCAATCTCGACGTGGCCTAGTCATCTGCACAGCCCGCATGCACCTTGTCGCCCCGATTGTTGGCGGACTAGCGTCAATTGCACAAGCAAGGTGCTGCGGAAGCACACTGTGAGCAGCCAATAATACCGAACGGAGCGCTGTATGAGAACGGCGTGGCTGTGTGCATACCCCACTCTCGTCGAACTCTTCCATCTTGGATTTCTTCTCATGTCGCCAGCCCAATACACAGCCTGGCGTCAGGCAGATTGTGGCCATCTCAACCTTATGGAACGCCGTTATGGTGACGCAGCAAGTCCCTTCCAAGACCACCGACTGCGCAGACACAGCATGAGGCAGCAGCCTTCATGACAAGGGTAGCCTGCATGTAGAGAGTATTGCTCGACCAGGCTCAATCTCAGGCCAGGAATGAGGATCAAGTGCGATGGCGACGGGCAGAGCAATAGTGAAAAGGGCTTTAGATCAATTGAAGCCAACAATCACATCTGAAGATGCTCGTGCTTTTGTTGAAACTACATCGGTCGACATCCGCCGAGCGGCCCGTGAGATTGAGAAGGAGCAAGGAGCTCGCTTGGAGCTACGTTTCATGCGGAGGATAGAGCCGTTTCTGTTGTCCTTGGAGAGTTACGCCCCAGTCATGGAGGTTTTCTGCCAAGGCTACTCGCCTATGGCCTTCGTTTGGGTACCTTTCTACATCGAAGAACAAGCTTGATCGATTGCGAAATTGACACAACCTGCAGGGCCCAATCAAATTGATGATACTCGTAAATTTTTCGAAACGTCCATGGCTCGAAGCTGACACATAGCATCAGCTGGCAAGGAACTACACGAGCGTTATGGAGAGCATTCTCCAAGCCTTCAACGACATCGCCAATGTCCTACCCAGAATGGAGAGACTCAAAGCTACATTCGGCGACAATGCAGACTTTACCGAAGCCATTGCGCTGATATATAGTGACATCCTCGAGTTCTTCCAGCGCGCTTACAAGTTTTTCCGCTGCAAAGGATGGCACTTTTGGTTTGCATTCAACTGGGGACTTTTCGAGCGTCGCTTCAAAGCGATCCTCTTCCGACTCTCTTCACACTGTGATCTTGTGGATAGAGAAGCTGCAGCCATCCACTTCTCGGAGATGAAAGAGTTCAGAAATATGCGCCAACTTGAAGAGGAGGCATTCGAACAGCACAGACAGACCCAAATGGCTGAAAGCGTATTCCGGTGGCTCTCGGCCCTTGAGGATGACCAGGTTTGTCTACCTCCAAACTACTCTTTCCGACCTCTCATAGAACATATCTCGACCTAGCGAGCTTCTTAGTGAAAGAGTGCTGGTCTGAGAGCGAGTAAATTGCGATTCGCATTGATACGGAGACGTAAGCTAGGACCGTTGACGTTCAGAGCACGGCTGAGTAGTCCGTCCTATAGCAGGATTATGCTTTCCGAGCTGCAATGCTGGAAATCTTGGAAATTTTACTCTCGGGGCTACCTTACTCATGCAATGTGTCGTTTTATTTACCGTATTTCCCGTGGATGTCTGCTAATCCCTGAATGTGCGGTAGGAGGAGCACCTTCACCGCATCTCTGACATGCGTCAGCCAGAGACCTGCAATTGGATCCTCGGAGACCCTCAAACTCAGCCATGGATTGAAGATGAGGGCGGCGATCCTATTCTCTGGGTGACAGGGATTCCCGGATCCGGCAAAAGTTTCCTCTGCTCTTTGATCATCGAGCATCTTCAAACTCGAATGGACCGATCTTCTCTGTATTATTTCTGTGGGAAACAGGCGGCTGGCGGAGACACTCGTGCCATCATATTACGTACACTCGCTGTTCAATTACTGCAACAAAATCCAGGTATGGTCCCTCTGGTATACCAAGCATACTTTCAAAGAATCTCCAATCGCTCGGGTCCTGCATTGGAGACCCTGCTCAAAGAAGTCCTTCCTACTGTCAAAGTCACTCGCATTGTCGTTGACGGCATCGACGAATGTGACAGCGA
>JAABUL010006272.1_pt1 | contig 13855 bp, 14 predicted proteins | sample 5559151 | NCBI WGS metagenome assembly JAABUL01 (sample SAMN10711876, study PRJNA513368) | rock metagenome | isolation source: Antarctica rocks | place: Antarctica: Victoria Land, Pudding Butte sud | reverse complement strand
GGGACTATCTCGGCGCCAGGATCGGTGTCGCAACCGCCCCCGTTATCCCGCCTCTGTCGGACCTCGTCCGCTCCCGCGCCCAGCCCGCCGGTGCAGGCTGACCACCCGGACTTTTGCCCCAGTTACGTCCACGCCTGTCCCAGCCGTGAGCGTTGGCGGCAGGCCCACAGTCAGGAGCGGATCGCAGAGGGCGACCGCCGGAAACAACCGGGGATGGAGGATCACGATCTTGGCGCGTCCGCCCGCGTCGGCGACGGCAAGGCCGCGGCTCACCTCGCTGCCGGTGCCGGCCGTCGTGGGAATCGCGATCAGGGGCGGAAGGCGTTCGGCGACCGGACGCGGAGCCTCCTGGAACACGTGGTAGGCGGAGAGCGGCCCCGGGTTGCTGGCTAGCAGGGCCACAGCCTTTCCTGCATCGAGGGCCGAGCCTCCGCCCACGGCTACGATGCCGTCGCACGAGCTGGTGCGATACAGGGCCAGCGCGGCTGTGACGGCCTCCAGCTGCGGGTTGGGCGACACGCCACGATAGACTGGTGTGGAGCCGCTCCCGATAGCAATCAAGACCTGGGCCAGAATGCCGGCCTCTTCGATGCCGGGGTCCGTGACCACAAGGGGCCGGAGCATGCCGATCGACTGCATCTCGCCCGCTAGGGCTGTAAGTTGACCCTGGCCGAAGAGGATCCGGGTTGGACAGTGGAACGCCCAGGGCGCGCTCACTTACGAGGTATCCGGCAGCAGCCGCTCACGACGCCTGCGCGGCCGCTGGCTCCACATGTGGTTCGCAGTCATCCAGACTGTCTGTGATCCTCTTGCACGTCTCGTGCAGCGCAATCCCTGGTGCTCGGCAGCACTTACCTCCTGTTCCGGCTGTTCGGGTGGCGCTTACGACGGCGCTCGGGCGCAAGCTTGACCCCACCCTGGCGGCAGGCCTGCTATTCATCGGCTTGCTGCCCTCGACCGTGCAATCCGCCATCGCCATAACCTCGATTGCCCGCGGCAACGTCGCCGTCGCGCTATGCAGCGCATCCGTATCGAGCGTGTTCGGCCTGGTGCTGACGCCGGTGCGCCGGTGCTGGCAGGCCTGCTGCTGAGGGCGAGCCATGGCAGCTTCGGCACGAAGGCGGTCCAGGGCGTTGCGACGCAGATGCTGACCGGGGCGCCATCCTTCTAGTAGTTTATGCCGCGTTCAGCGCCGGGATGGTTGCGGGCATTTGGCATCAGGTGGACGCCATCTCGGTCGCGCAGGTTGCTGCCCTCGACTTGGCGCTGCTGGGGGCCGTGCTGCTCGCCACCACATGGAGCAGCCATATCGCTGGGTTCAGCAAGGGGGACGATTCCGCCGTCGTGTTTTGCGGCAGCACCAAAAGGCCTTGCCTCGGGCATCCCGATGGCCAGCATCCTGTTTCCTGGCCATTCGGTTGGCCTGATCGTGCTGCCATTGCTGCAGTTCCACCCACCCTTGAACGTCTCGCTGGTCGTCGGCGCCTTCCTGTTCGGCATCGGCATGCTCTTCATGGTCTGGAGGCGGTTCTGTTGCAAACCCTGGATTGCGCCGCATAGGGTCAGGGTCGCCGATGATGTCAGGCGGCGGCGGCGAACAGGCCGGCAACGAAGGCGGTCTGCGCCGGCATGTCCCGACCGCCGATGTTTTGAACCTGCCCCTTTCTGATCATCGCCATCGCCTCATACCCCGCCAGTGTCCGTCTGGCCGTTCGCAGGCTGCCAAAGCCCAGCCCGGGCCGGACCAGCCGTTTGATCCGGCGGTGGTCCTGCTCCACGATGTTGTTCAGGTATTTGCACTGCCGCAGCCGCGAGAAGCGCCACAGCTGGCCAGCCCGCTTCATGTCCGCGGCCGCACGCGGATAGGCCGGGTTCTTGTCCACGGTGATCGTGCGTGGGTTCACCGTGTGCGGCTGCGCCAGCGCCTTGCGGAAGAACCGCTTGGCCGCCTCCGCGTTTCGCCGAGCCGACAGGAGGAAGTCGATGGTCTGGCCGAGGCTGTCGACCGCGCGATACAGATAGGTCCAGGTGCCTTTGACCTTGATGTAGGTCTCGTCCACCCGCCAGGACCCGGTGCATGGCCGCAAATGGCGCCGGACGCGCTGTTCCAGCTTGGCGGCATAGGCCTGCACCCAACGGAACAGGGTGGTATGGTCGACCGCGACGCCTCGGTCACACAGCATGGCGGCGAGATCGCGATAGCTGATCGGGAAGGCCAGATACCAGCGCAGCGCCCATAGGATCACCTCGGACGTGAAATGCCGCCCTTTGAAGGTGTCGCTCCGATCCGTTGCCATCGTGCCGCTCGCTGTCCTGCCTCGCCACGCCTACCTCAAGCAGGCCACCGTGGCGTTTGCAACAGAACCGCCGAGCTTCCTTTCCGCGCGCTGGTTTGCCGTCAATGTGCTCGGCAGTCATCAGAGCGGGCTGTCGGCGCACTTTTCTGGCATGGTCGCGGACCGGTTCGCCGGGCTGCCATTTGCCGTCGGCCTGGGGGGCTGCCCGGTGCTGGAGGACGGCATCGCTCATTTCGAATGCAGCGTGTATGACCGGGTCGACGCCGGCGATCACGTGATCTTTCTCGGCCGCGTTGAACGGATGCGGCATCGCGACGGCGTACCGCTGCTCTACAGCAGCGGCCGGTATTGCGTGCCGGCCGCCCTCGAACCGGCGGGCTAATCGGCCGTCCAGCCACCGTCGACCATCAGAGCACTGCCGGTCATCAGCACCGAGGCGTCCGACGCCAGGAACAACACGGCGCCCATCAAATCCTCCGGCTGGCCGAGCCGGCCGAGCTTGATCTTCTTCAGCACATCCGCGCGGAACGTTTCATCCTCGAAGAAGGGCCGGGTCAGCGGCGTCTCGATGAAGGTTGGGCAAATGGTGTTCACGCGGATGCCGAGCGGCCCAAATTCGACCGCCATGGCCTTGGACAGCCCCTCCATCGCATGCTTGCTCGCGCAGTAGATCGTGCGACGGGCACCGCCCACATGTCCCATCTGCGACGACATATGGATGATGGAGCCCGGCCGCCCCGCCGCGGCCAACCGCCGCGCCACCGCCTGCGCGACGAAGAATGCCGCGCGAACGTTGACCGACATGACCGCATCGAAATCGTCGGTCGAGACGTCCAAGAATGGTTTCGGCCGATTGGTGCCGGCGTTATTGACCAGGATGTCGAACGGCAGCGCGTCGGCGATGGCGGCCTGCACCGACGCGACGTCGCACACGTCGGCCACGAGGGTAGCCGCCTGGCCACCCGCATCGACCAATTCCGCCGCGACCGCCTCGATCTCCGTGCGCGTCCGCGCCATCAGCGTCACATGTGCGCCCGCCTGCGCCAAGGCCGCGGCACAGGCGAGCCCGAGCCCACGCCCTGCCCCGGTCACCAGCGCCCGCTTGCCGTCGAGGCGGAACGACGGTGTTTGCGGCAGCGTCACGGGGCGGGCTGGGCGTAGCCGACGTTGCCGCCGCCATAGCGACGCACCCGCACATTGGCCTGCTCGGCATGGCCGGCGAAGCCCTCGAGCAGACACAGGCGCGAGGCATAGGCGCCGATCTCCGCGCTGGCCGCGTCGGTCGTCACGCGCTGGTAGCTGCACGTCTTGATGAACTTACCGACCCATAGCCCGCCCGTGTAGCGCGCGGCCAGCTTGGTCGGCAGCGTATGGTTGGTGCCGATCACCTTGTCCCCGAACGCGACGTTGGTGCGTGGACCCAAGAACAGCGCGCCATAATTGCGCATGTTGGCCAGGAAGTAATCCGGGTCCCGGGTCATGACCTGGACGTGCTCGGAGGCGATGCGGTCGGCCTCGCGCACCATCTCGGCGTCATCTTCGCAGACGATCACCTGGCCATGATCGGCCCAGGATTGCCGGGCGATGTCCGCGGTCGGCAGGATGCCTAACAAACGGTCCACCTCGGCCAACGTCTCGCGCGCCAGGCGTTCGGACGTCGTCAGCAAAATGGCGGGAGAGGTCGGCCCATGCTCGGCCTGGCCCAGCAGGTCGGTGGCGCAGATCTCGCCGTCCACCGTGTCGTCGGCGATCACTAGCGTCTCGGTCGGGCCGGCGAGAAGGTCGATGCCGACCCGGCCGAACAACTGCCGCTTGGCTTCGGCGACGTACGCGTTGCCGGGCCCGACGATCATGTCGACCGGCTCGATCGTCTCGGTGCCGAGCGCCATGGCCGCGATCGCCTGCACGCCGCCCAGCACGTAGATCTCGTGCGCGCCGCCCATGTGCATCGCGGCCACGATCGCCGGATGCGCGCCACCCTTGAACGGCGGCGCGCAGGCGATGATGCGTGGACAGCCGGCGACGCTGGCGGTGAGCACCGACATATGCGCCGACGCGACCATCGGATACCGCCCGCCCGGGACGTAGCAGCCGACCGCCTGGATCGGGATGTTCTTATGCCCGAGCACCACGCCCGGCATCGTCTCGACCTCGAGGTCGATCAGGCAGGCTTTCTGCGCTTCGGCGAATTTCCGCACCTGCGCCTGGGCGAAGCGGATGTCCTCGAGATCGCGCGCCGGCACCTTGGCGATGGCCTCGTCGATCTGCGCCGGGGTCAGTCGGAAACTCTCCGGCTCCCAGTGATCGAACTTGGCCGACAGCGCGCGGATCGCCGAATCCCCTTCCCTCTCGACCTGCTCGAGGATCGACTCGACCGTCTTGCGGACGGCGTCATCCGCCTCGCGCAATGTGGTCGCGTCGGCGCCATGCTTCAGGATACGGGCCACGTTGTCTCCTACTTGCCTGCGACCGACTTGGCCGCGAACTATTTGATCGCGAGCGGGTTGATCGGCGAGCCGGTCCCACCCGTCAGGTTGAGCGGCGGGCCGCTGAACATGAACTCATAGACGCCGTCCGCGGCGCAATCCGCCGCGAGATCGGTCACGTCGAACATCTCGCCCATCGTCAGGCCCATCGCGGGGATCACCACCCAGTGCCACGGCTGCTTGGCCTCGCTCGTCTCGTTCGGTCGCACTTCGACGCCCCACGTGTCGGAGCAGATCGCGGCGATCTGCTTTTCCTGGCACCAGTAGCAGTTCTCGAACCGCACGCCCGGCGCATCACCCCCGGCGTATCCGCCCCAGGCACCCTCGGCCCGGCACCGCTCCAGCTGCCCCGTGCGCACGATCACGAAATCCGCGCGCCGGATCTCGACGCCTTGCGCCGCCGCGACCGCGTCGAGCTCGGCGTTGCTGATGCCGTAACCGTCGGGCAGCCAGTCCAGGCCCTTGTGCCGCGGCACGTCCAGTAGCACGCCGCGGCCGACCATCTTCGCCCGCGCATGCTCGATCCCGAGCACATGCACGCCCCCAGAATCGACCCGGCGCGCGTCGTGCCCGTTGTACATCTTGTCGTCGAGGAAGATGTGCCCGAGGCTGTCCCAATGCGTGGCCGCTTGAACCGGCATGTTCAGTGCGTCGTCCGCATATCGGAGCGTCTGCCCGCCCTGGTCGAACCGGCCGGCGACGGCGTCGGTGCCGGTGGCGAGCATCGTGTGGATCGGGTTCCAGCGCCCGCCGAACAGGCCGCTCTGCGGGCCCTGGTTGTTCAGCGGAATACCCATCGCGAAGATCTTGCCGCGCTTGACCAACTGGGCCGCCGCGACGACGTCCGCGTCAGTAATGTAGTTGAGGGTTCCGATCTGGTCGACCGCGCCCCAACGGCCCCAGTTCTTCAGTGCCTCCGCAGCCGCATAGACCGCTGGCAAGCCCGCACTGATGTCCATTCCGTCCCCTCCGCCACGCCGGGTCGCATGCCCGCGCTATTGAGCGACTGTTCAATAGCGCGTTCGCGCGGTCAAGCCTCGCCGGGGAAGTTCAACTCGATCGTGACGCCGTTCGGGTCTTCGAGGAACACCTGCTCGAGGTTCATGGCCGGGACGGTCCGGTCGCGATACGCCACCCCTGCTTCACGGAACTTCGCCCGCATCGCCTCCACGTCGTTGCCGATGAACGCCACGTGGTCGATCGTGCCCGTCCCGGTCCCGTCGCCGGCCTTGTCGCCGAGATAGTCCTTCAGGCCGCTCGAATCGTTCGGGTCGATGCCGACCACGTGAACGACGGCGATGCCGCCCTGGTAGAGCCAGACGCCGGGGAACGGGAAGCTGGGCCGCGGCCCGACCTCCAGCCCGAGCACGTCGGCATAGAACCGCTCGGTCGCGGCAAGGTCGGTGGTACGGATCGAGTAGTGGTCCAGGCGGGTAATGGGCATTGTGGCCACCTTTCTTGATTTTCGACCGATCAACAATCGCGCAGCCTCCGGTTTGTCAAGCTTGACGGCCCGGCCGCCGCCCCGACCATACTGCGCGCGGAGGAGACAAACGTGAAAGCCAGCGCCGTTGATTACGTCCGCGCCGCATCGGTGGCGGACGCCATCGCCCTGCTCGGGCGGCACGGCGATAACGCCAAGCTGATCGCCGGCGGCCAAAGCCTGTTGCCGGCGCTGAACCTCCGCCTCTCCGCGCCCTCGCTGCTGATCGACATCTTTCGCCTCCCGGAGCTGCAGGGCGTCAGCCTGCTTCCCGGCGTCCTGCGCATCGGCGCCGGTTGCACCCACGCGCAACTGCTGACCGACCCTTTGGTCGCCGCGCATGCCAAGCTGATCGCCCGGGCTCTGGCCGACGTCGCTCACCCGGCCATCCGCAGCCGCGGCACCATTGGCGGCAGCCTCGCCAATGCCGACCCGGCGGCCGAGCTGCCCGCCTGCGCCCTCGCGCTCGGCGCGACGATGCTGCTGAGCGGTTCCGACGGTGAACGCCGGGTCACCGCGGACCGGTTTTTCACCGGCCTGTTCGAGACCGCGCTCGCGCCGGGCGAGCTGTTGGTCGCGGTCGAAATCCCGTTGGCACCAGAGGCGCGGTCAGGCTTTGCCGAACTGGCCCGCCGCAGCGGCGACTACGCCATGGTGGGCCTGGCGGCGCAGCGCACCACCGACGAGACGCGCCTCGCCTTCTTCTCCGTCGGTGCAACCGCCGTGCTCGCCCGTCGCGCCGCGGCTGCGCTGGCGCCAGGCATCACTGAAGCGACCTTGCACGCCGCTTGCGAGGCGCTGTCCACCGACCTGCCGTCACACTCGGACCTGCAGGCGAGCGCCGCGACCCGGCTGCACCTCGCTCGCGTGATCCTCCGCCGGGTCGTCGGCGCGTGGATTACGGCATGACCGCCATCCATCTCCATGTGAACGGCGAGGCCGTTGCAGCCGAAATCCCGGCCCGCGTTCACCTCGCCGACTTCCTGCGCGAGCAGCTCGGGCTGACGGGGACGCATCTCGGCTGCGAGCACGGCGTCTGCGGCGCCTGCACCGTCCGGCTCGACGGCGCCATCGTGCGCGCCTGCCTGGTCCTCGCCGTGCAGGCCGATGGCTCGAGGGTCGAGACCGTCGAGGGCTTGTCCGACAGTGGTGAGATCGCCGACCTGCAGCGTGCCTTCATCGACCGCAACGCCCTGCAATGCGGCTACTGCACGCCCGGGATGCTGATTGCCGCGCAGGACTGGCTGCTGCGCGGCGAAAGCCCCGACCGGGCCGCCATCCGTGAGCATCTTTCGGGCAATTACTGCCGGTGCACCGGCTATGAAGCGATCGTCGATGCGGTCGCGGCGACATGGCGGGCCCGGCATGAGCGTTGAGAACCGCCCGAACGCCTATATCGGCGCCGCGCTACCGCGCCCGAACCTCCAGCGGCTCACCCAGGGCCGCGGCCGCTACGTCAGCGACATCGTCCTGCCCCGCATGGTGCATGCCGCCTTCCTCCGCTCGCCCTATGCCCACGCCGAGATAACGCATCTCGACACCGCGGCCGCCGCCGCGATGCCCGGCGTGCTCAGGGTTCTCGACGGCCCCGCCATGCAGGCCCTGTGCACGCCATGGGTCGGCGTACTGAGCCATTTGCGCGGCCTCAAATCGGCACCGCAGCACCCGCTCGCGATCGGCCGTGTCCGCTGGCAGGGCGAGCCGGTCGCCATGGTGATCGCCGCCACCCGCGCCGAAGCGGAAGACGCCGCCGAGCACATCGTCGTCGAGTTCGATCCGCTCGACCCCGTCGTCGACGCACTCGCCGCGCTCGACCCGGCGGCACCGGTGATCCATCCCGCGCTCGGCGACAATCTCGCCTTCGAGCGCCGCATCGACGCCGGCGACATTGACGCCGCGTTAGCCGCCGCCGACCACGTGATTGACGCCAGCTTCAGCTTCGGGCGCCACACCGGCGTGACCCTCGAAGCCCGGGCTATCGTCGCCGATTGGAACGAGGGCGAGGCTCGGCTCACCGTCCATCAGGGCACGCAGGTGCCGCACATGATGCAGACCGTCTACGCCCAGCACCTCGGCCTCGAGGAGCAGCAGGTGCGTATCGTCTGCGCCGATGTCGGTGGCTCCTTCGGCATCAAGATCCACGTCTACGGCGACGAGATGGCCACCGCCGCCGCCAGCCGCCTGCTGCGCCGGCCCGTGCGCTTCGTGGCCGACCGGCTGGAGAGTTTCGTCAGCGACATCCACGCCCGCGACCATGTCGTGCACGCCCAGATCGCCCTGACCGCCGCCGGCGACATCACGGCGTTCACCGCCGACGACGTGACCGGCATCGGCCCCTACTCCGCCTATCCCCGCACCTCCGCCGTCGAGGCCAACCAGGTCATCAACCTGATCGGCGGCCCCTACACGGCGCCGAACTACCGCGCCCGCACCCGCGTCGTGTTCCAGAACAAGGCGATGATGTCGCAATATCGCGCGGTCGGGCATCCGATCGCCACCGCGGTCACGGAGGGCCTGGTGGACCTGGCCGCGCGGCGGATCGGCATGGACCCGGCAGCACTCCGCCGACGCAATCTGATCGCCGACGACGCCTATCCCACCCAGTCGGCCAGTGGCATGCGTTTCGAGGGCCTCTCGCATCATGCCGCTCTCGACAAGCTGCTCGCGCTGATGGACTACGACGCACTGCGGGCCGATCAGGCGGAGGCCCGCGCCCGCGGCGTGCATCGCGGCATCGGGCTGGCGAGCTTCATCGAGCTGACCAATCCCGGCCCGGCCTTCTACGGCGTCGGCGGCGCCCGCATCTCGGCGCAAGATGGCTGCACCGTCCGGCTCGACGGCGTGGGCGGCCTCACCGTGCAGTCGAGCGTGACGGAGCAGGGCCAAGGCACCGGCGCGATCCTGACCCAGATCACCGCGGAGGCGATGGGGGTGCCGCCCGAGCGCATCCGGGTGCAGCTCGGCGACACCGACGCGACGCCCTATGGCGGCGGCACCTGGGCCTCGCGCGGGGCCGGCGTTGGCGGAGAGGCCGCCTGGCAAGCCGCCCGCGCGCTGCGCGACAACGTGCTCGCGCTGGCCGGCTCGATCCTGCAGGCCGCGCCCGAGACGCTCGACATCGAAATCGGCAACGTCGTCGACGCCGTCGGCCGCGCCAGCCGCATCGACCTCGCCGACCTCGCCCGGATCGCCTACTTCCGCCCCGATACCCTGCCCCAAGGCGTGCAGCCCGAGTTGATCGCGACCCGGCATTACGTCCCGCGCGACTATCCGTTCGCCTTCACCAACGGCATCCAGGCCTCCTGGGTCGAGGTCGACGTCGAGACCGGCTTCATCACACTGCTCAAGCACTTCGTGGTCGAGGATTGCGGCACCGTGCTCAACCCGATGCTGGTCGACGAGCAGATCCGCGGCGGTGTCGTGCAGGGCCTGGGAGCGGCGCTGTTCGAGCGTTGCGAGTACGACGATCAGGGTCAGATGATCAACGCCAACATGGCCGACTACCTGGTGCCGATGGCCGGCGAGATGCCGGACATCGCGATCGCCCACGTCGTGACCCCCACCGCCGAGAGCGTCATCGGGGCCAAAGGCGCGGGCGAGGCCGGCACGGCGGGGGCGGCGGCCTGTGTGCTGAACGCCGTCAACGACGCCTTGGCGCCGCTCGGTGCCGTTCTGACGGACATACCGCTGACGCCCGAACGCATCCTCCACGCCCTTGGGCTGGGTCGAACGACCTAGCCATGTCGTCCAACTTCTGATCAACTCCTTATCACTCGATCAGCGATGAACGCCGACGGAGGGGGAGCGGTCCATGACAGCAACATTCGGGCGCCGGGTCGTTTTGGGATCGGCCGCTGCTACGCTGGCGATACCGAGCCTGCTGCGCGCGCAGGAAGACACGATCAAGATCGGCTTTCCCGTGCCCCTCACCGGCCCCTATGGCGCCGAGGCGCAGGACCAAGTGCGTTGTGCCCAGCTCGCGGTGGCCGAGTTCAACGAGGCGGGCGGGCTCGCCGGTCGCAAGGCCGAACTCCTGGTGCGCGACGACAAGCTGGACCCCGGCGAGGCCGCGACCCGGGCGCTCGAGCTGATCGAAAAGGACGGCGTCCGCATGATCGTCGGCAGCCTGTCCGCCTCCGTGCAGCTCGCCGTTAATAATGTCACCCGCGAACGCAAGGTGCTCTACAACTCGATCAGCCAGTCCGACCAGATCACCGCCCTGCCGGACTGGAGCCGCTACACCTTCCACGAGGGGCTGACCCCGCACCTCACCGCCGGCGCCGTCGGCCGCTACGCGTTCGGCAAATACGGCAAGCGGGTCGTGTTCCTCAGCGCCGACTACGCTTATGGCCGCGAGATGGTCGACGGCTTCAAGGCCGCGGGCCAACCGATGGGGATCGAGGTCCTGGCCGAACTCAAGCACCCGCTGGGGGCCACCGACTTCTCGACCCTGCTGCCGCGCATCCAGGCCTTGAAGCCCGACATATTGTGCCTGTGCAATTTTGGCCGCGACCAGCAGATCTCCATCCGTCAGGCCAATGATTTCGGCCTGAAGCGGACGACGCGGATCGTGGCACCCATCCTGCTGTACACCGCGCGGGTCGCGGTCGGGCCGGGGCCGTTCAGTGGCGTCGTCGGTGGCACCTCGTATTACTGGGGGGTCGAAAGCAGCATCCCCAGCGCGAAGGCGTTCAACGACCGTTACCGCAAAGCCTACGACAACAAGGTGCCGTCCGATTACGGGGCGCTCGGCTATGGCGGCGTGCGCTCGGTGCTGATGGCGATCAAGCAAGCCAATACGGTCGACACCGAGAAGGTCGTCGATGCGCTCGCCGCGCTCAAATACGACGTCTACAAAGGCCCCGAACACATCCGCGCCTGCGATCATCAGGCGGTGCAGTCGGTGTTCGTCGTCGAGAGCAAGGACAAGGGGGCGAGCCCCTACGACGTATTCGACATCGTCCACACCGACGAGGCGAGCGAGACCAATCTGCGCAGCTGTGCGGACGAAGGGCACGTCTGAGCCGCTTCATGGATGGGATCACGCCGGACCTGTTGGTGCTTCAGCTCTTCGCCGGGCTGGCGCTGGGCGCGGTCTATATCCTGGTGGCGCTCGGCATGTCGCTGCTGTTCGGCATGTTGACCGTGGTCAATTTCGCCCATGGCGCGTTCTACATGCTGGGCGCGTTCGCCGGCGTGGGGCTGCTGAGCCTCGGCATCGGCTTCTTTCCGTGCTTGCTGCTGGTGCCGCTCCTGGTGGGGTCGCTCGGGCTGCTGGTCGAGCGCTTCCTGATCCGGCCACTCTACGGGCGTGGCATCGACTATCCGCTGCTGTTGACCTTCGGCCTGTCCTACTTCCTTGTCGAGGGCGTGCGCGTGCTCGCCGGGCCCCAGGACCTGCCGTTCGACATCCCGGACGCGCTGGTCGGCGCCACCGACATCGGCGTCGGCTACTTCCCGACCTACCGCCTGTTTGTGATCGGGGTCACCGTGGTGGTGTTGGTGCTGCTGTGGCTGTTCCTGGAGCGGACCAATTACGGCCTCATCATCCGTGCCGGCGCGCGGGACCCGCAGATCGTACGCATCCTCGGCATCGACGTCGGCCGCGTCTGGTTGATGGTGTTCGGCATCGGCACCGGGCTCGCCGGGCTGGCCGGACTGCTGGCCGCGCCACTGCAGGGGGCGAGCCCGGAGATGGGCGACAGCGTCCTGGCGATCGCCTTCGTGGTCACGGTGGTGGGCGGCATGGGATCGCTGCTCGGCGCCGTGCTGGCGGGGTTGTTGGTGGGGGTAGTGGTGAGCATGGTCTCGCTCGTGGCCCCGGAGATGGCGCAGGTGTCGATCTTCGCGCTGATGGCGGTGGTGCTGCTGGTGCGGCCGCAGGGTTTCTTCGGCCGCGCGGGCCTGATGAGCTGATGCAGGCCGTTCAGGACGTGGCCGTACCCACCAAGCGCGACTGGCTGCTGCTGGCGCAGCGCCACCGGGTGCTGCTCGCCGCGATCTTCCTGCTGCTGTTCCCGCTGCTGATGCCTTACAAGGCGATCGCGGTGAACATGCTGATCTACGGGCTGTTCGCGCTCGGTTTCAACATGCTCTACGGCTACGCCGGGCTGCTGTCGTTCGGTCATTCGGCGCTGCTCGGAGCCGGCGCCTATGGCTGCGGCATCGCGCTGACCCGATTCGGCCTGCCCTGGTGGCTCGGCATCATCCTCGCGGTGCTGGCCGGTATGGCGATGGCCGCTGCGATGGGCGCGCTGGCGGTGCGGACCCGCGGCATCTATTTCGCCATGGTCACGCTCGCGCTCTCGCAATGCGTCTACTACGTCGCGTTGCAGGCGACGAGTTGGACCGGCGGCGAGAACGGGCTGCGCGGCATCCGGCTGACCACGATTGGCCCGTTCGACTTCGTCGATCCGACCACGCGCTACTACGTCGTCGCATTCATCGTCATTGCCGCGCTGTTCGTACTGTCGCGCATCCTCGCCTCGCCGTTCGGCGCCGTGCTCGAGGCGGTGCGCGAGAACGAGGCCCGCGCCCGCGCCTGCGGCTTCGATGTGCGCGCCACCCGGTTCCTCGCCTTCACCCTGTCCGGCGCGTTCTGCGGCTTGGCTGGCGCACTGCAGGCGCTGCATCTCGGCATCGTGCCGCTGGAGACGCTCAGCTACCAGACGTCCGGCCAGGCGGTAATGATGGCGCTGCTCGGCGGGATGGGGACGTTCTTCGGCCCCTTCATCGGGGCCGGGCTGTTCTTGCTGCTGGAGAACATCGTCTCGCTCTACACCGTGCATTGGCAATTGCTGGTGGGGGTGACGTACATCGCCTGCGTCCTGTTCTTTCCGCTCGGCGTCTGGGGCACCGTGCTCGCCCGGTTGCGCCGGCTTTGAGCGAGGTCATCCTCAGCACGCACGATGTGGGCATGAGCTTCGGCAAGTTCGTGGCGCTGCGCGGCATCACCGCCGAGTTCCGCCGCGGCGAGCTGGCCGGGATCATCGGCCCCAACGGCGCCGGCAAGAGCACCTTCTTCAACACATTGTCCGGCCAGTTCGCGCCCACCACGGGACGGATCACCTTCGAAGGCCGGGACATCACCGGCCTGCCGCAACACCGCTACGCCCGGCTCGGGATCGCGAAATCATTCCAGATCACCACCGTCTTCCCCCAGCTCAGCACGCTCGAGAACGTCCGCGTGGCCCTGCAGGCGCTAACGTCGCGCTACGACGTGTGGCGGCCGCGGGCGCGCCTGACGGGCCTCGTCGAGCAGGCCGGCGCCCTGTTGGAGAGCGTCGGCCTCTGGACCGCGCGCCACCGCCCGGCCAACACGCTCGCACATGGCCAGCAGCGCGCGCTCGAAATCGCCATGGCGCTGGCCAGCAATCCGCGCCTGCTCCTGCTCGACGAACCCACCGCCGGCATGAGCCCGGAGGAGACGCGCACCATGATGGCGCTGATCGCCGAGCTGGCGCGGCAACGGACGGTGATCCTGGTCGAGCACAAGATGAAGCTGGTCATGGGCATCTGTGACCGCCTGCTCGTGCTGCATCATGGTGAATTGCTCGCCCAGGGCAGCCCGGCGGAAGTCCGCGTGAACA
>JAABUL010006270.1_pt1 | contig 13861 bp, 10 predicted proteins | sample 5559151 | NCBI WGS metagenome assembly JAABUL01 (sample SAMN10711876, study PRJNA513368) | rock metagenome | isolation source: Antarctica rocks | place: Antarctica: Victoria Land, Pudding Butte sud | reverse complement strand
GGTTGTCATCGATCGACCCGACCCGGGTCCAGCTGCGCCCACCGTCGTGGCTGGCGAACACGGGCAGGCTGTACGCGGTCAGCGCGGTCGTCCGGTAGCGGGTCGCGATCAGGATCGTCCCGTCGGCTAGCCGCAGCGGGAACGCCTGCTCCTGGATCGTGCCCGCCGGCGACGGGATCGTCGAGATCACCCGTCCGCTCCGGCCCAGATCGGTGCTCTCCACCACCGTGATCGTGGCCGGTTCCCCCGGGTTGAACGTTGTGTAGAACAGCAGGTCCCGGCGGCCCGCGGCGGCGCCCGCACCCAGCAGCAGCCGCGGCCAGGACCCGTTGCGCGCGAGAACCGTGCGGCTCCTGTCCCAGCTGATCACCGGACCGGCCGAGACCGCGTCGACGGCAGTTCCCGTCCCGGCGCGGACCCTACTGTCCGGCGCCGCCGCCTGAGCCACCCCACCGCTGACCGCGGCGCCAACGCTCAGCATCGCCGCAGCGGCCAGGACAAGAACCGTCCCCACCCGGGACCGGCGACGCCGCGAGCCCCCCGGTCCTAGGAGTTCCCTCATGACGCCTCCCCATCGAAGCTTGACCCGGACCGACCGCGACGCACCGTGACCGGTGATCATCGCCAGTGGTAGCACGCACTGGGGGCGCCCGTCCAGGAGGATCCCGACCCACCGCGCCGGGCACACGACCGGTCCTGGCCGACCATGTCCGCCAAGCCCAACCGTCGGCGTCGGCGTACAAGTTTCGCGGCCGACGCCGTGGTGCTCGTCACCACCGGCCAAACCGACCCGCCATCAGTGCCGACTGAGCTTCCGACCACCTACGCGGCACCGGCCTGGTCCACCCGGGAGAAACCGCCGCCACCGTCATCCCCGCCTTCACCCCCCCTGGCACCCCCGTGCTACTGCGACTACCTCGTCGAGCACTTCACCGACTGCACCGCGCCTTCGTCCAAGATCCCCTACGAGCCCGCCATTGCCGCCGGACAGCGCCTGGATCTGTTCGGCCTGCGCCCGGCGCCCCGTGAGGCCTGGCTCACCGGCGCCGCGGCCGTCATCCGGGGCCGTCCGACCGGTCGGACCTCCGCCGCCGCCGAACGGGGCGGATCCGCCAGCGCAGTACAGCCGCCGGGTTTGGGGGGTTCGACTCGACCCAGACGTTGCCGACTGTCTCGCTAGGTGTTGCATGTCATGAGGTTGTGACCAGCGGGTTCGGCGGCGCGGGTTGATCGGGGGCAGGTCTGCTCGGTTGGGTGTGGAGCTACCACAGCAACCACTGCCCGTCCGAAGGAGACCCGTCCCGTGCACGCTAACGCCCCGCTGACCGCTGAAGGCCGTCGTCGTCTGGTCGCCCGGGTGCTGGAGGACGGTCGCCCGCAGTCCCACGTCGCGGCGGAGTCCCGGCTGGCCCGGGCGACGGTCCGCAAGTGGGTCAGCCGGTTCCGGGTCGGCGGGGACGCCGCGTTGGCCGACCGGTCCAGCCGGCCCCACCGCTGCCCGACCCGGCTCAACCCGGGCGTGGTGGCGCGGATCGAGGTGCTGCGCCGGGACCGCAAGCTCCCGCCCCGCCTGATCGTGGCCGAGCTCGCCGCCGAGGGCATCGAGGTGTCCGCCGCGACCGTGCACCGGTGGCTGCGCAAGCTCGGCATCAGCCGGCTCCGAGACCTCGACGTCACCGGGAACAGCCACCGGGTCGTGCGCCGGATCGTGACCGAACGCCCAGGTCAGCTCGTGCACCTGGACGTCAAGAAGATCGGGGCCATCCCCACCGGCGGCGGCTGGCGGGTCCACGGCCGCGGCAGCATCCAGGACAGGGCCGCCCGCAAGGAACGGGTCGGCTACCGCTACCGGCACTCCGCCGTCGATGCCCACACCCGGCTCACGTTCACGCCAGTCCCTACCCGACGAGAAGGCCGTCACCGCGGCCGGGTTCCCGCGCCGCGCCCTCGCGTTCTTCGCCGCCCACGGCGTCACCGTCGAACGCGTCCTGACCGACAACGGGTCCTGCTACCGCTCCCAGCTGTTCGACACGGCCCTACCCGACGGCGCCCGGCACACCTTCACCCGGCCCCACCACCCGCAGACCAATGGGAAGGTCGAGCGGTACAACCGGACCCTGGGCGCCGAGTTCGCCTACGCCAGACCCTAAACCTGCGAAACCCAGCGCGCCGACTACCTCCAACGCTGGCTCATCCACTACAACTACCACCGAGCCCACACCGCCATCGGCAACCAGCCCCCGGCCACCCTCACCCCAACCACTGTCACCAACGTCATGATGCAGAACAGCTAGACATCGACGACCGGTCGAGGCGGGACGACGAGCTACCGCCTCGGCTCATCGTCGCCGGCTCAACGCACGCCTTCGGGCTTCAGCGGTTCCATTCTCTATTCGTATCGGCGAAATGGGTAGATCATGGCCCAAGTACCGGCCCTTCTTCTGCCAGTTTATGGGATGCTCGCCAAACTCGGCGCGCGCCAAATTCACGAAGGCTCGCCGGAATTCCCACAACCATCTTGCCACGTTTGGTAATCCTGGACGACGTCTCCTCTCCACGGACTTCTTCCAGCCTCTTGTAGGCACTCCCCCACGATATGGTCCCCCGGTACTCTTCCCGCGCATCTTCGGTCAGCTCTTGCGATCAAGGCGTCCCCAGTCACGGCACTTCCCCACCGGTGCGACCAGGACGCTTAACCTCATGGCCAGGCGACCAGTTGATCAGCCGCGGGCTCGGCCACGCCAGCCTCGGCCATTTCGGCACGCCGGTGACTCCTGAGTGGCGTTTCTTGGTCTTCCCCGCTGTCGGCCATGCGTCCCCATCGTCACTCATCGAAGGTCAGGATGACCTGCAGGCTGTCGGCCGGGCGGGTGTCGAGTAGCTTAAAAGCCGCGCCGGCGCGGTCGACGGGGAACCGGTGAGTCGTTAGACTTACCAGGTCGAGACGGCCGCTAGCCGCCAGCTCGACCACTGTGCGTTGCAGTCGCAGTTCATCCCAGCGGTGAGAACTCCGAGGGTTGACACCGGAGATCTGGGAACACACCAGGTCGATGCGGTTGTGGTGGAATTCCTCGCCGAGTGACAGCGCGGTTCCCGGCCCCTGGAAGAATCCGGAAACGACGACTCGACTGTTGTACGCGGTCGCCCTTATGGCTTGATGCAGCGCGGCGTAGACACCACTGACCTCGATGGACACGTCCGCGCCGCGGCCGGCGGTCAGTCGCCTGATGACGCTCGCCGCAGACTCCGGTCCGGCGGCGTCGACTACGTGCGGTGCACCGAGGCGAGAAGCCAGGGCTAAGCGGCCCGGGAGCGCGTCCACCGCAATCACCTCGCCCCCATTCAATCGGGCGAGCTGCGCGACGATCTGTCCGGGAACTCCCTGACCGAAGACGGCGACAGTTTCACCGACATGGATGTCGGCGTCCAACACCGCGTTCAAGGCGATCGCACCTATGTGGGCATAAACACCGATCAGGGGGTCGGCTCCCGGCGGCATCAAGCGCTCGGCGGCGTACTCACCTGAAAGCACCGCAATACTCCGGTGGCCCCACGTACCGAACACCGTGTCGCCGAGGACCACGCCGGTGACGTCCTCGGCGACCTCAACGACGACACCGACCTCCTCATACCCCCAGCCCTCGATCGGGTATTGAAGGCCGACCGTCCCTTCAACGAACATCTGTGACGCCTCGTCCCACCGCTTGCTCAGGAACGGGTTCGATCCGCGATACGCGGTCAACTCAGTTCCTGCGGATATGCCCGAGTAGGTCGTTCGAACACGAACGTGACCCGCGACGAGAACGGGGTCGTCGGCAGGGTGGACGTCGACGCGGTGCGAAGCGGTGAACCGTACGACAACGGACACGGGGACCCCTGACTCGGTGACACGCTACGGCGACTTATGGTGCTCACGCATGGTGGGGGCGCGGCGGGGCCGAGCGCCACCGAGGGACCGAGATCGACTCGTTGGCATTGCCTGGGCCGCCTGGATGACCGTTTGCGCCAACCCGCTTACGTGGCGCCCAAACCGGCCGAGGTGATGCCGTCGACGAAACGTCGCTGGAGCACGAGGAACAGCACGATCATCGGTGCCATCATTATGACCCCGGCGGCACTGATCAACGAGTAGTTCTGCGTGTACCCCTCCTGGAACGAAAAGAACGTCAGTGAGATCGGCATCTTGTCGTTGGACTGGATGAACGTGACAGCGAGTAGGAACTCGTTGTAGGCGGACAGCGCGGAGACCAGCGCGATGGTGAGGAAGCCGGGCCAGGCGATCGGCAGGATGATCCGGAACAGGATAGCGACCTCGCCCGCCCCGTCGATCCGGGCGGCACTGTCGTAGTCCCGTGGGATGTTGATGAGGAAGGAGCGAAGCAGCAGCGTCGCGAAGGGCGAGAAGATGGCCCAATAGATGATGATGAGGCCGAACCGTGTGTCATAGAGGCTAAGCCGGGTCCACAGGAAGAACAGGGGCACGAGGAACAACTGGATAGGCAGGGAGCTGCTGACGAGCAGATACGTCATGAATCCGCCGGTGCCGGGCAGGTCCAGTCGTGCCATCGAGTACGCGCCGCACCCGGCGATGACACAGACACCGGCCACGGTGCCGAGGACGATGACCAGGCTGTTGACGAAACCAGCGCCCATCGCGGCTGTCGTCCAGGCATCCGCGAAGTTGTGCCACTGCGGGTGCGTCGGCAGGCCGAGTGGGCTCGTCGCGAGCTGGGACTGCGTCTTGAGCGAGTCGAACAGGAAGATGACGATCGGCCCAAGCGCGAACGCGAACAGGACCACGAGCGGCAGGTAGAACGCGGGATTGGGTGCGCCTCCCCGGCCTCGGGTCCTACGCGCGCGCTCACCAGCCGACGCGACGGCGTTGCTCGTTGCGCCGGTCATATGTCCCAGTCCTTCCGACGTCGAACCCACTGGTACACCCCGACCACCAGCCCCGAGATGACAGCCAGCACGACGCCCATCGACGCGGCGTAGCCCGCCTGCTGGTTCTGGAACGCGTCCCGGTACAGAACTGTGCTGACGACCTCGGTCGCCCCGGCCGGACCACCCTGGGTGAGAATATAGATGTAGTCGAATACCAGGAACGACCAGATGATGGTCATCAGCCCGAGGAACATGAGGGTCGGGCGGATGGACGGCAGCGTGATGAACCGGAATTGCTGCCACGAGTTGGCGCCGTCGATCCCCGAGGCCTCGTACAGTGATGGGTTGACCCCCTGCATGGCCGCCAAGAACACCACGACCAGGAATCCCCACCATGACCAGGTGTTCACGACCGCAACCGACGGCAGCGCGGTGTGGCCGTTGCCGAGGAAGTTGACCCCAGTCAGCTTGCCCAGCCCGTGTTCCGGGGACAGCAAGGTCGACCAAATGCTTGAGCTGACGACGCTCGCGACGATGTACGGGACGAAGTACACGACGCGGAAGACCGTAACGAACCGGCGCAGCCGGGACAGGAGGAACGCCCCGAACAGTCCCATGAACATTGGGACGATCAGGAAGAATAGCGTCCACAGCAGGTTGTGAACGAATGCGTGCCCGAACTCGCTGTCGTGCAGCAGATTCGTGTAGTTTGCCAGACCGACCAGGCGCGCCCCGCCGATACCCGTCCAGTCGGTGAACGAGTAGATGACGCTGAACACCCCGGGCCCTGCGACGACCAGGACGTTGACGAGGATCAGCGGCACCATGAACAGCCAGGCCACCAGACCACGGCGGCGCCGGGCCCGGGCCGAGCTGGCCCGTCTCCGTCCCGCCGGCCGACCCGGGGTCGCTACCGGGTCCAGGGCCGCCGGAACGCTCTGGAGGACGGCCATTCAGCTGGCCGAGAGGGGAGAGGACAACGGCGGAACCTTGCCGGCCGTCAGCTCGGGTGCGAAGACCGCATCCAGACCAGCACAGTAGGCCTGGGGGGTGAGATTTCCGGTGATCACCTTGTCCATGGAGGTGTAGATGTATGTGTCCGTCTTCGGCGGGAATGAACTCCAAGTCGCGTAGCCGACGCTCTTCGTCGCGCTCAGGTCGACGTAGAACCGCTTGAGTCGCTCATCCACGCTGGACGGGAAGTCCGACGCCTTCACGTTGATCGGGGGCAGCTGGAATGCGACCTCGGCGACTGCCTTCGTGGCGCGCGCGGGATCCAAGGTCCAGTCGAGGAACTCGGCGGCCGCGTCGGGGTTCTTACTCTTGCTATTGATCGAGTTGTCGCCGCCGATCGCCAGCACGAAGCTGCCCGGGGTCGCCGTTGTAGAGAGCAGCGGCAGGGGCGCCCAGTCCCAGGTCGCGGTGTTTCCCGCGGCCTTGCCGAAGTACGGCTGGATCTCCGTAAAGCCCCAGGAACCCGTGATCATCATCGCGGCTTTGCCGGACGCCAGCTTCGCATAAAGGTCGGCGAACTTATTGGTGAAGTAGCTCTGGCTCCCGCCCCCGTACCACCCCTTGTCGAAGTACGACTTCAGCAGAGTGATCGAGTTTACGAAGGCCGGGTCGGTCCACTTCTTCTTCCCGGTCAGCGCCGAGTGGACGGCGTCGTTGCCGGCGACTTGGTTGAGGAAGGCCGTGACGTGCCATTCGGTGGCCTGCCGGAAGTCAGCGTTACCGGCTGCAATTGGCATCATCCCCTTTGACTTGGCGTCCTCACAGATCTTCTCGAACCCAGCCTTGTCGGTGGGCACCGACCACCCGTTCGTCTGGAATGTCTTCGGGTTGTACAGCAGGACGACCGACTCCGCCGAGGTCGGCAGGCCGGAGAGCTTTCCGCCGACCATGCCGGTCTCCAGCGCCCACGCGGCCACCTTCGTCGACCACTTGTACTTCTCCGCGTAGGCGGTCAGGTCGAGCACGTTGCCGGCATCGGCGTACTGGACGACGAGCGTTGGCCCGTCGGAGGGGATGACGTCGGGCCCACGGCCGGACGCCAGAGACGTCTGGATGAGCTGGTCGATGGTCGACGTCTGCTTCACGGACAGGGTAACCCCGGGCTTGTGTGCTTTGCTGAACGCGTCGATGGTGTTCGTTTGCACGTAGCTCTGGTCGGTCTTGCTGGTGAAGGCCGACCAGTAGGTGACCGGGCTGCCCCCGGACCCGGACCCGGACGATCCGGACGACCCCCCGCAGGCGGCGAACAGCGCGCCGGTCGCGGCGAGCCCGCCCGACGTGGTCAGGAAGCGGCGGCGTGACAGAGGTACGGACATGTTCGGTTCCTCCGGGTCTCTCCTGCGATGCAGAGCGGGGGCGACGGCTTCCCGGCCCACAGGCCTGTCGGTCGGGGGTTGGGCGTCCGGGATTATCTACCCGTGTAGATCGGCGATGGTAGGGCCTCTGGGCGGCGTCCGCAAGCGCCTTCGAAACGGGTGCGTCGACCCGCCCGGTACCCCGTGGCGCCGGCTCCCGTCAGTCCTCGTCGGCGTCGGTGGGCTCCAGGTCGGGGCATCCGCACGAACCGCGCACTGCCAGGTCGACCGGGAACACGTCGGTCGTCGTCGGACCCGGGTCCCGCCCGAGCTGCTCGACCAGGCGACCGATGGCGGCTCCGGCCATCGCGGCGATCGGCTGCCGGACCGCTGTCAGCCCCGGCACCAGGTAGGGCGCCGTCTCCGCGCTGTCGAACGACACGACGGCCAAATCGTCCGGGATGGTTCTGCCGGTCGCCCGCGCCGCGCGGTAGACCCCCAGCGCCTGCTCGTCTGCGGTGGCGAAGATCGCGGTGGGCGGCCGACGGCCGTTGAGCAGACGCAGCGCATCGTCGTACGCCGAACGGCGCGAGAAACCGGAGGACGTCGCGATCAGTGCTGGCGGAGCCGGCAGGCCGGCGGCGGCCATCGCCTTCGCCCACCCGACGACCCTTTCCGCAGCAGTCGGGAGGCGTTCCGGCCCCTGCAGGACCGCGATCCGGCGGTGGCCGTGCGCGATGAGGTGCCGGGTGGCGAGCTCTCCGCCGGCGGCGTTGTCGACCCGCACACCGGAGGCGGCAACAGTCGTTTCGCGGTCGACCGTCACGAACGGCACACCCGCGTCGCGGACGAGCCGAACGACCGACGTGTCCGGGTCCGCGCACACGAGCGCGATCCCGTCGACCCGACGGTCGAGGAACGCGTGGGCGTACGACTGCTCCCGGTCGGGGTCGCCCAGGGAGTTTGCGACCAGGAGGGCGAAGCCGCGCTGCGTCGCCGCGAGCTCGATCTCGCGCAGCAACTGCGCGAAGTACGAGTTCGCCGTGTCGGGGATGATTAGCCCGATCACGCCGGTCCGCTGCGTCTTTAGCGAACGGGCTACGGCGTTCGGCCGGTACCCGAGCTCACGCATCGACGCAACCACGCGCGCGCGTGTGGTTGCGGCGACCGGACGGGGACCGTCGTTGACCACGTAGCTCACGACGGCCGCGGAGACCCCCGCGTGGCGCGCGACGTCGTTCCTGGTGATCACGTTGGCTACCTCCAGCCGTTCTTGTGGATCCGGCGGGCGAAAGGGTACCGTTGCGTGCTACACGAGTAGAGGACCCCGGTCCCGGCCGCGCCGGTCAACCGGGTGGCGCCAAGGGAGGCCCATGACCGTCCAGTCGATGCCGGTGACCGAGCTGCACGTTCCCGCGGATCACGCCGAGCGCACGTACGCCGGGTGTCTCGGGAAGGTGCTCGGGGTGTACCTCGGGCGTCCGTTCGAGGGCTGGACCAACGACCGGATCCTCGCCGAGCTCGGCCCGATCGAGTACTACGTCGCCGACCGGCTCGGCGTCCCCCTCATCGTCACCGACGACGACATCAGCGGGACGTTCACGTTCCTGCGCGCCCTGAGCGACTACGGCCCCTCGCTGGACCTGACGGCGGCGCAGATCGGCCAGACCTGGCTGAACTACATCATCGAGAAGCGAACCATCCTCTGGTGGGGCGGCGTCGGGAACTCGACCGAGCACACGGCCTACGTGCGGCTGAAGAACGGGATCGCCGCGCCGCGCTCCGGGTCGATGGAGCTCAACGGCCAGGTCGTCGCCGAGCAGATCGGTGCGCAAATCTTCATCGATGGCTGGGCGATGGTGTCACCCGGGGACCCGGCCCAGGCTGCCGACCTGGCCGGCCGGGCCGGCAGCGTCAGCCACGACGGGGAGGCCGTCCACAGCGCTCAGGTGCTCGCCGCGATGGAGGCGCAGGCGTTCGTCGAGTCCGATCTCGACGTCCTCCTGGACACAGGCCTGTCCTTCATCCCTGCCGACTCCCTCATCGCCGCGCAGGTCGCCGACATCCGCCGCTGGCACCGCGAGGAGCCGGACTGGCAGGTGGCGAGAGCCCGGCTGGAGGAGCGGTACGGATACCACCTCTACGGCGGCGGCTGTCACACCGTCCCGAACTTCGGCGTGATCGTGCTCGCGCTGCTCTACGGCGGCGGCGACTGGGACCGGTCGATGATGATCGTCAACACCTGCGGTTGGGACACCGACTGCAACTCCGGCAACCTCGGGTGTCTGCTCGGGATCCGGAACGGCTTGGGCGCCTTCGACCAACAGGACTGGCGCGGACCGGTCGCGGACCGGATCTACCTGCCGACCGCCGACGGCGGCCGAGCGGTGACCGATGTCGCGACCGAGGCGGCCCGGGTGGTCAACCTGGGACGCGCGCTGCGCGGGCACGAGCCGTTCGCCCCCGAGGACGGGGCCCGCTTCTCGTTCGCCTTCCCTGGTTCGGTACAGGGCTTCACGGTGACGGCCGGGGACGGGTTGGTGGCGAACGTGGCAGTGGCCGACACGGCCGGGGCGGATCTAGCCGGGGCGAACGTGGCCGGCAACAGTCCGGAGCAGCGCTCACTGCGGATCAGTGCAACCGGTTCGACACCGGTCACGGCGACCACGCCGACCTTCATCCCGCCGGAAGGCCAGCACATGCCCCACTACGGCCTGGTGGCGTCGCCGGCGCTGTCCCCCGGTCAGCGGGTCCGTGCCTCGGTGCGGGCCGCATCGACCAATGCGGCGCCGGTGCAGGCGCGCCTGGTCATCACCCGCTACGGGGCGGATGACCTGCCGGTGCAGGTCCCGGGGCCGCGGCAGACGCTGGCCCCGGGTGAGAGCGCTGAGCTTGCGTGGGTCTTGCCCGGGTTGGGCGGGCAGCCGATCGCCTCGGTCGGCGCAGGGCTCGTTCCGCAGGCCTCGGGCGACGGCGCGAATCCGCAAGCGACCGCACTGGACCTGAACTGGTTGGACTGGGATGGGCAGCCCGAGGTGACTCTCGGCCGACCCGCCGACGGCGGGACGATGTGGCGTCGCGCGTGGGTCGACGCCGTCGACGATTTCAGCGGCCGCTGGCCCGAGTCGTTCCACTTCACTCAGAACGAGGGTCGGGGACTGCTCATCCACGGGACGCGGGACTGGGCCGACCTCGCCGTCAGTGCTGACCTGACACCGCACCTCGCCAGCGAGGTCGGTCTCGCCGTGAGAGTGCAGGGACTCCGCCGGTACTACGCAGTGCTCCTCGGGTCCGACGGGGTCGCACGACTCGTGAAGTCCCTCGACGGGGACCGAGTGCTGGCGACCGCCGACCAGCAGTGGGAGCTGGGACGGACCTACCAGCTGACCGTGGAAGTCACCGGGAACCGGATCCGCGCCCGCGTGGACGGACTCGAGCTGTTCGACGTGCAGGACGCTGAATCGCCGCTGCCGTCCGGAGCCATCGGGCTGGCCGTCGCCGACGGGCGCGCCATGTGCGAGACGGTCACCGTGAGGCCCGGAAACCGAGGGTGACCTCGTTGGACGGCCACGGGCCCACCAAGGCGGACGTCCCGGTGTTCGTCATCGGCGCCGTGAACATCGACCTCGTCTTCCGCGTCGACGCCCTCCCGCGTGCCGGGCAGACGGTCCTGGCGAGGTCGCCGCAGGAGCTGAACGGCGGGAAGGGCGGCAACCAGGCGGTGGCCGCAGCCCGCCTCGGCGCCGACGTGCGCATGGTTGCATGCGTCGGCACGGACTCCGCCGGCGACCGCGCACTGGCCAGCCTCCGGGCGGCCGGGGTCGACGGCCATTCCGTCCAGCGGCGAGGAACCCGGACCGGGACGGCCACGGTTCTGGTCTGTGACGACGGCGAGAACGCCATCATCGTCAGCCCCGCCGCCAACAGCCTGCTCGAACCAGCCGACGTCGACGTGGCCTTGGCCGATGCCCGATCGGGAATTGTGCTGATCTCGTTGGAGGTTCCGCTCGCGGCCGCCAACGCCGCGGCGGTCGCAGCGTCGGCCCGGGGGCTGACCGTCGTCCTCAACCCGGCGCCCGCACACGTGCTGAGCCGCGAACTCCTTGCGTCCTGCGACGTGCTGATCCCCAACGAGCACGAGGTCGGCGAGCTGGGTCAGCCGAACATCGGAGCACTGCTCGCTACCGGAACCGGCGCCGTCGTCGTCACCCGCGGGGCTGCGGGCGCCGAAATCCACCGGAAGGAAATGCCTGTCCGGCGCATCCCCGCCTTCCCCGTGGACGCGGTGGACACGACAGGGGCCGGTGACGCCTTCTGCGGGGGGTTCGCCTGGGCTCTGTCGACGGGGCGCAGTCTGGAATCGGCCGTCACCGCCGCCAGCGCGACGGGCGCACTCGCGACCCGGCGGACCGGCGCGCGCGCCAGTCTGCCCTCGCTCGCGGAGATGCACGACCTCTTCCCAGACGTGCTGGTGACCGGTATGAGAAATCCAGTGCGGTCAATCCGGCCTGACGGAATTATGACACCCGTCCATTCGCCGAATCGCGCAGTCAGGTAGCTCGTCATGTTTGACCACTCGTCCCCCGGGATGCCAACCGCCAAGGACGGGGCTCGTTGATGGTTATCCGCGACCAGAATATGTGTTGTCGGTCCCTCGGGTCAGGCTCAGTTGGTGGCAGGCGCGGGGACGACGGCTCGGGCGGACCGTTCGTTGAGTTCGGACTGCAGCGGTCAGTTCACGCGCTGGCCCAGACGGCGTTGTCCGGCGGCGGGAGAGGTGCCGCCTCGGCTGGGGGAACCGGGTAGTGGTCGGTGGCGCAGTCGCGGAAGGGTCCGTCGGCTCCCATGAGGATGGGGAGTTGGTGGTCGAGGTGGTCTCGGTACCAGATGCCGAGGGCGGTGCCTCCTTGTCCGCGCAGCGCTTCCCAGGAGTGCCAGAGGGCAGTGAGGCGGCTGACCGCTTCGCCGTGTTCCCCACCATTCGGGGCACCAGAGCCACCGGCCGCCGAGGGTGGGTCGGGTGAACAGGGGTTGGAGGTAGTCGGTGACGAACGCGGCGAGGCTGGTGTGCACCGGCCCGTCAGCCGCGGGCTCGGCTCCCCCGCCGGCTGTGGGAGGGCGGCCGGTGAGCAGTTCCTCGACGAGGGTCTCGAGTTCGCGGAGCCGGGCGGCGAGCCCGTCGACCCGGGCGCGGTCGTCCGCGGCGGTCGCGCGCAGCGGTTCGTCGTCGGCGGGGTCGGTCACCAGGCGACCGTCCCCGCGTCGTCCGGGTGGGCGCCAGCCCTGTTGGTCATGCTCTGTTGGGCGGCCTCTTCCGCGGCGGCGATCTCCTGCTTGCGGGGTCCGGTGTACCAGGGGTCGAGCTCGATGAGCCCGGCCGGGCAGCCGGTGGCGAGGATCAGCGCCCACCCTTTGGGGATGGTGCGGACGTCGGCGGGGGTGAGGACCCGGTCGCGGGTGACGCTGGTGGTCCGGCTCCGGCCGCCCTTCCCGGCGCCGGTGTTGAGGCTGGTGGTGGTGATGTCGTGGTCGCCGACCATCCGGGATAGGTCCTCGGCGAGGCGGGGGTCGTCGAGGCCGGCGCCGATGAGCTTGACGGTGGCGGCGGACCAGAGGACCTCGGCTCCGGTGGCGCCCCAGACGAGTTCGGCTTGCTTGTAGGACTGCAGGATCGTCATCGGGGCCGCGAACGTCTGCAAGATCCGCAACCTGCCCGAGCTGTACTCCCACCTCGGCAGCCGCGGAGCGGCGGCCTTAACGATCCGCGGCGCGCTGGGCGAGCTCGCGGTGACCGTGGACCACGTCGGGTCGACGGCGGTACCCGGGCTTCCCGCCAAGCCGGTCATCGACATCGACCTGACGATCGAGGACACCGTCGACGAGCTGCGCTACCTCCCGGTCCTGGCGGGACTGGGCTACCGCCTCGTCCTGCGCGAGCCGTGGTGGTACGGCCATCGGATGCTGCTGAGCCCCGCCGAGGACACCAACCTGCACGTGTGGCCTGTCGGAGCACCCGAACCCGTCCGGCACCTGCTGTTCCGCGACTGGTTGCGCACCCATCCCGAGGACCGGGAGCTCTACGCCACGACCAAGCGTCACCTCGCCGAAGCGACCGGCCGGGGCCCAGCTGAGTACAGCCTCGCCAAGAACGACGTCATCGACGACATCTTCCGGCGGATCTTCAGCGACAACCCGTCCTAGGCACTCATTCGCACCTGACCGACCCTCCCGGCGACTGCCCGCTTCGCAGTTGCCCATGCACTACTGCACTTATCCGCCACCCCCACATCGGAGCTCCAGTTCACCAGCCATTGCTCTGACCCGTTGAGATCGCCAGCAAGGCCAGCGCGGCGCGCGGCAAACGAACTGTTCGCGAACAGACCCGCCGCGTGGGCCCTACCGCGGCCCCGGTCCTGCCCGCCGTCCAGTCAGGCAGTGCCCTACGCGCGCTCCGCCTCGGCCGGCCGCGCTGCGCTCCCGCCGGCGGCGGAGGTCTGGACGTCACGGCCGGTGAGCGCGAGGGAACCAACCATGACGACCATGAGGGCAGCCAGGCCGGCGGCGACCGGGCCGGCTCCCCAGCCCAGACCGTGATCGATGCGCGGTTTGCCCAGGCCGTCGGCGATCGAGGCGCCCAGTGGCCGGGTGAGCACGTACGCGGCCCAGAA
>JAABUL010006269.1_pt1 | contig 13864 bp, 24 predicted proteins | sample 5559151 | NCBI WGS metagenome assembly JAABUL01 (sample SAMN10711876, study PRJNA513368) | rock metagenome | isolation source: Antarctica rocks | place: Antarctica: Victoria Land, Pudding Butte sud | reverse complement strand
TCCGACTACATGGGATGTCGACTCAATGCCATCGACCACAAACCACGAAACAAAAACGGGCGTTGCGATGCGGGATGTAGCGCTGACAGTGGCACTTTCGGCAAGACACGACAGCCTATCGGCACCCTTTGATGACCTGCAGGCGGATGAGGTTTGTGCTTGCCTCTTCCTGCAGGCCCCAGCTCAGCGGGTGGCCGCGGCGCAGCCTGCGACAGCTGCGGCGGCCAACACCGCAGCAGCAGCTGCAGCCAGACCGTCCTCCTGCGCAACGTCAGCGCTTTCTGGCGGCGCAGCGGCCGGTAAGCCCGCAGCCCCATCACTGCAGCCGCGGCAGGTGCCGCCGATCCGCGCCGCCAGTGGCTCGTCCTTCCTGCAGCCATTGGCGGCGCCACCGCGGTTGGCGGCGTGGGCTGTGCCGGCGATTGCTCGCAGCGGCGGCTCGCTGTTTGGAGCGGCGCCCGCGGCAGCGTCCCGGCCAGCGGCGCTTGTCGCTGCCGCCGCTGCCGAGCCGTTGGCGGCAGCGGCGCAGCCGCAGGGTGCAGCAGCCCACCCTGTAGCAGCGGCGTCACTGCCGCTGCGCGGCGGAGGCGGCGCCTCTGGCTTTGGCGCTTTGCTGGGCAGCGGCAGGGCTGTCAAGCGCCCTGCAGAGGTGCCAGTTCGCTCACTCTGCATCCACTGCATTTTCGGCGCCTAGAATGGAAATTCTGTCCCATTGTGTGGCAAACCTCGATTCGAGCACCTGCCGCAGGAAGCATCCCCAACGGAAGCAGCAACTCTCAAAGCCCGGCCTGCAGCTGCACATATCGCAACCTCTCCTCGAAACCCTAAACCCTAAACCCTCGAAAACGACAAGGACACTGTGATCATGTCTGCGCTGCAGGAATTGGCGCAGCGGGAGGCAGTGCAGCGGCTGCGCACCTCCTTTCACCTTCCGTTCGCCCGGCTGGCCGACGATGCGCAGCCCTCAGGTGGGGACACTTGGATCCCTTTCTTGAATTGAGTTCTTAATACCCTTTCCATTTGGGTGAGGCACGGCAACGGGTCCAACTTCATGGATTGCTGCATCCGCAACCCTGACGCCTGGAGGGCCCCTGCCTGTGCATTGCACAATTAGAGTAATGCTCTGAATTACACAAATGCCTTACTCTGAGGCATTTCTTGGCTCCTGCAGGCGAGCAGACGGCAGGCGGCATTGCAGACGCCGCCGCCGCGCAAACCCTAAACCCTAAGCCCGCGGCGGACGGAACCGCAGCGCACGACGACGGCCCGCAGCGCACCAGCGGCTCCGTCATCCGCGCCTTTGTCGACTCGCTGCCGCCAGACGACGCCGGTGCGTCCGCACAGGACGAAACGACAGCTGCGGCAGCGGCAGCGGGGCAGCCGCAGCGCCAGGCTGCAGCAGCACAGCAGCGGGCAGAGGAGGAAGCAGAGGAAGCAGCAGCCGAGCGGACCGACTTCCTGGCGGGCGGCCCGAACTACCTAGATCTTTCGGGGTTGTCGGCGGATTTCGCGCCGCTCAGCGGCCGTGATGGCGCCAAGAAGGGCAAGAAGCGGCGGCGCGGCGAGCCGCCGCAGCAGGGGCAAGGCAATGGCGGCGGGCGGCAGCAGGGGCAGGGTGGCGGCGCGGGCGGCGACGACGCTCTGGCAGCAACCTACCGCCGCATCGGTCTTGATGGTGAGGTCCATTCCTGCACACCGTTTGCATGCGTACATAGTGCTTCGTCAGGCCGCTTGTGCATTCTCGCTCATCGTTCCTGAGGGCTTTCACATGCAGCTCTCACCACTTTTTGGTTGATGCTGAACAGTGTCAAATCTCCGGGGATGTGTGTCGATGTCCTCGCAGTCAGGGTTCTGTTACTCTGTGCCTTGCGACCCTGCAGACGACAGCGGCGAGGACGCGCCGCCGACGCGGCAGCAGAAGACGGGCAAGAAGGGCGGCAAGAAGCGCGCCGCCGGCTACCCTGCAGCGGCGCACGCGCAGCCCGGCGCGGGCCAGCAGCACGCGCAATTGCAACGGCAGCAGCAGCGGCAGAAGATAAAAACCCTGCAGGCGCAGCCGCTGCACGAGCAGCATGCGGCCGCGGCGGAGGCGGCCGGCTTCGATTACGACGCCGCGCGTTCCGCAGCCCCGGGGCTGGACCTGCGCATGTCCGCAGGTGCGGCGCCAGCCAATCCCGAAGACGTCGTGTTGTCATCACACGTCGGTGTCTTTGCGTCCGTTCCTGACGACTCCGCAGGACGAGTCTCGCTGTGGGATCTCTGCTCCATGGATGTTGACGCCTGATGGGCAGCTGCAGCTCAAGCGGAGCCAAGCTACCTGACGCTCATCTCTTGCTGCTGATGCAGGCCCCGCGGCAGGGCGCGGCCGCGGCGGCAGGGGCGGGCGGGGTGGCCGCGGAGGCCGCGGCGCTGGCGCCGGCCGCGGCCGCGGCCGCAAGTCGTCAGCCGAGAGCTTCAACGCGGTGGCGCCGCCGGCGTCGGGCGCCGCGGTGGCGCCGCGGCCATACGGCATGGCGGACTCTGGGCTGATGAAGGGCGGCAAGCGCTCCGGTGTGGCGCCACGCGCGGGCAACAAACAGATGACTTTTTAGGGTTTTGCACACTTTCTGTTGGGCGTTCAGGTCCAGGTGAAGCCATGTGCTGATGAACACTCAGTTAGGGACCGCCCACAGGCTGATGGGCTGCATGTTACCTTCGGCACGCAGTTCTCTGCTCTTCGCGCACTGCAGCGTAGTGGGTCCGACTTGCCTCGGAACGCTGAAGCATCCTCGTCAGTGATGATCAAAACGGGCATGTCATGTCAGGACGGAGATGCAGCCCGATATGTGGCGGGGTTGCCTTTGTCAGCACGGGCAGCTTCTCAGAGTGAGGTCGGCAGACTCCAAGCATTCCGGCATCACAAGAGACGCCCGTTTCGACTGTGACAGCGACATCCACCTCTGCATTCAATGTCGGTACATATTGCGGGTGCGCCTGAATGCCCGGCTCCCAAAACCACAAACTTCAAAGAGCATGCAAGTAACGGTACAAGAATAGCCTACACACACCACACAGTAGCGGTGACAGGGTTGTGTACGAAGCATAGGGTTCCGAAGCGCCTGAAATTGACCAGGCACCTGGCCTAGGAGGTAGCTATTAGCCTAAATGGTGTCACGAAAGCGGCTTTGTCAGGAGGCCCTCAAGCTCTCAAGCCGGCGGCCGCGGACGCGGCAGACCCGCCACGCCGTGCTTCCGCCACTGGATCTTGGGCGCCGCCTGCCGCGCCAGCTTCTCGATGGGCGGCAGCGCCGCCCTCGCCCGGAAAGTCACGGGCCGCTGGGGCGGCTGCTGCGCTGCCGGCCCTGCATCTGATGAAGGCGACTGTGCTGGAGGCGGGGTCTCCAACGGCGCCGGCGCTGCTGCCCATGGCCGCCCCGCCGGCCTGTGTTGGTGCCGCTGCTGCAGCGACAGTGTAGAGCTGTGTACTGTGTGCCGCCGTGCCTGCACGGCGCCGCGCCGCATAGCTGCCGCAGGTGCCGAAGCGCCCTGTGCGGCAGAGCTACGCCGCTCTGTGATGGACGTTGCTTCCGCCGCCGCGTGTGCGAAAGGCGGCTGCGCTGCTGTGTGCTGCTGCTGCTGCTGCTGCTGCTGCCTGTCAGCGCCCCATGGTTGTGCTGCAGCGCTGCGCTGATGACTGCGCTGCGCCGCTGCGTACGGCGGCCTGCTGCTGCGTGGGCCGTGCCGCTGCGGCCCAAAATTGCGCCGTTGAGGCCTGCGTCGGCCTCGGTGCAGAACCGCTTGCCATCGGCCCCCTTGTGCGTACTGCTGCTGGCGGGGGCAGCAGCACCGCATCGTGTGCTGGCCGCTGGAAGGCGGGCTCTGGCGCTTGTGCTTCCGCACGCCGAGGCAGCTGTAGCGCCGCTGGCTGCAGCGCCGCTGGCCCCTGCCGTGCTGCGAGCGGCGGCGCCGCAGCTGGCGGCACCGGCGCACCAGGCTGCAAGTCCCATGCCGGCACGCTGTGCAGTGGCGGCGGCGCTACCAACGCCGCCGCTGCCGCCGCCGCCGCCGCCGCCGCCGCCCCAGGCTGCTGCGGCGCCATCCGCGCCGTCGCAGGCGCCGCCGCAGTGCCGGCTGGCACTGCCGCGGCCCGCGCGGACGACGGCGGCAGGCATGCTGCCTGAAGCGCCGCAGGCGCCGGCGCTGGCGGCGAGGGCCGCGCCGGCCGTGCTGGCGCAGCCGCCTCCTCCTCGTCGCTGTCATCAAACAGCTGCAGCGCGTCTTCCTGCAGCCGGCAATGGCAGCACATTGATGGGGTGGTTCAAGGGTACAGCTCCCTAGCGATGGTGCGACATTACGTTCGCTGAGAAGTGAGCCGCCGCCTCACGTAGTGCAGCTTCTGCAAGTAAATTTCCGCAAACATGCGGCGTTTATGCTTGCTTCGCTGACGAAGTGTGCCCTGCGTCCCACGCCAGACCGAGCGCCGTAACCTGGCTGAAGGAGTGCGGCAAACGATCAGCTGTCCCAGGCGCAGGAAGGGGCGAGATCCCGGCTACAGGCTGCATGGGAGAAAGGGGGCGCACCTCAGAGGCACGTGCAGAGGCGAATCGCCGCCGGACGGCCTTGCGGCTGTAGGGCTGCCCGCTGCCTTTGGCGCTCGCTGCCGCGGTGAAAGCCGGTCCGAGCCCTGCTGCTGCCGCCGCTGCCGGCGCGGCTGCCGCCACCGGATTGCCCTTGCGCTTTCGGGGCCGCCCCGAGCGGACATCATCGGCCGTCGCGCTGCTCTGCTGCCGTATGTCGGCCATGCGCCCATTCTGCTGCGGCAGGGCGCCACTCAGCGGGGAGGGCCGCTGGCCATTCTGCAGCAGCGCCGGCGGCTTGCCGCTCTGCAGCGCCGGCGGCTTGCCGCTCTGCTGCGGCTGCGGCTTGCCATTCTGCAGAGGCGCCGGCTTGCCGTTCTGCTGCGGCGGTGGCTTGCCGTTCTGCTGCGGAGCCGGCTTGCCATTCTGCTGCGGCGGTGGCTTGCCGTTCTGCTGCAGCGGCGCCGGCTTGCCGTTCTGCGGCGGCAGCAGCTTGCCGCTCTGTGGTGGCGGCGGCGACGCCTCATTCGAATCGTCCTCCGAGTCGAATTCTGACAGCGTGTCCACCTCCGAGTTGCTGTCGGAGCCGCTTCCGGCTTCCGCAGCCAGCGCCGCGCGGAAGGACTTGGCGTGGCCGCCCAGGAAGCCGACGCACGCCGCCGCGCCGCAGCAGCACCTGCAGAAACAAGGGTTTCGCAACCTGAGATCGGGTCATGGCGGGAGGTTCTCTGTTGATCTGTGTAGTGGCCACTCAGATAGTCCATGCCGCAGGAGCAGCAGCCGCCAAATTGTCACCAAAGGAAACCGGTGTCCAAGCTGCATGGCCGCCAAGGATGCAGAGGCCGCCACTCACAGCTGCACGACGACAAGCGCTGGCCAATCCTGGACCAGAATTTCTGCATCTGAGCCCATGCAGCGCTTCTAGGCCTGTCGATCATGACCAACGAAACCCCATTTGACCTGACGCGGCGGCCGCCGTTCCATTCCAAGTTGTAGGAGTAGGTCAGCTCCTCGCCCGCCGCAACATCCCGCCGCGCAAATATACCCACACACAGCTCGCCCAGCACCTGCACAGTGAGCATGAAGTCGAAGGGAATCCGTGAGGTTGTAGGAGTAGGTCAGCTCCTCGCCCGCCGCGATGTTCTGCCTCGCAGAAGATGCCCATGCACAGCTCGCCCAGCACCTGCGAATTTCCAGTGTAATATCAGGAGTGGTATGCAGTGTACATCGCGTTTCAGCAGGAGGTGAGCGCGTATGATTGCGCGTTGTCGTGTGGCAGCGCGCTTTTGCAGCGGCATGTGAGGCAGCGGGCGTCCTGACATGGGCTCGAGCAGCTGGCCTCAGTCGAGCAAAAACCCACTGCCTTTCGATGCATCTTGCCGCTGACACTTGCAGCAGCCTGTTCTGGATTGAAACATATCAGCGCCGATGCTAGGGTTGATGCCGCAACTTGGGGCTGCATGCTCTGTTTGCGAGCTCGCCAAGCATTCGGTCATCAACGATGGAGGTGCACATCAGCCAGCCGCCATTGCGCAAGGGCCGGGCGGCGCACCCACCTGCCACTTCTGCATCTCGCAGTTGGGGTCGCAAGAGTGGTTGATGAAGCGCGCCTCGGAACCCTTCCTCGTCGCGTCGATCACCTCCGTGCCCCTGCGGTGGCAGAGTGTAGCTTCGAAACCGACATCTGCTGGTCGAGCCCTGGCGCTGAGCAGTTCTTGGTGGATGTGCCTCGCAGCCCTTCCTCGTCGTGTCAGTCATCTTCGCGCCCCTGCATACAGGAAGGCGAGCACCCAATGCCGCCCAACTCTGGAAGCCGCTGCGCGTCACGTCAGTCACAGCCGCGGCCTCCCTGCCGCAGAGCGACTGCCAGCCATCAGCAGTCGTCAGCCATTACCGACTTGATCGGGCAGAGCCGCACCCCCTGAACCAAGCACATTCACATGTGCACCGTTGCCCTCCGGTCATTGACATCGAGAACCTGCTGCTGCTGCTGCTGCTGCTGCTGCTGCTGCTGCTGCTGCAGCAGGCCGTCTCTTGCATATTTCCCGCCGCTCCGTTTCCGCCACGCTGAAATAGTGTCAAATCGCTTCTGCATGGAGGTCTGAATGATGCAGTGTTGTCTCAGATATATACGGCTTACCGCAGGTTCATGATGAAGGTGTGCAGCAGGCCGTCTTTTGCATATTTTCCTGCGCGTCGCTCCGCCTCCGCCACGCCGACGACCTCGCCCACATACTCGCACACCAACGCCTCCGCCGGGATTTCGCCCGCCGCAACGAGGCCCCATCCCTTTGCACCCATGTGCATCAGCCTGCGGAACGGCGGAAACTTGTAGTCGAGGTTTCTTGTTTGCACGGTAATCGAGCTCACACACCAGCGCCGGCCGGATGTTGCGCGGCGCGAGCAGGCCAGCCGTTGGCGCCTCGTAAGCTAGCCTGCAGGAGATTGTATAGTTCAGGGTTTAGGCTCCCTGATGTAGACGCCGGGACGTCGCCCGCCTGGTCCGCCTAAACCAGGCCCAGCCCTTGGCGCCCATGTGCGCCTGCGGGAGACTGCATGATACATAAGGTCGATGAGTTTGCAAGGTTTGTAGAGTAGAGATTACACACACGAAGCTGCAGCCATTTGCCCGCCCTGCGCGATCCAAAAGGGCGGAGAAGGTTTCACAATGGCTCGTCCCTACCAGAACAGTGACGACCAGAGCTGTGTCCCAAGATCCATGCGCAAGGTTCGAGAGCTTCAGACTACAGCCGATGCCCACCAGGTCGGGGCATTCTGCCGGCGCTGCATGCGCTGGTTGGCGCAGGCGTCGCCGCAGGCGCAGTGGCCGGCCGTGCACTCTATGCGCAGCGCCGCATTGAGGCAATCCGCCGGCTCGCAGCCACTGCCGCCCGGCCGACAGTTGCACTCTGGGACCGTGTCCGGGTGTGGCGCCACATGGTCGCGTCCCACGATGCGGTTGCGCTGCAGCCTCGCAAAGGACGGCGGCTTCGGGGGCGCGGCGGCATTGTCGCGGACTGCTGGGTCACCGCCGCTGCTGCCACTACCGCCGCCGCTGCCGCCCGGCAGGCCATCATGCGACTGCTGCATCGATGGCGACATGCCGAGGCCTGCTAGGCGTGCCTGGGCTGCGGTCTCGCCGGCATCTGGCCGATGCCGCACAGCACAGCTCCGAGGTCCGGCACAACGCACAGCAGTGTCTTCAGGCGTGCCTCGACACTGCGAGTGCCTTTAATCAGATCCTGGCAGCTGATTTCCGCTGCTAGACGCGTGTGAAGTCGTTCAGGCTGCTGTGGAGACAGGCGTGTGGCCCAGATGCCTTTCAATGCCCATGAAAGCACACAGCGATCGCGGTGCGCAAAATCTTGAATCGCGAGGTCAGTTCTTGCCGTTACGTCTGGCGAAGTGTGGGCGAAAATTGCAGTTGTAAATGCAATCGCCAAGGCTCCGAAAACAATGGTGCACCCAAACTCCGACACCAACTTTCTTGCAGTTAAGGTACTGTTTGATGCTTTAATCAGAATGCATCTTCACGTCAATCGTTGTGTTCCGTTCTACCTGTCAGCACACCAAGCGAACAGCTGCATCTTCAGCGCCCATCGTCTCTGCAGAATCGGTTTCGCATCGCCATCAAGCGCTGTGCAAGACAGGCCGTCCCAACCATCGTTGATTGGTGTGAAGCTACCACGTTGCGTTGCTACTGGCGTGTGCACCCGCGGATTCCGGCTGGCCAGGCTGGAGCTGCCTACAGACGGCCGTGCTCCTGCTCGCCGCACAGCGGGCGCCAAGCAACTAGACCACAACACACACTAGCATGGCGCCCGGCCGCGTCGCCTTTGTGCTGATAGACGGCCTGGGCGACGTCTCCATCCCGGAGCTGGGCAACCGCACGCCACTGGAGGCTGCGCACACACCGCACCTGGACGCCATCGCTGGTGGGCCATGATGGTGCAGCTTTGGCGCTGTGCATTTGCGTTCGTTGCGGCCTGCAGGCCTCAGGCAATGCCGGCATCACCAAAACGCTAAAGCCATCCGCTGTGCGCGTGCTGCAACGTGCTCGGCTATGCTTTCGGGACGGGGTCTGCCGCGCGGCGCCATATAATTTTTCCAGGTTTTCAAATCAATCGCTCTGGGCTGCAGCGGCGGGACACAACGGACTACTGGATCCGGTGGAGCCGGGCCTGGCGTGCGGCTCCGACACCGCGCACCTCTCTATCCTGGGCTACGACCCCCGCCAGTGCGCCCCGTCTGTCCTTCTGTGTGCTGCTGAGGAAGACTGGGCTCCGATGGCTGAAGGGTCTCTACCCCAGGCATCAGCCAAAATTAGCTGACTGCAGCTGCTCCCCACTCTGCAGGTACTAGATAGCGCCGGCTAACACTGTCTGCTCCCTTCCAACCTGTACTAATCACTCTGCAGGTACTACCGGGGGCGCGGCGCTTTCGAGAGCATGGGTGCGGGGCTGCCCATGGCGCCGGGCGACATCGCCTTCAAGTCCAACTTTGCGACGCTGGACCCCGCAACAGGAATTGTGATTTCACGCCGCGCGGACCGGCGCTTTGAGGACCTGGGTCCCCGCCTGTGCGCCGACCTCGACGGTGAAAACCCCGCAGAATCTCAGATCAGAGGTTTCCAGACAGTCGCTTTCTTGGCTTAGAAAGCCTTGCAACTCGGCGCTGAGTCCTGTGCTCATTGAAGAAGCTTCGACCCTGATGGCAATACCACGTTCCCTGCCGCGTTGTAACGTGCATGACAACTGACGAATTCCCGACACTATACCCAGACATAGAGTAAACCCTACCCCTGCAATGCTGCCGGAACGTGCAGACGTCTGTGCTGCCTGCAGGTTTGGCGCTGCCATCATTCCCGCAACATGCCGTCAGCGTGCGGTATGCAACGGAGCACCGCTGCGGCGTCGTGGTTCGGGGGCCTGGCCTCAGTGACGCCATCAGCGGCACCGACCCTTTGAAGGACAACCTGCCACTGCAGGCGAGCACAATGTATCCACTACGCAATATGCTCTCCCTCCCATACCAATCATCTGGACTCGGCAAGACCTCACCTCAAGCCCGCCTCTGAGTGCTGAAGTTCCGGCGACCTGAACCTGGCAGACTATCGTGGCTCACTCATTTGCCTGGCGCAGTCTGAAACTGCCCGTGGTGCGGCCGCTGAATGACAGCCCCGAGACGGCGCACACCTCACCGCCATTGTCACTCGAGCTGTCGGCGCAGCTGCTGACGAAGGTCTCGGTCGATGCGGCTGTTGGTTTCATCGTACTTGCCGCCTGAAGAACTGCGGTTGTCCCCTGCAGATTGTAAAGCCGCTGGACGACAGCCCGGAGGCGGCGCACACCGCCGACGTCGTCAACGAGCTGTCGGCGCAGCTCCAAAAGGCGCTGGCGGGGCACCTTATCAACGAGCAGCGGCTCGCCGAGGGCAAGAACCCCGCCAACCTGGTGCTACTGCGTGGCTGCGGCTCCAGGTGCAAATCTAGTTGAATCAGTTCAGTAGAAGCGGGGCTGTCTCGAGTCTTGCAATAGGATATATGCTAACCTGGTGCCGCTGCGCGGCTGCGGCTCCAGGCGCGCAAATTCCGTTTCTTTACTTCACATTTCCATGGGACAAAGAGCGGCTGCTCGCCGAGGGAAAACCCTGCAAACTGGTGCTGCTGCGCGGCTGCGGCTCCAGGTGCGAAAGTCCATCACGAGACTTCACAATGTCACCTTCAGGTGCGGACTCTGTGCTGAGTGTAGTCCCATATGTCTGTCTCAGCAAGTGGCCCTGCCATCCTGGTGCTGCTGCTCGTCTGCAGCTTCAGGTGGGACACTGTGATTTCCGGATTCCAGTGCACACTCGTAGCTTGCACACTCGCAGTCTCACTTCGTCTACTCGCACCTGGAGCCGCACCCACACACTTGCGCCAGGTTGGCGAAGTCTATGCCGACTCCGAGACAGGAGCCACAAAGCTGTGGCTGAATGAGCAGAGGCTCTGTCAACCTGATGCTGCTGCGCGGCTGCGGCTGCAGGTGGGAAAGCTCGTGTGATCCTGAACTCACTGGACGACAGGAACCTTTGAGATGGTTCACTAAAGAAGGCCCTGTGAGACCGCAGTGCACATCAGCTGCGCGGCCGGCAGTCGCGTCTGGATATGGGATTGCGCCCTTTTGTCTCTGAACGAACCGCACAGAAAGTGCGGTATTGCTGAGCGCCTGCAGGTTGGCGGTGCAGCCGTTTTGCAGAGCGCCACGGGGTGCGCGGCGCGATGGTGGCATCATTCTCAAGTTTTTCTCCCTGTTTTACCGAGTTTTTGTCGTTTCATTGCAGGATCGCAGTGCAGCCGTTCGCGGAGCGCCACGGCCTGCGCGGCGCGATGGTGGCGCCGACGAAAATCATTGCGGGGCTGGGCCTGTCGCTGGGACTGGAGCTGCTGCCCTGCCCCGGCGCAACCGGCGACTACCGCTCCGATTTCGGCGCCAAGGTACAGCGACTAAACATTCCGGATGTGCTGATTTCGGCAGAGATCCTCGCGGGCCTGTCGCTGGGGCTGGACAGCAGCCCCCGGCGCCTTCGGCGACTACCGCTCCGACGAAGGCGCCAAGGTGACGGAAACACTTCTGAACATCCAGTGAGTGGACTGGCCAATTTAGGTGTCTGTTGCTGGGACTGGAGCTGCTGCCCTGCCCGGCGCCACCGGCGACTACCGCTCCGACTTTTGGCGCCAGGGTCCGCAGCGAACTCTCATGTTACACATGTTGAACGTGCCGACTCGGTTCTGCACCACCTGCAGAACGCTGGTGTACCCAATCACGCCATGCCTTCAAATCCCGTGCACTGCAGTTTGCCGAACTGACAGTCCCGCCGGGACACATGTATACATACACCAAAGGTCTAACGTCGACCAGAGGTGCCATGCATCATCAGTCAGTCCGTCGCGGTCTTGCGCTCATGCGCGGTGGGAGGATCCACCCTCAGCGCATCCATTCATCTGCCCCTGGCGCAGGCGGCCACCATCGCCCAGGCGCTGGCGGAGGGGCGCTGCGATTTCGGCTTCCTGCACGTCAAGGCAGTCGACGACACCGGGCACGACCGCGCTGCCGCCCTGAAGGTGAGGCAGAATGTGGCAAAACAAAGCTGTTCTGATGCCCCGGTGCTGGAGTCTCTCTGGCTGCTTCTGACGGCGGTCTGGAGCAGTGGCCTCCTGCCGCTGGGATGCGGCAGCCTGTGAGCGCGGTGTGAGGCCGCCGGCTGACATAGTGCCGCATTTCCACTTTGGATTCTTGACTTCTAAGCAGCACTGGTGCATTGCCTCTGGGTGTCGCTGACGAGATAGTGGGACAGCCACAGGGCATGTTGGATCAAAGACCAGACCCTTCCACAGGGTGTGTTTGCTCAAAGACTAGCCCCTCCTTGCCGTGACGCGTTTCTTTCAACTGCGCCAGGTGAAGTACCTGGAGGTGGTGGACGAGATGGTGGGACAGCTGCTGCGGCGGCTCGCGGATGCAGAGGCGGATGCCTCAGCAGGCGGCGGGGTCGCCGCCTCAGGCCATACGGCGGCGCATGAGGCTGCAGGCAGCGGCGACGGAGGCAACAGGGACCCGAGCAGCAGCAGCGGGCATGAGGACGGCAGCGGCAGAGACGGCGGCGGCGCGGCAAGCGGCGCCCGCTTTGCGGTGTGCGTGACGGGCGACCACTCCACGCCGGTGATGTTTGGCGACCACTCGCACGAGCCGGTGCCCTTCGCCATCGCGCACGTCGCCGACGTGGTGAGCGGGTGGAACGCTGACTGTTCAAGTGCGTTGCTCTGGCAACCCAGCATGCTGCCGCGGCAAGGCAGCGCATGCTAGACCCTCTTTCTGCAGTCTTCCCCCTGGAGGCGTGCCTTTGAACTGCAAGCAGCGCAGGTGGTTATAGCTGCGAGGTGTCTCTTTGCTTGATGCCTCTCGCACATTCCCCTTCGGCAACAGGTGGCCGCCGCAGGCGACGACAGCCTGCCACAGCACCCTCTGCCGCACATAGCGCACCCGGCGCCGGAGCTGCCGCCGCTGCCGCAGCTGGCCGCGCAGGCGGACGCGGCAGAAAATAAACGGCAGCAGCAGGAAGAAGGAAGCAGCAGGGAGGGACGCGGGGACGGGGTGCGGCGGTTTGGGGAGTCGGCGGCGGCGGCCGGCGGCCTGGGACGCTTTCCCGGCTGCGAGCTCATGCCGCTGGTGCAGCGGTTCCTGCGCACGGCTGCCGCCACGTGATGCAAGCACGGCCTTGCTGCTGCACAATGGCTGGATGCAGTAGTGCGTTTCATGTGGAAAAGTTTTGCAGGCAGAGCGTCTGAGCCGTTGACGATTCTGATGGGCGTGCTGCACATCACATTGTATTGCGAGTTCATGGAGTGTGGCTCGCGTTGGTGCTCTAGAGACGTTTGCAACTCAGTATCGAAGCAGCATATGCTGCTTCGATACTGAGTCATGCATGCAGGACATCGAAATCATTCAAACTCCTCAAACATTTCCGCCATCAAGACTCGACGTTCAACGCTACTGTGGTTCTTCGCTGCACCTCAAAACCGATCTGCCCGTGACTCTGCACAGGCAGGTGTTCTGTCAATCAAGCTGACCGCTACGAGCGGCAGCAATGAAGGTCTGTGAGGCTGCCCGAGCGCATTCACTCAGAAGATTTGTTGTCGTTTCCTTCTTTCAGATGCTGCTGTTCGTACGTTAACAACTGGGACGAAAGTCGTCGTCTTCATTTGCCTTCCTTGTCTTCATTCGCCTGTCTCGTTTAGTCGTTTCCTCTCAATGATGGTCCCGCGCATGGCGGATGCCATGGCGTAAAATTCTGATGAAGTTACGGCAGCCGAGATAGCAGCCGCTCGCTTATCATGCCACGTCCAGGTCAACAGGGCTGCGAGTTCCCCCGGGAATGGCGAAAGCCGGCACGGGCGCAACGACTGAGCTTATGCTCTTGTTGAGGGCGTAGATGCGCGTGCCACTCTTGCTGTTCTTGACGATGTACAATCTGCATCGGCAACATCCTAAGTTTGTCAAGAGAAGTCCTAATGCTGGATTTATATATGCTGAAATCACTCCTGCAGACCAATTTTCACAGGCAGACGCTGCACGTCATCTGGCGGTGCCGGCGCCGCTGGGGTATGGCAGCTGCAGCATTGGAGCCCGCCGAAGCGTGCCTGCCCACCTGCTGTCTGATGTTGCCAGGTGGGTGTACCTCCCAGAAAAGGTTGTGCTGCTTTTGCCGCCGAGCGCGCGCGAGGGCGCCAGCCCCGGCCGCACATACAGAACCTGTGCGCACGGCGTGCCGCA
>JAABUL010006268.1_pt1 | contig 13864 bp, 6 predicted proteins | sample 5559151 | NCBI WGS metagenome assembly JAABUL01 (sample SAMN10711876, study PRJNA513368) | rock metagenome | isolation source: Antarctica rocks | place: Antarctica: Victoria Land, Pudding Butte sud | reverse complement strand
TGAAAGTCACGAGGGATGGGCCCGATATGAGCGCGATAGTAGGTGAAGGCGAGGGGAGAATCTGGGTTGGAGGGGTGACTTCGAATGTCGAGCTTGTGGGGAAGGCTTTTGGCTTCGTGGCACGACCTCCGGCGGAAGCTGCAGAAACGGCAGCTGATGACCCAGGAAACCTCCCACCTCCGACCTACGGAGAAGCGATGAAGGGCTAGATGGCACCTTTGCAATGCGGTTTGAATGAGGTTCCTGTGTTCTTGATCTGGGCGGCTTCGAACGCCTCCTGATGAGCTATTTTGGCCGACGCTTTCAGCTTGGCTTTTGCTTACCGTGAGGCCCTCCTCCTTTGAAGAGGTCGCTTTGTGCTAATGTGTCTTCGGGACAGCGTTTGCATGGCGCCAAAACATTGAGAATGCGCTATCTTGCTTTGTCGCCCCGAATCTCCGATACAGCCTGGCGCTTAAGCCGAAGAGCAGAAATACAGCAAGGACATGGCGTTCTCTGCCTGTAAAAGATAGAAAGATGACTCTCGGAGATTTCATTTTAAGAAGCTTGATTCTATTCCTTGAAGAGCCAACCACGCATTTGCCTCGAGATTGACTAACAAATCAACGGTTCTACTGAATGACGTTGGGCACACGTTGCTTCCAGTAAGTCAAGAGTAATCTATTCCAGCCGCAGATGCTCCTCGCCGCCTAATCTACACAAAAACCCCCTCCGACACCACGAGTCCGTTCTTGCCCCACCCCCTCCCCCTTCTCCAGAATTGAGCTCATCTCTTGCTCAATGGACCTCTAACGACGGTTGGTGGTATCATCCGCTTGCAGCGTTCCAATGCCTTCTTTAGCTGCCCTATCGCCTCCTGGGAAAAATGTGAAGCGAAGCGTAACAGGAAAAAGCCCGCCCCACTAGCCAATCTCAAGGGTGGTCAATAAGCGCTGTCTAGAAGGCCACGTTGTTAATAGGCTGGTCCAGGCTTTACGTCTTCCAGTAAAGTATGATCGAGACTGCATTAAGATCTATAGCTTCTATAGAATTTCATTATCTTTCAAATATATCGAAATGCATTGAACACGCTTTTCTTTTTACCAAGGATGATCCGTCCACTACCTTGGCAGAAATTCCCGCTTCTCGCAAGATATCTTCTCAGCCCTGGCTGGAACTTCGGAAGTTGGCTCTCTAGCCCACATACAGTCGTACTTGCCTCAATAAACATGAGCTTTAGATGGCAGGTACGTGAGTCAATTAAGATCGTAAAACGGGCGAGCGTCCAGTTCATAGAGGAAGCAGACCATAGCATAGGTAATCAATCATTCTTATCAGCATTGCTATACGGCCAATCCCCGTATATACGTTCTTTAGTCAATCAGTTATTGAGTCATTCCATCATGCCTCGTTCTCCTCGCCGGCAACGCAGCCGCCCTCGTTTCTGTCGCCGAGCCAATGTATACGTTGCTTTTTACCGGGCACTAGACGATCGTGACCCCCTTCATGTATGCTTGGGCCTGGATTTATCGGTTCGGGAGAAGGCTGATGGACCCAAAAGTGGGCACTGTACATCGAAAATAGCCGCGGCGACCGCAGCATTTACCAAATCGTAGACGAATTTGACGACGGCGGCTACCGAGTCGCTTGGGTCCGATATGGCATCGAGCCATCAAGAAGCACGCTTTGGCGGAATGGCGTTTTGGTTGGCACCATCGAATGGCGTCGCATTCGCCAGGCAGAGCGTTTGATCCAGACCCAGCTACCGGATAACGAGTCTACGACTTGGAACTGTCAAGAGTGGGTGGTTGAGACTTTGGCGGCGCTCCGACAAGCCGGTTTGCTACAAATGGGAGCAGGCATGATGAGGCAAATACGCTCACAGCATCAAAATTGGCAATAGATATTCTTTTTCGCTCTTGGGACTAGCTTTTGGGGAGTTTTGGCTTTTTTTATTTTGGCTCTTGGTTTTTGGTTTACTATAGATAGTACTCAATAATATTCTTTTGCGACTAAAACTCTACAAAGTTCTAGATTGTCAATTCTAGTATACTCTAGATTGTTGTTCAAAGAATTTACAACTTAATTTATTTATATTGCAATATAAATTATAGCTACTATATAATATATCTAATTAATCTATAATCTATAATTTATAATCTATATATAAATAAATTATACTAATAATATCTATTAGTATAATTTAGATCTATAGAATCTAAGTAGACTAATTTTTCTATCTATTATATAAAAGTGAAATTAGAATTCAATTATACCGCAAACATGGAGTACGATATATTGTTTTTATTGGCCCATTAAGTGATACGTGCTGCCGTGTAATCATACTGCCTCAATGTCCGCTCTCTATCGAGGGCAAAGCTGAGCAAAGCCCACCGTTTGAAATTCCCCCCCTAGCTGGGCAATCCAACGGCTCCCTGCAGAAAGGCGACCATACTATCCAGTCCCTTGGTCTTCAACATACCAAGATGTCCACCTTCCTTTTCCTCCTCCCAAATTGTCTTCATACCTAGACCTAAAAGCACGTCACGAGCTTGCTGGCCCAATTGGACGTCAATAATCTCATCGTCGGTATTGTGTGCCAGGAATATCGGCGTTTCGAGCATCGACCCTTCCTCGGGCTGGGTATCTAGGACATTGAGACTAATTATTGTATTGAAGAATGTTGCGAGATCCTCCCGTCCCTGGCACTTTTCGACGTGTGTCTTGAATGGCATCCATCCATTGAGTCCGATATAAGCCCCGATCTTCGATGTGCTTGCCAGCAGAGTAAGTAGGCCTGTTAGATAGCTCGGATCAGCCTATACTATCTTTCCCCCAAAAGGAAGCTAGATCGTACTAACCGGTCGCGCTTCCCTGACTCAGACCCAGCAGAATCACCCGATCCGATGTCATGATATTTACCTCTTCGCTTATCAATGCCTGAAGAAAATTGATGGAATCGCGAAGTCCTTCCAATTGGAGCTCCTCTCTCGCAGCCGGATCAGTCAGCGAGTAGATGTCGAACCATTCGTCGAGCTCCTCCTGAAAGACGGTCGAATAGCGCTCTTGCGAGGAAGGAAAAACCCATTTGCAGCTAGGGAATGTCTGTCGGAGGTTCAACCCGAGGGATGTCTTCTCCTCGAAGAGCTCATCTGCGAACTGTACCTAGTCAGTGACGGAGTATTTGAGATTCCACTCTTAGGTTTACATACCTCTGGGCCCTGGCTTCCACGTCCATGTAAAGCAATGATTGTGTGACTGTGATGAGTCGTTGGCAAAATGATATGAGGAGGTTCGAAAGCGGAAGGGGCCATGGCTGTAAAGTCGGAAGTAAATTGCTCGAAATATGCTAACAGATTAGATTGACCACGATAATGCGTAACCTCTATTGCAATGTGAGCAGTAAAAGCTTGCAGAAGTATAGCGAGGGATAGCTGGTAAAAGCCTAATTATATGTCGATTGGACGAATGATGTTCGATTTAGGCAGTAAGTAGAAGGGTTTGTAGATTGTGGATGCAGTAGATGGTACATGTATACTGCAGGGACGAAGGCTTCAATGCTACTGCTTTCGGGACTCGAAACAGGCAGAAAAGATCTGGCAAAGGGCCAGAAAAGATGCGGCAAAGATGCCATTTCTATATATATAGATGTTTGGGCACCGGCTATCTCGAAAAGTATTTTACTGTCGCTCTAAAAGCGTGCGGAAGAGATTGTCGATAACATAAAACTATCGACAGAGTTATTAGAACTGCTTCGAAGTCGACTAACTCTTTTTTATCTAGACAACAGAAGCAAAAAAAATAGAAAAACAAGTTAAAAGAGTCGAATACAATAAAAAAAGAAGAAAAAAGAGAAATGCAATAGACAATTGCTATACTAAATAATATAGCAGACAATCAAACACTGATTTTTTAATTTTTTTTATTTTCGATATTAGTTTTTCTGTTCTGCAGAACTCTGCTACTGTTTTCGAGACTCGAAACAGACAGAAAAGATCTGACAAAAAGTTAGAAAAAATATAACAAAGATATTATTTCTATATATATAGATATTTAAATATCAGCTATTTCGAAAAGTATTTTACTGCTGCTCTAAAAGCGTGCAAAAAAAATTGTCGATAGTATAAAACTACTGACAGAGTTATCAGAACTGTTTTGAAGTTAACTAATTTTTTTCAAGTTTTAAAACAATATTGTCAGAACAAAAACAATAAGAACTAGCAGTTCTGATAACAACGCGAAATCTGCAGAATCAAATCGAAATTAATTTCGATATAATAAAAATAGATATCGAATTTCTATCGATCTAAAAGTATTATTATTGTTTCTGATATATCAGAATTGCGTGCTTTCGTAACTGTATCGCGGCAAAAAAAATAACTAGCGTAGTAATTATTGTAATTTAGTAAGCAAAGTCTCTGACAGAAAATATCGATAATTCTTTTTCTATTAAAGATATTTTCGCCGATATTAAATAAGAGATTATTAGAACAATCAGATACTATAAGAAATATTCTTTTTAATAAAATAATTGCACAATCGGTATTGTCGGCAGCAACAATTTTAAAAATAACATTCTTGCGAAAGAAATCTGTTTTAGAGACAGAAATATCGAGTTCGAGTTTATCTGTTAGAAATCTAATAGCTAATCTGATAATAAATCAATTGACAAAGTCCGCATCGTTTAAATTGTATATATTTTATATAAATTTGTCTATTTACAGAAAATCTGCAAAAACAAAACAAAAAACAGTATAAAAAGTAGCGTCTGAACGTGTAGTTACGTCAAATATAGACAGAATATTTAGTAAAACATTCTATATAATAATTTTGCGTTTACAAGAAACGTTGTCGTTTTGACAATACTTAATACTGCATATAACGCAAAGAAAAAACAAACTACTAAAAATTGTATAATCAAAATAGCTTCTATCGATATAGACAGAGCAAAAATCACAGATATAGTTTTTAATAGTTTTTGTTTTAATGCGATTAAGTTTTAAACAAACAGTTTAACTAGCAAAACTTTAAATAGTAGCAGACAGAGTACTGCAGTCAAAATAAAAACAACAGTGCTGTATATAGTTTTTAAAAACAGTAGAATAAAGATCTCTAGTAATAGTAACAAATTTTTATTATAGAAAGAGAACTGCATTTCGATCTAAAAATATCTCTGTATATCAGAAGTCGAAGAAATCGCGAAAATCTGATCGACAAGATATATTAACTGTAAATATTTGTTAGCAATAGTTTTGTATTTATCGCGTAAAAGCAGATCAGCAAAATTATTTAATTTAAAGTTAATTTAAATCGACTCTATTAGTATATTGTTAAAAGCAAGAAATATAACAATATTCTGCAGCAAACTTATAAGATCGCCGCGAATAGATTTTTTATTAAAATCGACAACAACAACAGTATTATTGCTATAGATAATAATTCTGTTGTTGCAAAGTCGAGACAGTCAAAAACAAAAAGTATAGAAAACTGTTTGCATTTCGTGCATATTAATATAAAGAGCTTTGCTTTTAATACAAGTAGAATAGTGTTTGATAAAAATGTCGACAGATATACTGTTTTTATAAGATATTCAGTAACTGTCTATATTTCAGAAACTGAACACATTTATCTATATATAAAAGATCGATCGAGAGATTAAGTATTGTAGAATTTTAATACTGTTTTAACGCGGCAGAAAATAATACTATCAGACTATATTTCTTGCTATCGAAGCAATAATACTGTAATATTGTATATCTTTTGTTAAAGAGACATATAAAGTGCTCAGAAAGACGCGTTTCGGCACTACTATTTTAATACAAAAAAATAGAAAATCTATCAAGATTTTCAGACTTTAATACAAAAGAGTCTTTGTCTTTATTGCTGCAACAACAAGATTACAAACTTGCTATAGTTTAGCAGAAAACAGATATATCTCTATTGTTTTACTATCTATTTCGATATTCAGAAACTCTACTTGTTAATCTAATTGTTTTTTCTTTTTATTGTTTCGGAGTTTCAGAAAATTGCAGAGCATATTCTACTCTCTTTAATAAAAAGAGATGTTGATAAAAAATAGTAGAACAACAAAGAAATTGTTCAGATAATGCAGAAAAATGCGCTATTCGAAAAAATATATTAATATTTAATATAAGATTTTTGCAAATAGATCGAAAAGAAAAAAGACAATTCGCAGTTTAAAAAGCAGAAAATTTTCTATATAGAAAACAAGATTTTACTGAAAATCTAACAGCTATCGATCAGATATTGTTACTGCTATATATTTAAAAATATTAGCAAAATTCTTTTTAAGAAGTACTGTTTTTTGTTCTTGTACAATAAGAGTTGCAATAGTATTGTCGATCGCGACGTATTCGAGAGCTTCTCGATTGCAAGATATACTATTATTAACAGAGATATTTTTAGAAAAGAAAAGATTATAAATGTGTTTTCAATTATTGTTGTGTTTCGGCACAAGATCTAACAGTAAGTATATATATAAATTAAATAGTAAAGCAGATAGTATAGTTAAACAATCTGTCTACAGCTGCTTATTGACGTCGGCAATAAATATATTAGAAATTTTGTTTACAGAGATATAATTTGTATCTATACAAAAAATATGCGAATCGATATATCCGATTTTAGTGTTTTGCGTAATTATGTCTAAAAGAGCAGAAACAAAATATCTATCAGAATATATTTTTAGACATTTGTACTATTTTTTTATCAATAGAGATTTATTTAATAGCAAATCAGACTTGTCTGACAATACTAAATTATATAGAAAACTCTCCGACACAAAAATCAATAAACTAAATATATTAGAAAACAGAGAAGACAACAAAATTGTCAAATATTATATTTTATTGAAGCAGCAGTTGGAATTGTAGATTTTTTGGCAAAATATATATATATACTTACATTTGCAGCTGTTACTATTGCTGTATTCGCTATATTTGATCTATTAACAACAGATATTGTTTGTAATAGTAAATAGTTTATCGAATACAAATATCGAAATATTTTTTGCAGAATTGACAGAAAAATATAGTTTGCGCAAGAATACTGACAATAATAGAGATTCGAACTGTTTTTTAGAAATATTTGTAAATTTTTACTCTATCTCGAAATAAAACAATATTTAGTATAGAGAATTATTTTAATCTATTCGAATAACGCGAGTAACAAACTTCTGATAATACAATCTAATAGAGACAAAGATCTTGTAGTCTGTTATATCTATTATATATTAACAATAGAAAGTAATATCTCGATAGAGTTTCTATTTTATTGTCAAATACAAAACAAAACTAAAAGCGATAAAGATATAAATATCAAAAACACAAAACAAATTCAGAAAACTTTTTGTATTAGAAAAATTGATTGTATTTGTTGCAACAACAAAGAAAAGATCGACAATAAATTTTATAATATTTTTGATATTCAGTCTGTTATAAAAGATGTTGTTCAGATAACAACACAAAATACTAGAAAATATAGCGGCGAAACTATTGAATTCGGGCAAGAAATTTACTGTAAAAATATCTATCGACGTTTTTGAATTAACAGAAACTATAGAAGCAGATATATATATATTATCTATTATTATATTCTGCAGTTAAAGCTTCTGAACAGCAAAAGATTTTCTTATTGTTGCTATTTGTTTTTGTGCAGTAATTTCTTTTGCTATTGCTCTGATTCTGAAACAAAGAGCAACAATCTTGTTGTTTAGAGCAATATTCTGTATACTGTTCTCGAACTGTTTTTTCGGATTTCTAGACAATAATAATAATAAAGAACGAGAGAATTGTAAAGAACAAGAAAATTGTAAAAAAAAAAACAGTAATTGACAACAACAAAAAACGTTTCTGAATATTTGTCGCAATAAAGTATCGGATTCTGACTCGAAACAAGTATTTAACTGTATTTTAGAGACAGATTTTCTAATATAAGACGTGCGACAAGTATTAGATATTCTTTTAGAAGCGACCGCATCAACAGTTTTGCTCTTACAAGATATTATGTCGACAAAATGCGACAATTAAAAGAATAGAGCAAGAGATAGAGAAAATAACTGCAAAACAGTAATAGAAAAAAACAACTGCAAAACAATAATATAAAAGAAACAACTGCAAAGACAGTAATATGCGCGGTAATCAAAAGAGCCGAATGCAATAAGGAGAGGAGAAAAGAGGGAAGTGCAATAGGCAATTGCTATACTAAATAGTATGGCAGACGGCCAAGCACTGACCCCTTAATCTCCCTCATCCCCGGCACTAGCCCCCCTGTCCTGCAGGGCTCTATTTTGAACTCTCAAAAATTGCCTCAGAGTATGACTCATCAGTATTGGGGCTGAGACAATTTTACGAAAATCTGGGGAATCTGCTAATTAGCTCAAGACAAGTTACGCAAGATGCGAAAAGTAAGAGCACATACAGGACCTTGCGCTGAAAGATAGGAAAGTTCATGAGAGCTATCAATTTTGGCACGGTTTAAGACTTACAAAGAGCCTCGACACCTAACCTAACAACCACGGGCGACATGGTCATCTTTGCAGCATCTGGATTCTTGGCATTGACCAATCCATGGGTTTGTCGCTCCCTTTCTTTGGTTCGAACTCTTTGGGTATGCAATGAGGCAAGAAAAGGAACAGATGAAAACCCGGGAAATAGGTGTTGTTAGACGGGAAGTGAAATGCTTGGTTTCTTGGCGAGAGTCTATGTTACAAAGCATGTATTGTAGAGCCTTGCATGACGGAGAGATTACGGTAGTGCCAGGGACGATGGAGATGAAAGGGTAAGTGCTGGGCCGCCTACTATACCTATACAATGATATATGTAAATCGCCCATTGCACTTCTCTCCTTATTGCATTCGTCTCCTTTTTGACCCGCTCTTCGCTCCGTTGGGATTTTGTCGCATATATAGGTCATTGGCGGTCTTCGCCATACGTCTGTTGGTCCGGTATCGGCTGCCTCATTGTCCGTCGGAGTGTCGCCAAAAACTCCGCAACCCATATTTGGTCATGCCAAGACGTGGGACCAGGACTCGTTGTCTGGTTGCTGATTCTGGATCAGTCATTTTGTTTGGCAAATATGCTGCCAGTCGAAGGTGCCGGCCAAAAGATTATTCCGCCAAACACAGCTTCTTGATGGCTCAATGCCATATCGAACGTGAGCCACTAGACGCATCAGAGGAAAATTTATATGAATCTAGAATAAGATCGGTCGTGCGAAAGCCGTCAGCTCGTTGTGGATAAATACCGAAGCGTTACTCGCCTGCCTCAAATAATAGAGGCCAGCGGTCTGACCGACGATCGACTGGAAGGATCGCCAGACTGCACGAAGTGACCAAGTTCCCTAAAGCCCCACTGGGACCGTCACCAAAGAAGTAGGCGGAGTAGCAGTCCTAACATACAGTCGACAGTGCGAAGCGTGCGATACGACCTCGATGAGGCGATTATGCAGAACGTGTAGTAAGCTCAAGGCCATGTAAGAGTTGTGAAGCGTGTGCTCAAGGCCAGGCAGAAGATGCGCCGCTTGCAACATTGGAGATCTGCGAAGAGTGAATTAGCAATTGAACATTAAAAGTCTAACATCAGCGCAGAGTGTAAGCCGCAGAATTAGAAAGAGAGGAGTGAATTGAATGGGACATGCAGTGGGCTACCATCATACCAAATAGTATGGTCTGAGCCAAGCATTAACCCCCTCAATCTCCCTCGTCTCTGGTACTAGCCCCCTTTTCTTGCAGGGGTTTTGGCTGTCGGTTGTTTGTAGCTAAGAACAATCTATCGTCTGATGTGGCGGCTGTGGTCTCGCGAGTACCAGCTGATAGATCTAATAAGAATCTCTACCATCTGGAGATTTCGAATCTGCCCTGTCGTGACTCTCTATATTGTCCTGTCTGGGCACTCCAAGCGCAGGTGCATAGAATGGTTCTACTGCTGTAAATTATAGCCGAAATAGAAAGCCCTTAGAGATATCGACCAAAAGTGATCGATTACCAAGCCTATTATCGACAATCTGGTGCGAGACAGTTGATGACTGCTCTGTCATTCCGAGTGTAGTGTGAATGCTCGAAGAATGCCTGAGATTCTCGAATGAAAGAGAACCGATTCCGTCGCTGCATCCGTGTCTCTTCGGTAGTAGCACATTTATATGAGACGGTATGAGTTGAAGAATGTTCTTCGCGAGCTCTGAGATAGCGTCTTCCGATGTGGGACTCTTTGGCTTGAAGGCACCGTATAGATCCTGATCCTTGTTTTGGCGTTTCTGCTTAGTAGCAATGCCGCGTAATCGGTCGCCCAATTCACCAGCGCTCTGTAGACGTATTCAGGCCGGCCCAAAAACATGCGCTCCGGCTGGATTGGTGTCGTCAAAGCGGGGGATAGCAGGGTAATGTTCCAGAAGGGTGTGGAGAGAGGGCAATCTGCTGCGATATGTTAGCTGAGCCTATGGAGATGGAGAGAGTAAAGTAGCAAACCGAGCTTCTCTAGGTTTCCGAACTTGTAAACGAGCGCGATGTAGGTAAATCGGCGGTAGATGCTGATCAACAAGTCTGTCAAGACTGTCCACAGATCAAGATAATGGAATCAAAAATCTGAAGTCTAAGAGCTTGAAGGCGCCTGCAGTATCCCGTGCCTCTTTGTATGGATTAGTGCAAATTTCGTCTCCCAACAGCCTGATTTCCTAAGGTATGTAAGCGTCACACGGCTCTGTCGCAACAATTTTCCTGTAAGTGTACAATCTCTGTGGAGTCGTTGGACCAATGCTTCCACGGCTGTAGCTGGCTCCAGGATAAGTTGGAGTATTAATGCGTGATATCATTATACGCTCGCGGGTGCCACATGACGAATCAACACCAACGATATCTCACACTCCACATTCATGATCCTCACCATCACTTGCCTCATACCGACATTTGGAGCCGCCAGTCTTCTAGAGTAAGCGTCTTATTCAGTCGGGTACAGAGTGGTCGGAATCCTCGAAATTGGAGCCACAGCCTTATCGTCACTATCCTCCGCCTTAGCTGCAGACCTGTGGATTGCTACTATTGCCAGGCTTACGGTCTCACGAATACTTCTTTTTCCCTATTCGCCTGAGCAGCGATAAGACCTTGAAAGCAATGAAGGCGTCGCTTTGGGCAACGATCGACCAATTCCCTCAACTGCCAACGGTCGCACCTCGCCGGCAGTACGCACCGGCAGAGCCTTCGTCTCTTATTATAAGTGCTCTCTCTGTTGGTAACACTAGCACTCGGCCGGAAATATCCCTTCGATATCTCACTAAGCCAGCAGCGTGTGTACCGCTCGGCTGCTCGTTGTGAGTAGCTCAAGCCTCTTTCGGATACACCATACTACCTTGAAGCTGGGGAGCAAACAGCCGACTATTTGCTGGTCGATGCGGTACAGCCTGTGAAACCACGCCTTAGAGATCATCCTTTGCCAGCTGGCTGTGCCGAAGCAGGCCTGCTCGAGGTCTGGAAAGCCTTATTGAGGACGTGGTTGGCGTTATGCTTGGTATGACACTTGGATGCATCGATGGACGGCAAGGTATCAGGAGAACGACTCCAGTACCCCTGTTCGGTCAATCCAGCTATTACACCTTGTTGCTTCACGGACAGCTTTTCATTAAGCACAGCCCAGACACAGCTGCTTCGACCAATATGGCGACAGGCTGAAGCGTCAGAGCGTATACACATCAGACACGTACGACAGAGACAGTGGGAAATCCACGAACATTAGAGGTCACCCTAGTCGCGTAGGACCAATCTATCCTCACGGTCAGCATCCCGAAAGCTTTCAGCTATACGACAATGCCTGACCTGTCTCGATGGCAAGCACTGTTCATACCAGTGGATGAACCACAAACTTCGAGGACAACAGCAGTTTCGATGTCTGATTCCTGGCCTTGAGGAGCAGCCAGTAGTAGTAGAAGATCTGAACGTCACTGCCTCTGTGCCTTGCACGGCATGACAATATGAATTATGTACTTGGGCCGTCGGCCAGCTCACTTTTGAAAATCCACCTGAGCCCCTCGAACTAGGTCCTGTGGCCGAGAAGACAAGGTTTTACATCTTGAAAGGCTACCGCAACCAGCTCGGACTTTGGCACCGTAGACGAATTCGAGGACTACGAAACGTACTTCAAGCAGCTCTTCTGCGTTGCAACGTACGACCTCACCAATTCCATCCACAGTTCCCTCGAGAACATTGGCGTCTTATTCGGCGAAATCCTAAGCACCTACAAAGCCGCCTCGAAACCCCCCTTACCTCCTAAGCGGCAGCGACAGAGCGGAGTGGGTGGGCGGGTCAAAGAGAGACGAATGCAATGAGGAAAAAATGTGTGCGAGCAGCATACTGTATAGTATGGCGGGCGGCCTCCGCCGTTCCAGGCACTAGCCTTCCTGTCGTGCAGGGTTCTCAAAAGGGCGCAGCTCTGTTGCTGGACTCCGCATTTGCACCGTTGTACGATTGTATCAACATCAGCCGTCGTCCGGATTGTGGAGGGCCCTGCTGCTGGACTCCGCACTTGCGCCCTTATACACTGGTGCCGACATCAGCTCTCGTTGGGGACTTTGTTGCTGGACGCCACATCTGCGTCCTTATACATTGTGGTATCAGCATCAGCCGCTGCTCGGACATGCAGAACAAGGTTTGACAAAGTGATTAGTCCTCAGGGCAGGCCATGCCAATCACACATCCTCAACAATCAAAGTCGCAACAGCTAATATTCTTGTAAGGCTACCACGAACCTCCGATTTCTTTCACTAGGCGACTTCATGAAAACGTTGCTCCACTCCCTATTCTGCCATCGCCTCCCGATTAATAAAGTATCAAGCTCCAAGCGGAGAACGATTTCGTCGAAGATACGCAAATAAGTTGTTCACCATTGCGTCCGAGACAGGGAGACGATGTCGTTATCGCATCTTCTGTGAGTAGTGGATACTTGGCCCCAATCTTCTGTGCTCGATACTAAGAATTTACGTATTGTCAAAGCATGCGATGTTAATCCGCCCTCGCCCTCACAGCACCGATTCTATTCTTCCCATCGGTCTCAACCTGAAGGTCTCCAGCCCTGAGAGTCTTGTGATTGTCACTTTTGGGCGGCACAAGTTACTTAGCCTCAGTTATACAAGGACAGAGAGCCGGTGGCTTTATGCGGCCGACTCACGCTCCACTTCCAGTGCCGCGGGTCAAGACGACATCGTGGGCATATTCCAAATTCCTCCTCGTAACGACAGCGCAGTAGGTTACTTCAGATAGGACGGCTGAACCCCAACATTTAGTCATAGACTCTGGGCTATGAGCAAGATACTGACTGGAAGAGTTAGTTTAGAATAGAAGACGAGGGTTAGAAATTGCTGGTCTTATACCATAAACAACGCTCTAGAAGAACATCTCCAGAGATATTTAAGATTCCTGTAATAGTAGAAATGGAACGGAGGAGAACCCCATGAGAAACACGAAGAAAAGACGTAGTGACCTATCGGAACCCCTTTCTAATGGGCTAAAGTAGCCCCTTCGTCACTTGTGTTGTTGTTACCGTTGCCGGATCCACCCTTAAAAATACTCCACCCACCCACTAACCTCTTCCACGATCACCTTCACACAAGCACCTCTCCATCCTTCTACCATCCTCCTCATTTGAGTATCATAATCTTCACACAAGTACGCCCAGACAGTCTATTCCTGCTTCATCATCATCATCGAATAGCCGTGCATGTTGCCTGGCTCTCTTACACGAGCAGGTCGCGGCCGACAACGCAGTCAACCACCTACCTTTGCAGCCCCAGAGCAGTCTCAAGTTCTCCTTGCCCACAGCTGCTTTTGCTCCAAATTCATGATATCCGCTTCGAGTGTCACTCCATCATCATCATCATCATC